>Ga0193726_1002115_pt1 | contig 13973 bp, 18 predicted proteins | sample H2c1metaG_FD_144928 | JGI IMG/M metagenome (GOLD analysis project Ga0193726, IMG submission 144928) | Soil microbial communities from a riparian zone of the East river system, Colorado, United States - H2c1 | ecosystem: Environmental > Terrestrial > Soil > Riparian zone | place: USA: East River... | reverse complement strand
CCGGATTACTTTTCGCCGCGGGCCGATCGATGATCCATTCATTCGGTTTGATGATGTAGAATCGTGCCTGGCGGCGATTCGATCTGAATTGGACTACCGTGACTTAAACGCGGATGTGCCTGCGCTGTTGCGTTCGCCCGTTACCACCGAAACACTCGCACAGTTGATCCTCGAACGCTGCAAGCCGGCCGGTCCCGCGCACCGTGTTCGTCTGCATGAGCGCGACGATTTCTTTGCCGAGGCATGGCAGGACGGCAGCTTCTTTCTGGGAATGCGCATGCCATTTTTTGCGGCGCATCGTTTGCACGTGAAATCGATTTCGGATGACGAGAACGTGGGGCTTTACGGGAAATGCCACAATCCGGGCGGACACGGCCACCAATATCTTGTCGAGGCAACCGTCGGCGGAGAGTTCGATCGCCGAAGTGGAACTCTAGCGAACTTTACAGATATCAGGGACGCAATTGCGGGAGCCATCGCTCCCTGGGAGAATCGTCATCTCGATTTGGAGACCGGCGACTTTGCGGAAGCGCCATCAACCGGCGAAAACATTGTTCGCGTTTTGTGGCCCCGCGTGGACAAGGGAGTGGAGCAGCAGTTAGTCCGGCTTCGACTCTGGGAAACACCGAACAATCGTTTCACCTTGCGCCGGACTTGATAGGCGTGCGCGCGCGAGTCAGTGCATGTGCAAGAGAAAGAGTAGGATTAAAGGATAGAGGCTACTTTGAGCCTGCACATTCACCTACACCTACTCGCCTCCAGCCTTAATCTGGCGAACGAGGGTCTCGTCCGCCATTTATTGCCAGTGAATTGCCTTCCCGCGGGAAGCTGACAGCTTCCCCTACAGCCATGAAGCGCTATCTCATCACGGGTGCCAGCCGGGGAATTGGCAGAGCAATCGCGGAGAAGCTTGCCGCCGATGATGTCGAATTGCTTCTGCACGGTCGCGACGCCGCCGCGCTTGGCGAGGTCTGCCGTAACCTCAAGACAAAGTGCAACGGGATGACGCCCTTGATTCACGATCTCGCGACCAGCGCGGGAGTGCGCGCGTTGATCGGCGAAGTCGGGCACAAGCCCATCGACTTGCTGGTAAACAACGCCGGCATCGCCGTGGTGAAACCCTTCGCGGAAATCACGCAGGTGGAGTGGGAGCAGACCCTCGGAGTCAATGTGACCGCGCCCTTCATGCTCACGCAGCATTTTGCTCCGCGCATGAAACCAGGTTCGACCATCGTGAACGTTGTCTCGGTCGCTGCGAAAACCGGGTTTCCGAACTGGAGCGCCTATTGCATGAGCAAATTCGCTCTTGAAGGTTTTTCTCAATCCATCCGCGAAGAACTGCGCGAGCACGGCGTCCGCGTGATTAATGTTTATCCGGCGGCCACTAACACCGAGATTTGGAATCGTGTCGCGGGCGACTGGCCCCGGGACAAAATGATGCCGCCGGAAGAGATTGCTGATGCGGTTGCCTTTGCGCTATCGCGACCTAACCAGGTCGCGATGGAAAACATTACGCTGAAGAATGTCGCGGGCGATCTGTAATGACTAAGACCAGCGAGGTTCTTCTGTAGCGGCGGTCTATGACCGTCGCATTCGTTGTGTTCAAGTTTTCCGATGGCCATAGACCGCCGCTACAAGGACGAATTGGTCTGAACCCCGCTTATCCAGAGTGTCGCCTAAACCCTCTGTCATCCTGAGCCAGCGAAGACGGCGAAGGACCTCCTGACGAGCGAGCGTATAACGAAAACGTTAACTGTGCGCTGAGACCCGGATGTGACTGCCTTGCGCTATCAAACCCAACCAAGTGATCGGCGCGGCGGTTGAGAGGTCCCTCACCGTCTGCGCGCTTCAGGATGACAAAGAGAAAGCGCGGGTCGGTTTGAAGTTTGGAGTTTCCTTGGAGCTTGGTGCTTGGAACTTCCGCTCCGAAGGAGCGGCCTTACTTCCGCGAGCCTTGCAGCGCTGCGTGATCTTCCGGTGTCTTGTGGTAGTCCACCAGGCGAAAGCCCCAGCCGATGAGCGTGGAAAGATCTTTCGTCGCGGCCTTCTTCTCTTCCAGGAAAGCCTTGATGCGCTTCTTTAGTTCCGGCTGCTGGTCGGTCGTATCGAGAATCTCAAAGATCTCCATCGAAAGAAGCCAGTCGCCGTGATGCTCCGCCTGTTGCGTCTCCCAGATCTCGCCTAACCGCTCGTATCCGGTCTTGCTATCGCGAATCTTTCGCACCTGCGCATAAAGGTTCTCCAGCTTCTTTCGCTCGGCATCCGATGGAACCTTGATGGTGCGTTCTTTCGGGGCGAGCGCGACTTCGAGATAGGCGTCTTTGTCAGCCGGGCCGTTGAAAACCGACTTGATGCGATCGCCGACGGCCATGTCGTAGGTGCCCCAACTCGGTTCGAACAAAACCCGGTCGCCATATTTGACGGTGCAGTTTGAGAAACTGACGATGATCGGCGCGCCGTTGCGCTGGAGGATGCGATCGATCTTGCCATCGACCGTAACACCGCTTTCAAACTCGAGCTTTACACTCTTGCCTTCGCGAAGGTCGATCGGTTTCCAACTGCCGATCGGCGAACCGAAACCGTCCTTATGATAATCCTTTCCGTGGCCCTCCAGCTGTTTGTTGTCGAAAGCCAGCGCCGTCGGGCCTGTCGTGCGGAGATAAATGGGCTGCTTCTTATCATCGCTCAGGACTTCAGTGAACGTGCCGGTCACCTGTAATCCGCTCGAATACTGGCACGTGGCAATGCGGTTGCACTCGATTGCCTTATTGATGCCTTCGAGTCCACCGACACGAAACGCCATCGTGCTTGCGAACTCTTCCAACACATCGGTCAGGTGTTGAAAGTCGCGACAAACGAAGAGCTGCGGCTGTTTGGTCGTGATGTCGAACGGCTGGTTTTTCGCGTCGATCGAATACGACAACTTCTTTACGTTGGATTCGAGGCACGACACCGATTCACCGATCGAAGAAAGCAGGCCGGCGCCGTAGATCTTGGGACTCTCGAGCGTTCCAATGAGGCCGTATTCAACCGTCCACCAGTGCAGACGAGACAAAAGTGCCATCTCCGAGGGCTCGCCAAGGTTTTGCTGACGGTGTTCGACCTTGCGAGTCGCAGCGGCAACCTCCTCCGGATCGGAGTTAGGCAGTTCCTTCAGGATCGAGAGATGCCGAATGGCTTCGTAAAGCTCGAAGTCTTTGCGCGACTGCATCGCTTTAGCTCCAATTTCGCCGAAACGCTGGAGGTAATCGGAATATTCACGATCGACAATAATCGGCGCGTGTCCTGCCGCTTCGTGAACGATGTCTGGAGCGGGCGTATATTCAATGTGATGGATCTGGCGCATGTCGCAGGCAATCACCAAAACCTTGTAGGCCTGAAATTCCATGAAGGCCGCCGGAGGAATGAAACCATCGACAGCCACCGCGCCCCATCCGATCCGGCCGAGGATCTCGTTCATTTCTTCAATGCGCGGGATGCGTTCGACCGAAATACCGGTATCGAGTAACCCCTGGAAATAAACTTTGTGAGCGTACTCCTTCAGGAAGAAAATATTCTGGCGCATGATGAATCGCCAGACTGCATGATCTACCGGGGTGTAATCATCGAAGCGTTGATCGACAGCGAACTGAAGCAGGTGCTTGGGAAGCGAATTTACCGCTGCGTTAGTCCGGCTGAATGGCTGAATGCTCATGTGAATGCGGCCACCTTCGCGAGGCCATTATAGGATATGACCGTTTCGGAGCGGTTCAAGATTGATTCGGAGCAGGCGAAGCGGCCTTCGATCGCGAGACGGCCCCTGATCTGGCTGAGTTGCCTTTGCCTTGATGCGCCCATTGTTGCCGTGGCCTGGCAGGCCCTTTTCGCGAATGCGTTTCATCACCCATTGGCCACGGCCGATCGCCTCGCGCTTTTTCTGACCGCATGGTGGATCTACCTGGCCGACCGACTTGCGGATTCCCTGACACCCGCACCGTCGGCAATTCTGACTGCGCGCGCCGCTTTTTGTCGCCGCCACAGGCTCGCTTTTTCTTTAGCGCTTCTGCTGGTTGGGTTTGGGGACGCGGTGGTCGTTCTTATGGCACTTGATAGGTCGATCACAAGAACCGGCGCGCTTCTTGGCGGCCTCGCGCTGGTCTATTTGTTTGTGAATTTCCGGCACGACCGTGTCTGGCGGGCATTGCCGATCAAGGAATTGGCTGTGGGATTTCTCTTCGCGTGCGGGACGTCGCTGGTTTTTTTGACTGCAAAGTTCTCTGTCATGGCCGCAGGTCTGTTCGGTTGTGTTTGCTCCTTGAACTGTCTGAGCATCGCTGTCTGGGAGAAAGATTTGGATCTGGGGCAGGGGAAGCATTCCTGGGCCACGGAACATTCGCGTTGGACAAGATTCGTTAGGCCAGCGTGCCTTGTGATCGGATTGATTTCGTGCGCCCTTGGTGGCCGCGCGATCTCGCCGCTCCTGGCCGCCGGCCTGTCTGCCAGCAGTGGGCTACTGCTGCTGCTGCATTTTATCGATGTTCAAAAAGACGAACGCACCGCGCTGGCCGACATGGCTCTCCTGATCCCGGCTGTGATTCTTATTGTGCCCGGCTTGTGGTGAACTTCGACCATGTTGCGCGCGTTTATCGCCTGCTCGAATCCGCGGTCTTCGGCAACGCGCTCCAGCGTGCGCGGGTGCGATGGCTGGACGGCCTCGAGAAGCCGCGACGTGCTCTTGTCATCGGCGAAGGAGACGGACGTTTCCTCTCAGAATTGACGCGAGCCTATCCGGCGCTCGAGATCGATTGCATCGAGGCAAGCGCAGGAATGATTGAACTGGCGCAACGGAGGCTTCGGTCTGCGGTATCCGATGCGTCGTCGGTCAGATTTTTTCAGGAAGATATCCGCAACTGGACCCCTGGCGGACCTTATGACCTTGTGGTTACGCATTTCTTCCTCGATTGCTTTGATGAAAGCGAATTGGAAGAGATCGTTCGCAAGATTGCAGCGACCCTCTCTCCCGGGGGCGTGTGGTTGCTGGCTGATTTCGCGATGCCGGAGCGCGGTCTCGGCAGGGTTTGCGCCCGGTTGCTCATCCCGCTCATGTATCGGTTCTTTCGCATCTTTGCCGGTCTTCAGACGCAACGCCTGGTTGATCCAACACCCTGTCTGATCGCCAATGGACTTGGGTGCGAGTGTCGCGCACTTTCGTTAGGCCAAATCGTGAAAGCCGAACGCTGGCGCCGAATACCTGGCTAAGTGGCGGGGGGTGTTTTCAGGACGTCTATTCCGGTGGTCAGACGCGTCCTGAAAAGTTCTATGTTGGCTCGCGTGAGGGGATAGCTCGTGTCGGGGCTGGCCCAGTCATTCAGTGTCTGGGCAACCAGATCTCCCGTGGCCGTGTCGGGCCACGCGAAATGGTCGGAAGCAATCACGCAAAGGCCAACCGGCTGCAGAATCTCTGCCGGAAGCGATTTGTCCAAAATCGCATCGCACAGCCGCACCAAATGCTTCGGAATTACCCGGAACGGCTCCGCCATCTTCACGACCTCATACTCGAGGGATTTGTCGCCAACGGTCAACGTGCCGATAAAATCCTTCCGCAAAGTGATCGCGTCCGCCGTCCCCGCAAAAAAATCTCTCAGGATTGCTTCGTGCATGGAATCTAACGAGAACAAGATGAGCTACGGTTATCGGGAGCAGGCGACAACCGTAGCAAAAGTGCTTCGCTCATATCAAATGTGAACACGGCACGGATAACCGTTCGCTCCATCGCCTGGTTAGGCGGTGCGATTCTCTTCGGCAAGTGTGACATAAGGAGAAAGCTTGGCCTGTAATTCTTCGATCAAGTCAGGATCTATAAACTCAAACTCGTCGGGGATGTGAAGGCAAATCACTCGTTTGTTGTGGAGCGCTTCCGGGAACTTTCTCCGCAGCCGGCTTGCGTGTGATTTCTCCATGCAGAAGATAACGTCTGCCCAGCCAGGATGTCCCTCGGTAACAACGATGCGGGCATCCGGCTGTGTGCCCACAGAGCGGGCCTCGTAAAGCGGCGAATTCGCGAAGAGCTTTTCGGCTGTAAGGCTACGCCACTTGTTCTGGCTGCATACAAAGAGAAGCTTCTTAGTCGAGGGTTTCGTCACGAGAACGAGGTCTTCCCAGGCTTCGGTTGGTTAGGTCAATTCATTCATTCGCCAGGCGAAGAATGTATTCTTCCGTGTCTTCGCCTCTGCCATTGGCGAAACCTTTGTCTGTTCCGATGATTTTAAAGCCACATTTCTGCAGCACTCTTATCGACCCGATGTTGTCCGATGCCGCCCTGGCGAAAATCGGCCGGTCTACCACAAGGTGGAGCATTTTATCGAGCGCTTGAGTCGCTAGCCCTCTTCCCCAGAACTCCCTTCCCAGCCAATAGGTGACTTCCATGTTTTCTCCGTCCGGATAGCACGCGATGTGACCAGCGACTCGTCCGTCGGCCACGATTGTCCTGTTTGTGTTTTGTGACGAATTCAAAATTTTATCCCAATGGACCTCGAAAGCGACCCTGTCCTTTGGGTCTCTAAAGACGAACGCGGCCATCCTAATCGCTTCCGGGTCGAGTTGATGGTCATAGAAGGTTTCGAGATCGGAAGACTCGACTTCTCTAATCGTGACACTCGCAAGTTTATTCATTGTTTTAGCCTAACGAAAACACGCTGAGCTACGGCCGCCGGCACTAAGGAATCTTCGCCCCATACTTTTCTAATTTCTGCTTTAGCCTTTCTATTTTTCAGCCACTGGCGGTTAGCTTCATCGTCTGGTTAGATGCGGCGTGTGAAAGCATAAAAAATCACCAACACATTTTCAGTATCTGGCGGAACTCTGGGCTTTTTGCGGCTAGAGACTCGGCTCTCACCCTATACTGCGGATGCTGCTCGATCAGGTGCTCCAGCAGGCACGTCGCCAAAGCCGCCTGCAAATCTTCGTCCTGTGTGTCGCGCAGGTCCTCTATGAATTTCCAAATAGGCTCGGGATCGCTGCCGAGATATTCGCTGAGGTCGATAATGGCTTGCCAGCGTGGATCGCGTCCCTCCACAACGGGCCGGCAGCCAAGCGTCGCTTTCGCTTTCTCTATCGCAGCGCTCACGCTCATCTGACATCTAACGAGAACAAGCCGAGCCATCGTTGATGAGAGCAAGCGTAGCTTGGAATGAGCAGGTATTAGTCATCCGAAGGTAAAGCGGTCCGCGATGAACCGGTCGGCGGCATCGGCTGGTTAGGTGCGTTCATTTTGCGAATCTTCTCCATGTGATTGCCGAAATCCAAGGTCGCCTTTCCTGTCATTCGATGCGCGCGGGATCGCTGACCAGGGCTACCGTCAGCGCGGCCAGAGCAAAAATAGCGAAGGCGGCGTGATAACGACGATTCCCGGTGATGGCGGCTAAGATCGACAAGAACACAACAAGTGGCGGGAAGATGATCCCCGGATTTAACCAGTTCCTTAGCGGTAGAAAGCTCAAGTTACACAGCAAACCCAAGGGTCCACCCAGCTGCGTTCGCTAGAAAAAAAACCCGGCGGTTCCGATAATAATGAGCGTCGAGGTCGATCTGGCCTCCTGACTCCGGAATGCGCGGAAACAGCAGAACGGTTACCAGATAGATGGAGGCGACCAGACCGATCAGGAGAGAAAACGATACGAAGCTCCAGCTTTTCGCGTTCCGCAATTCCCACAAGGCCCACCAACTGTTGACGTCAACCAGGAGGATAATCACAACCCAAAGCGAGTGCACCCAATAGGCCCGGACTTGATCGCGCACCTCGAGCAATCGTCCCACGCTGGTCATGAGTTGGGCCACGGCGACGCCGAGCACGACTGAATAAAACGCACAAACAAATTCAAACGGGCTCATGTCGATCCGGCCAACCTATCTGGTTAGCGCAATTCCCGGCATTAAATTAGGATCCGTGAGGAGCATCTGACGAGAACAAGCTGAAAAGGCAATAGAGATCGAGAATGTGAACACGGAACGGGCGGCCGTTTACGCCCCGCTAGTGGTGCGAGTTTGTACCTGCCTTCTAAATTCATTCGCTGTACTCATGTGGCACTGCTCCAGCGCATGATTAGTGTTTCTCCTTACTTTTCCCCGAGTGATACCAAATGTATCGATTATAACTTCCTGCGTATCGCGTCGCGATCGCGATCAATCGCATGTGCTCGTCTCCGGAAACTGTATCTCCTGTGCCAGCAATGAGTCGGAATCCAATTTGTTGGACTCGCTTCGAAGCAAACGAGCCATCCGGCGTGCCGGGGAATGACACCGAGTAGCCACGGATGCCCAAAAACCGGGAATCACCGCGAGCGATATTTTTTGCAGCATCATCCTCAGGGTGATCCAAGTCCATCTTTTGGATTTCGCCTTTGAGAGCAACAACCATTGTCGGATCTTTCGGCGACTCGGCTGGTGACGTGACGCCAACGATGATCGAAAGAAGAAGCCCGAAAAATACTGTGCGCATAGGTCTAACGAGAACAAGCTGAGCTACGGCCACCCGGCGCCGAGACTGAATTGAAAGCAAGATAATCTAGTCATTTGAAAAGGTAAACACGTACCGGGCAGCCTTTAGCTGGAGCGCCTAGTTAGATGATTTAGTAAATTGCACTGTCTGATCTGGAGGTGTCGCGTCTCCAGTCAAAACAACTTTTGCAACACTGGCTACCTGAGCCCAAAGAGGTACCGGCTCTTCGTAATGATGGACAGTCCCATCTGGTAGTGTTTCCGTCTTTGTCTCGGTGAACCTCGCGCATCCGCTCAATAGCATCGCAAGAACACCGACAGTGTTCATGAATCCAGGAAAAACGCGCGCAATCATCTAACGAAAACAAGCTCAGCTACGGCTACTGGGAGCTAGGCCGGTTTGTAGTCTGTGGTCAGTAGTCATGTCGTCCGCCTTTCAAGGCTTTCAGCAGTGGCCGTCAGCTTCCTCGTCTGGTTAGACCCAGCGGTGTCAATATCCACAGCAATAACCACCCTGGTAAAAGACGAGAATGTCGCCAGTCTTGAGCGTGTCGACCAAAGGATCGCAGCGATCGCACTGCAAAATGCTTCGGACAGTGCCATCCGCGAAGTCTTTCCGGTAGATCTCCCGGAGCTTACAAGCACCTGCCTTAATGCGCTCGCAATCGGTCTTTGCGCGCGACCGGACGAAATAGCTGACCGAGTGTCCGTGCAATGCTTCGGTGATGAATGCAATCTCAGTCGAGCGAACTCTCCCATCTTTGTCGCGCACCTGCAATGTCACCATGCGATAGTCCGCCCAGGCGGTATTCGCACACAGGCCGAGTGCTAGCAGGAGGATCGCGCGCATCGGTCTAACGAGACTCAAGATCAGCCACGACCCTGGGAGGCGCGCTTTGCGGCATGCCGGGTATACTAGCGAAGATTAGCATGGGAACGCACCGCCATAGCGTCGTTGGCTGCATCGCCTGGTTAGGTCTCTTGGGCATGATATAGCTCACTAAGTGTATGCCGGTAGGTCTGCTCACCGTGAATAGCTCTGGAAGCGGAGTTCGCTACCACCCCTATCGGCGGGCGAGCAGGGTTGACTCTGCCATGCTTGTCGAAGTCCCCGATGAGTGGCCCATATGCCAGACCGATGCCGAGGCTAGCACAATCCTGATCGGTGTCCCGGAGAGCCTCAGCGCGAGAGATGACTTCCTCGACAGCGGCAACTGCACGCGCGGAAGGCAAGTAGTAGACCACGAAGCCGCGTGGACTGCGGAGACGTGCATCCGGAGCGGAAGAGTCGATGATCTGCAGCAGCCGGAGGTAAGCGCTCTCAGGGAAGCCCTTGCCGTCGCGATCTCCGATCGCGAGCACAATGAATTCTTTGCGTTGTCCGCTCACACGCGATGAGACCTAACGAAACCGAGCTTTGAGAACATCAAGAAGTCTCTCATAAAATGCCAGTGTGGTCACGCGACGGTCGGCGGTTTACGCCCCTGCTAGTGGTGCAAAGTTGTACCCGCTCTTTGACTCCACTCGCTTTGTTATGTGGCACAGCTGCAGCGCCTGGTTAGATGGCTGTCGTGCCGTCATGGCTCGCTCGGCTTCCCCTGCAGCGACAGCACAAAAGGCTCTCCTCCGAGTGGCGGCGAGGAAAGAACCGGATGCTCCTTGTGCGGCAATGGCAGCCCCGACCAACGGGAGACAGGCTGATGTATGCCTTGTGTTTCAGACGATCGAGCCATCGTTCGCGATCACCGTCAAATCGGCCTCTACTGGCAGCCTTTATCTGCTCGTCTGTCCAGTCTGCAAGAAGAGACGCCCCAACGCGTCTGAACTCCTGGATATAAACTTGTCGGTCAATCAACCGATTGAGCGCAGACGCTCGGACTGTCTTTATCGCGCCTGGCAGGGCCTCTCCCGTCAGCGTCTCGCGAAGGTGCGCCACCTCTGGAGCGGATTGTGCGCAAACCTGCGAAAAGGTGACTATCTCGTTGTTCACTACTGCAGCGACATAATCTGATCCGGAATTTGCCGCCCGACATGGCATGTAAAGCACGACGAGCGCTAAAGTAGTGGTGGTTATGCGCATAGGTTGGTCTAACGAGAACAAGATGAGCTTCCGCGACCGACGGCGAGTGTGACTCGAAGTGAAAGTGCTTTAGTCATATAGAACTTGGACACGCGACGGGAAGCTGTTAGCTCCATCGTATGGTTAGGCGGTTTTGTGTGGGGTGACGCCATAGTGAGCGCAAACCAGAGAGGCAGTAGCAAAGTCTAGTGGCTCATAGGGGCCCTTGTAAATCTGATGCTTCATCAGCACATCGAGAATCTGGTAGAATTCCGCGTGGACCTTAGAAGCTAAGTCGAGGGCGGTAATCGGGTCCGTTAGCGTCACGTCACCAGGGCAATCAACAGGCCGCTCGAGCAGCTTCGCCATCTCCTCTTCCGTCAGGGGCGGTGGCGCCGGCGGAGCCTGATCTAAGAGGGGCTGTGCACAAGATCTGCAGAGATTCTGCTTGTGCATTTCTCCACGAATGATTTGCGTAAGAAACACTGTCGCCTCAGCCTTTTGGCACTTCTCGCAAAACATGATCCGTAAAGGCAGCGTTATCCGCCTCGAGAACAAGCTGAGCTACGGCCGCCGAATGGGGGAGTTTGGGGAACTCCGACATAGACGGCAAGGCCCAGGGCTGACTGAATGGGCAATGAAGGAATCAAAGCGAGCGTCAAATGCAGCGGAAAGAAAGTAGTCATCGAGACGTGAACACGGAACGAGCGGACGTTTACGCCCCCGCTAGTGGTGCAAGGTTGTACCCGCTTTTAACTTCACTCGCTTTGCTCCTGTGGCACTGCTCCAGCGCCTGGTTAGGTCTTCGACTTCATATGAAAAATCACCGGCACGAGAAATACGGCGATGGGATTTTCGTTCCCTGGCGCGACATGATCCCGCCGATCTGCGAGCTCTTTCGGCCGGAAGCGCCAAGTCTTCAGGGTCTCAACGGCCGAGGTGTCTAGGAGCTTGTGACCAGTGCTTTGAGCGATCCGAACGGAATCCACTGAGCCTGTGCTTATCTCGACGCGCACCGCGAAAAGCCCAGTGCCCTGCCACCAGTGGCCCCGCGCCTCCTTAGGGTACTCTGGTTGGGGAGCATACTCGCTCAGCTTGGCACACTCCTCGCGGCTCATTACCGGTCTGTCGGAATCCGCTGCACGCAGGCAAAACGGCAGGAACAATAGAATCGCGATGACGATCGATTTACGCATAGGCCTAACGAGAACAAGCTGAGGTACGGCCGCCTTCGTCGGAAGACAATACGGCGGGAATGGTTCGCAGGATGCGAACTTTACGGCGGGAGGTGCCGAGCAACGCGAGTGCATCTAGGGAAGCCGGCAACGCGGTTTTGGTGAAAACAGTGCGCGGAGTCGCACTAGGGAAGCCGGGAGCCTGGAACGGGATCCAAGGAGCGAGCGTCAAATGCGGTGAAAAGGAAGTAGCCATCGGGAAGGTGAACACGGTACGGGCGGACGTTAGCTCCACTGCATGGTTAGGCCCGTTGGATAAGACTCGCAAGATATCCATCGATAATCTCCTCAGACTCTCCGACGACGCCGTAACCTTCCCATCGCGGACTGCCGCCGGCGAGTGGCCACTCTCCCTCCGGAGGCAGAGGACCGAAAGAAAGGTCGTAGCACAGACAAAGCCTCTCGCTGAAGTCGAATGCTCCTGTCTGCATGACAGCAGATGTGATCCATAAGCCCGCGAAGAGATTGTGCGCGCTCTCGACTCTGCCAACAAGAAGCCGAAGCTCGCCATGCCACTCAAGGAAGTCTGAAACCCGGAACGTGACGCTGCCAGCGGCACCGATGGGGGCAAACTCGTCAGGACCAAGGGGCTGATCATCGCGACGCCAGCCCCAACCGTTTAGCGGCTTTACAACTAGTGTCCGACCGCGAAATTCTGCGCACGATTGGTCGAGCGGCATAGGCCTAACGAAACAAAGATAAGCTACGCCCACTGGGACTGAGGCCAAACTGTGGAGGAAGTGAGTAGATCATCGAAAAGTGTTTCCAAGGCATACCGCGGTGGCCGTTAGCTTCATCGTCTGGTTAGGTCTCTTTTAAAGTCACTCTCGGGACCGCGTAAAATCCAAAAGTAAAACACGAACAGGTTTATAGGCATCAATGTCAGGGTCACGACGATCAGATATTCGATAGCTCTATGCAGATGGGGATCTGTGGAAGCTAGCGCAGGAGACACGAAAGGGAGAGCGCCAAGCGTAGCAAAGCAAAGGAGATCACAAACTACCAGGAAGTAGAAGAATGTTCGCTTCGCCATGGACCTAACGAGAAGTGGGCCGAATTATTCCGTAATTAAAGGCGGGGTAATTCGGCCTAATCCGATTGCCTCTGAGGTGGATGACTTCAAAGCCGAATTATGGCTGCCAGCTTATCGGGCGGCATTTTGCGAGGCAATCTGAAACAAGAGGAGGGAAGAATTGCGGAATGCGGAGAGACGGGAGCACAACCACGAATCAAACAGGAATAGGCACTAATATTAAAAGGAAGGCGGACCCGGCCTGCAACGCGGGTGAAGGAGCGGCCACGCTTTCCACCCGCGTCCCTCCCGGCGCAGCTTTCGTGTTCATTAGTGTGCATTGAAAGCCCGGCCGCTCCTTCGCCCGCGTTACGGCGTGGTTAAGTCGGGTCTCATGCGGGGCAAAGCGGAAAATGGAAAGCGGGTTTGTCGGCTCCACGGAGTGTCGCCCCACCGGGTGAAGATCGGCGGCCAGGATGGCCGCCCTACAGGGGAAGCTTTATTTGTTTCGGCGGGAGCGGATGATGCGGCGCGCGACGTAAATGATCACGGCGAGGGCGATGGCCCAGGGAGCGATGAAGGCGAGCGCGATGCCGATCATGGTGACGCTCCATGTCAGGGCGCCGGCGCCCTGGCTCAGCGTGCGGCGAATGGTGGCGAAGATGCCGGAGTCTTCCGAGACGATGTTGCCGCGGCTGTAAACCTGGATCGCAACTTCCGCGGGCGCGTTTGTTTGATCCGTGATTTTGTCGGCGCGCTCTTCGCGATGGACGGTGACGTCCTCGACCTTGCCGATTGATCCGAGCGATTGCATCAGCGCCTGATAATTCTTGATCGGCAAACGCAGTGCGATGTCGGCGACTTCGCGGCCTTCGCTGTCCTTGTTAAAAGAGGAACGGCGCACCTGAGCTCCTTCTTTCTCAGCCAGAGCGCGCAGTTCCTGCGCCTTGTTATCAACATCGTCGGACCGGATCCGAAGCGAGGTTTGCTGGAGCGCCTGTTCTTCTTCCTGGCGAGTGATGGAAACGTCCACCTGCACCTTGTCCTTTTCGGTCTTGGCGTCCTCGGACATTCCTTCTCCGCCGCGCGCGACGCGTTCGGTCTGCACTTGGAAGGTCTGAACACGCCCCATCTGTTTGATCTTCGCGATGGTGGCCTCGCTCTCCTCGGGCGCGATCAGCATGCTGATGTG
>Ga0193726_1002114_pt1 | contig 13978 bp, 32 predicted proteins | sample H2c1metaG_FD_144928 | JGI IMG/M metagenome (GOLD analysis project Ga0193726, IMG submission 144928) | Soil microbial communities from a riparian zone of the East river system, Colorado, United States - H2c1 | ecosystem: Environmental > Terrestrial > Soil > Riparian zone | place: USA: East River... | reverse complement strand
GCTATCACTGGCATTCCGAGAACCTGCGCAGCTTTGTGGACGAACCCCACCGTGCGATCGAGGGACCGGCGCAAGGTGACATCATCAATCTGACCGATCGTCGGGCCGAAAATTCCCGCACGGCGCAACTCGACCTGCTCGCCGCGCTCGGGCCGGACGGCATTGCCCGCGAATATGCAGCGCTCTCGCGCCAGGGGTCGACCCAGCCTGAATTGCCGCACCTCATCATGCCCGCTCATCACGACGTCCGCTCCAACGACGTTTTCACCCGCCGCCTCCATGGCACACTTGCCGCCGCAGCCGAGCGCGGTCCGCTGGATTTTCCGGAGTTGCTGCTGACCCCGGGCGTCGGCGCCCGCACCGTACAGTCACTCGCCATGGTCGCTGAGGTCGTGCACGGCGCGCCCTATCGCTTTCGTGATCCGGCCCGTTTCTCGCTCGCGCACGGCGGCAAGGACCGCCACCCTTACCCGGTACCGATCAAGGTCTACGACGAGACCATCCGTGTGCTGAAATCGGCGGTGCAGCACGCAAAACTGGGGCGCGACGAAGAGATGCAAGCGTCTGGATGACCAGGCTCGCCGGTTGGAACGAACGGCAACCGGACCATCCTTCGAAGCCCACGTCGCGGCGGAGAGAAGCCGCTCCGCCTCACTCGGCGGGCGAACGGTGTTTGGCTGGGAAATCGATCTGCCTAAGGGGCACTTTCAAAAGCTTAAATAGCGACTTTGCGAACGCGCGTACGCCACAAAGAGACCCCGCCAGTTAACTGAATAACTGACGGGGAACTTGGAGCGTTCGCTTCTTCGGGGATTTCTTCCTTCCAGAGTTCGGCTCCGTCTCAATAACGATTTGCCCACGCCGTTCCTAGGCGACATCTCGGAGATGCGAATCTTTTTCTGCAGCAGCAATATTTAGGAACCAGTCTTGATCCGCGGGGTTCCTCGGTCAAAGGTCGAGGAAAGACGATGTCGACATGGTTCAGGGACGATGCCAACCCGCAGCTGCTCATGGAGGCCAGGCAGATTGCTTGGGAGTTTCTCGAACGCAGCGGCGAGATGATAGGACAGGGTCAGCGAAGCAGGCCGGCGCTTTCGAACCGAGCGATAGCGGCCTTTAGGGAATATCGACGGGTGCGAACCATTGAGCTCTCGCTGGTTTCGCGTTGAGGAAAGGCGTCGCTGCACCGCGCCAGGAATACCGGACGAACACAGGAACACTGGTCGGCAATGTCTGTTAGCGGCAGAGGCCACCGGCAATAGGAGACAGACATTCATGAAAGTTCGTGACGTAATGAGTCCTGAGGTTCAGCTCTGTACGCCCGACGACACGCTAAAAGATGCGGCCGAAGCGATGGCGGCGCTTGGCGTGGGCTTGCTTCCGGTGACCGACAACGAGTGTCTGGTCGGAATGATTTCCGACCGCGATATCGCGATCCGAGGGGTGCCTTGGGCCGTGGGCCGGATTCCCGGGTCGGCGATGTCATGACCGCCGAGGTCAAGTACTGCTATGACGATCAGGATCTCGATGAAGTCACCGCGAACATGGGCGACATCCAGGTCAGGCGGCTGCCGGTGCTTAGCCGCGCGAAGCGGTTGGTCGGTATTATCGCGCTCGGCGACATCGCTCAAGCACAGGCGGGCAATGGCACCGGCGAAGCGCTCAGTCATCCATTTTGAGTTTCTCCGCTTTCTGTTTTGCTGATGCGCTTGCTACAATCTGCTCAATCGCCTTGATTCATTTGACCGTCGCTCGATTACTTCTGATTGGATCGATTGTGTATGCAGCTGATTTGGTTTTATTTGATCGCAGTAGCTGATTAAAGCATCTCATTGAGTGAGTGCTAGGCTCGGTAGATCATAAACGACGGGTGCCTGAGAGGAGACTTCACTCAGCAATCAGATGGCAATTATTCCAGTCTATGAAGTCCAGAAGCGATGTCTTCTGTCGAGATTTGAGCATGTAATCGGCCCAGCCAGCATGGCTGCATCCTGAATGTCGATCTGGCGATAGCCGAAGTCCGTTCGCAGCCATTGATTGGTGGCAACGACCTTGAACTTCTCGAACGAAATAGCACGGCCGATCGATCATCGCGTGGTAATGCAGCCGGCCATCCGCACGAAGGCGACCGCATCTCTTCAGATTATGCAGACGCAGGACCAACCACCTCCTCCTTTATCGAAGAGGGCTCGATGCTCGGTATGGAATTGGAACAGCAGACGCGCTTGAGGAAAGGTATCTTCAAAGGAAATACAACGAAGGAGTGGAACAAGAAGCAATACGAAGCCTAAATCATCGAGATCCAAAAAAACGTTAGCCGCCTTACGAACGTCTGTTCATTTAGAAAACCTCAACTCTGCCGTAGGAACAAGCGCTCAGTTCCACCGTTTTCCCTTGGGCAGCTACGAGAGGATTGAATATGAGAAAGCTAAGTTTTGCGCTTGCAGCGCTCGCGACTATTGCCGTTGCGGCACCTACCATAGCTTCCGCTGAGGACTTCGGCGTTGGCGTTCGCGTCGGCGGCGACCATTTCCGCGATCGGGGCGAGTTCCGTGAACGTAGGGAATTTCGCGGTGCACGCGCCGAGTTCCGTGACCACGACCGCGGCTGGCATCGCGGCTGGGACAGGGACCGCGGCGACCGGACGGTGATCATCAAACGCCGCCATCATGACTGGGATTAAATAGAAGCGGCCCCTTAACCGGGGTCGTTTTCTTTTGGTAGCACGTTCAGAAATGGGCGTGCATTTTGCTTGTGGTATCATTTGGCAATGGAAGAGCCAGAAGAACAGGAAAGTAACAGGAATCCTGACGGCACATTTAAGCCCGGCGTAACCTTCCACTCGATGTCGTTCGCAATGCGGTTTCGCAATTGACGAGTACGCGGCGTCCCGCTTTTGATCGAAAGGCCATATATCGAAACACGAAATTCGATGATGTTGCAATGAGGTTACATCGTCGAGAAATCATATCAAGTTCGGCAATTACCTCCGTTTTCGCGCAACTATCAAGCAAAATGAGTCCTTATGATTGCGGAGGCAGGGGAAGTGAGATGGTGTTTGACTGGTTTGCATCCGAGCGGCGGCGGGAACGCGGGAGAAAAGTTAGGCTTGATCGCAAACACCTCGAACCAAGGGCGCGGCGCTTTCTGAGAATTTATCTAAACGCGGATGAAACGCGAAAGCCTGAATTCTATCAGGCGGTCCAAGAAGCGTCTGAGCAGTGCCGCCCTTCGGGCTCAAGTCTCCCGCCTCTCGAATTGGAAGATGGTCAAGTCGCCGAAGCCACTTCCAGCGCAGCGATGCAAATCGTCTTGGAGCGTAGTGCCCTGAACAAAAGCGACCGGAATTCTGACTTCGTAACCGATGCTTGCGCTACCGTAGCCGTCGCATACCATCGCGCGGCGGGTGTCTACATCATGGACAAAGAGATGCAGGAATTGGGAACTGCTGCCGTCCACCTTCTCACGATCGCCACCTCATGGACGCGCTTAACGAATGAAGGGGCGAGCTAATCTATGATGCACGAGCTAATCTATGATGCAGATTGAACGCCGGCTTATAACGGCCTGGCATTCCCGGCCGCAAATTGTGTCCAGCGCCCTCCGAGTATGCCTCGCATAGGACGATACGATCGCTGAGACGCTGGGGCGGTGATCTGGGCTCTGGGGAAAATGGGCTAGTGCCCGTCCGAAAGAGGACAATGTGAAGGAGCCGGCGACAGTCGATAAGCTATGTAGGCTTTCGGACACTAGCCGCTTCGCCTTCTTCGCCATTTCGATCTCCTTTTGATCCCACGGCAGCCTAATACCACGAGGGGGACAACCATCGCCATCCGGATGGATCGTTATTTCCCGGTCCCTCGTTAACCAAGCGAATCCACGGCCTCATTCTGGACCGATTCAATCATAACCCTCGGCTCGCCTTAGCGGACTGATGCACCGCAGCACGCAACGTCGCTATTCGATCACCTGATCGGCACGGGCAGTTGATATATCGAAAGGATTCTCAGCCAAAGCAGCATTCATATCCTGACCATACGTTTGTCGCTATATGCGACAGATTCCCGCCCGACATTTCCGCTATCGACTGGGTGGCGGAGCTCGATCTCGAGGGGGTTGGGCCCTGACCAAGGACCTTCGCATCAAATTTAGACCGCGAACGCTTGGCGCTCGATCGATCCAAAATCGTATTCTTCGTTCTTGACGGCGCGTGGCGCATATTCGGTGCTGGAGACCCGGCGCGGCTGATCCGGTTGGTCCCTCTGATGTCGAAGCAGGTGGACATCGCTGATCGCGGCCGATTTGATCTGCCGATAAATGCCGGGTCGAAGCTGCGGCCCCATCGCGATTAGATTGGCCCGCACCGGCGCACCGTAGCGGCGCGTCGGGTACATGATCAGACGCCGCCGGGCTACACGTAGCAGTAGACGTAACCGGCGCGGCTCAAGAACACGACGCCGTGGCCGGTTGGATTCGATTTGTCCCACTTGAGCTTGTTGTTCGGGATCTCGATCTCGGTGCCTACGTCGACATGCGGCCGATGCCGAGGCTCGTCTGGCCGATCGTCGGTGGTGGCGTAGGTCTTGCCGTCCCGCACATGGATCTCATCGGCCCAATAGGCGTCGGCCTCCCCGCAGTAGGAGGCGTTGGGAATGTCCGGCTGCATCAGCGACTGATACTTCGGCTTGTTCATGATGGTCCGGATCGTGCGCCTCGGCACTGCCGATGACGAGCGCCGCAACAACGCCAAGCATGAATCCTGTGAATGTTATTTTCAGCGGCACCATATTTTCTCTTTCGCAACAGCCGCCTATGGGTAAGCGTCGACCGCGTGAGCCACAAATATGCCAGCTCTAAACGCCATCGCAGGAAGCTTCTATCGGCGGCGGAAGCTTGGCTGTTCCTGGCGGAAAGGCTCGATCAATCAGACCATGTGGCGGTAGCGTCCGAGGTAGGTGCACTGCGTAGCTTAGAGACAAAGCGTTGCCGCCCGCTCGCCCGTGGGATCAACGACACCCTCGCAACGCAACGTCTCACCGCGCTTGCCCACGATTATACGGCTGAAGCGGGATAAGCAGGCAGCGAACGAGCGCCGTAGGCCGTAGGTCCGCCTCAGTTGGCGGTCGCGGCGATCCGTCCCTTACCACCGCAATTCTTGCACTGGACCGGGTAGATTCTGCTGCTCGGCTTCACCGGCTGCATTACCATCGGAAATCCGGTGCCATTGCATGCCGGACATTTGTGCTCGGTCGGCTTTACGGATGGCTTTCTCATTTTGATTCCTCTCAGACACGCTGACTGATCGTCAGGGAATGGTGTCTTTTCTGCTTCCGCCGATCCCATACGGCTTGTTCAAGAAGTATCCGCGCTTTGTGAAAATGGATCGCGCACGATCGAGGTTCGCGACTAAACTATCACATTGCGGTTCCGCTATCTGTGCACTTGTGCACACAAAAATCGGATATGATCAGTTATTGTCGATACTTGCGGGGCAAGAGCACTTCGGGATGGCAGCGCGACGTGGAAACGCTCCGAAAGACATCGGACGGCCGTTCAACAACCTGTTGCGGCGGCTCAGCGCCAACGACTTTGCTTTGATCGCGCCACATCTCGCGCATGAAGAGGCCAAGGCCAACGATCGGCTTTATAATCCGGGCGACGACGTCGAGATCGTCCACTTCCCGTGCGGGCCGAGTTTGGTGTCATACATGGTCTCCAACGAGGACGGCCGCGATGTCGAAACCATTCTGGTCGGCCGCGAAGGCGCCGTCGGCGGAATTGTCAGCCAGGGATATCTGCCGGCCTATACGCGCATCATGGTCAAGTTCGGCGGGCCGTTCGTGCGCCTGCATGTCGGAAAGCTGGACGCCGCGAAAATAAAGTCGGCCACGCTGCGCAACGTGTTTGCGCGTTATGCCGACTGCATGCTGGCCCAGATATTCCAGTCGACGGCCTGCAACGCAATCCATTCGATCGAGCAGCGCACGGCGAAGTGGATCATCTCCACGCTGGAGCGTACCAACGGCGAGGACGTGGTGCCGCTGACGCATGAGCAGCTTGCGACCATGCTGGGGGTCGGCCGCAGCTATGCCAGCCGCGTGATTCAGACGTTCAAGGCGGAGGGGGTGCTGGAGACCCGTCGCGGCTCTATCCTGGTGCTTGACCGCGAGGCGCTGCGGAGCAGGGCGTGCCTCTGCAATGAAGCGGTCAAGAACCACTTCGAAGAAGTGCTCCGCGGCGTGTATCCCACCGAAGAGGCCCACCGCGTAAGGCGTTTTCCGCAAGAGCGCGGCTCATGATGAAATATCGGGACATCGAGTATACCGTCGTTCAAGGCATCGAGCGCGGCGTCTGGAAATGGTCGGCGTCGGTTGATGGGGTGGTGATCATGGGCCAAGCGGCAATCAAATCTGAGGCGGTGACCGCAGCCGAGAAAGCGATTGACCGGGCTCTTGCTACGAAAAGGGAGCGGCTCGTTCCGCCCCGACTCGCCGATTGAGGCCGTCTTACTTCGGCGGCTGCAACGCAGGCGATGTTAGCCATTCATTGATTTGAGCGGCGGTTTGTAACTGCCTAGCCATTCTCAGAAGATGCTCGCGTTGCTTGCCGTAAGGAAGTTTTTAGCCTCCCGTTTTGCGGCTTCCGATTGCTCGCGCCACTTTTGTTCGAGCGTCTGCTTGCCAATCATCGATCGCTCCGATGTCCGAAGGTAGGCTGTCCGTTAACTCTCAACGTTCTGTCCGGTCCGGACAGAAATTAAAATAAAACGTTCTGTGACTTGCGGAACTTTTTTCTTGCGGAATTCCGAATCGGGCCAAAACAAAACGGCCCAGCCGCTTCGATCTGATATTGGCGGCGGCCAAGGCCCCGCGGTCAGCAGCCCGCGCTACCGGGACCTAACTCTTTTTCGATCCCCACCGCGCGCGACATAGTGGGCGGCCAGTTTACGCAGTTGCTCTTGCGTTTCGGCATCGTCGATAGCGTTGGCGAGGCACGGCAAATTCTCGGCCTGATGTCGCAGATAGATGGAACGTGGAGACATGGGGCGACTCAGGTTGAAGTCACCTTGGGGCAAGGACCGGATCGACTCTGATCAAACCAGCGAACCGGGCGACTTCACTTGTCTTTGGCTTAGCCGCCTTCTGATGTGCCGTTCAAATTACCCATCACTATTCGCTACATGCCTTCATTCGTGACGATAAGTCCGCCATGGACCTCCTTACCGTACCCGATCAACATCAACCGTTCTTGAATTTCAACGGGGATAGTTCGAACTCCATGGCATCGTCAATTTGTTTCAGCGCGGCGAACTCTTCGCGGGTGAGTGGGTCTGGCAGAAACTGGCGCATGTCAGGCGGCCTTACGTTGTCGGCGTACCGCTATTGAGAAGTTGGGAAACGGCGGTGACAAGTTGCGCAGGCGCAAACGGTTTAGTCAGAAGGATGCTATTCGGAACGCCGTGCGAAGCATATTGGTCTGCGCTCGCGCCGGTCATATAGATGATGGGAAATTCCGGATCGATCTCTCTAGCGACCTTAGCGACCTCCCAACCACCCATCGTGCCTCGCAGATTGATGTCAGTCACCAGCGCGCGGTATTTGGTCAAGCCGCCCTTTAGCAAGGTAACCGCCTCTTCGCCCGATGCGGCGATAGCCGGTTCAAACCCACCATCAGTAAGAGCTTCTTCAACGACGCTCTGAATTGCATGGTCGTCTTCAACAACAAGAATAATCAGCAGGTCTTCCAATGTCCTAACTCCCACATTGCGTGGCGGAGTTGCAGCAGCCGGGCGACTTCGGGCTTAATATCCAGCCGTCAGAGGGTTGCTTTCAGAGGACTGAGGTCCGGCCTCGTGCTCTCATCAAGCTGGGATTTCAGATCAGCCGCTTTCACGGCGAGGACGGCCGCTAGCTGGGGGCTGGTGGTTGACTGGGCGAACTTGAGAAGCGTTGCCGCCTGACGCGTGAAATACTGCCTGCCCATCATGATGTTTCCCGGTGCTACTTTACTGCCAGCCAAAAACACCACGCGGAAATCGGGATTTCGTTCCAGCCGAAATGTGCAAAAGTGAACTTAACGGAACCGAGTGATAATTTCGCAACGAAAGCGCGGGAAACGGGAAGGCGGCGGGGGTGGGCTCGATCCCCTTCATACTCGGCACGCCGGCGGGGAATCTCTTCAGTCTTGCGGCGCCATCCGCCGGCTTGTAGAGCTGGGGCTGAGGGCGACCGGGAAATGACCGACGATCCCAACGAAGCCTATGAGGTGGTGCCGATAGAGCCCGGACCACATGGGCCGCCTCCCGGTTGGTGGACCGTCAAGAGAAACGGCCTTCCGGTGAGACACTTCCCCGGCAAGGAAAAGGCTCAGCGGTTCGCGACCGATCCGGAATACAGAGCGAGCCTAGCCGCAGGAAAGGCGTGGGAGAAAGCTAAGGGGAAATGAAAGAGGCCGCGAAGCGGCCTCACCCCCGGTGCCTTCCACCGACGAAGCCATCGCAGCAAGGCCGCAGAGTCATCCAGCGATTCGGCGGAATTTTTCTGGCAACAGCACCGCGTGTGCGGCGTGGGCTTATCAGTGACTCGCCTAAGGCCGGGAAAGTGCCTTCTGCGTTACGCAGTCGGCGCATGATTTGATTTGGGTGTGGACATCAGCCACTTTGCTCGCAGCGCTTTGCCTATTCGTTGGACAGCGCAGACTGCCCATGGTTGTGTCCCGCACGCAGTAAAACCAAGGGGGGCTGGGAATGAACAAGCTAATTCTTGCTGGAGCATTGGTGCTCGTCGCTACCGGCGCACAGGCTCAATACACGGGCAATTACGGGACAGGATCGAATCCGAGCACCCACGGCGTGCAGGGCCACACCACTAGCAGCGGCACCTATGTGCAGCCGCATGTCGCCACAAATCCGAACAGCACGCAGCGCGACAACTTCAGCGCCACCGGGAATGTAAACCCGTATACCGGCGCGGTCGGCACGCGAAACCCTCGCTATTGAGGGCGGCTCGGACGCGCCATCCATGAGAGAATGGGCTTGGCGGGTTTTCGAGGTGTTGTTTTTCGTCGTCGTCGCCTTGACGGTTCTCGGCAGCTTCATCAACTGGATTCGCGGGGTTGACGACGGTCGGCCGCTGATAGGAGTCCGCCTGCAGCCCTCTCAGCTCAAGGCGCTCGATGCCTAGGGCAATGAGCAGGACGCATCCCAGACTCGCCCTGAGGCAGTACGCCGCCTCGTCGAGCAGGGGCTCAAGGTGAAGAAATGACCGAGCAGGAAGAGTTGATTCAGGAAATCAGGGAACGTCTAGGCGAGATGCCAAAGGGAGCGCGGCCGTTTGATCTGGTGGCATTTGCCACCACTATAGGAGAGCGCTACTCGATGACGCAGAACGAAATCATCCGGCTTGTTATGAATGAAGCCGAGGCCTTGGGCGTCAATTACCTCATCGGGTCGAGCCCCGGCTGAAGGCGAAGAAATGACTGTTCCGGGGCTTCCGTGGACACCTGAAGAAGACGGGCTGCTCCGATCGATGGGGGCAGCCGGCGAAAGCGCCACCGCGATTGCAACGCTGCTCAAGCGCAAAGCGGCGGGGGTGCACCAGCGAGCTCACCTACTCGAGATCAGGTTGGCCCGTTCGCCGCCAGGGCCGAAGCCAAAGTGGAAATGAATTGCCCCGACACCAAAGCGTCTGATTAACAATGGATACCGTCAGCGCAGCCTGCTGGCGCAGCACGAACGCTGCTAAAGCTATTGCCCTGCCAAGACAGGGCAGCGGCAAAAACTGACCGCCCGGAGGCGGTCTTTTTGCGTCGGATCTCCCGCTTTTAAAACGTAAAAACCCGCCCCGCGGTCTGTTTTGAGCAGAGACCAGCTTGGTCTTACGGTAGTATGGCTGACCTACAGGAAGGTCGCCAATGTCCCCACGCTCCATCTATCTGCGAGATCAGGCTGCCAAATGTGAATGGCACGCTAAGAATATGGGCGACAGCGAAACGCAAACGCGCTTGCAAAAATTGGCCGCCGAATATGTCGTCGAAGCGGACGAGATTGAAAGCAAAGAGTGAGGCCGGGGCACCGACCAGCGGAACCTTCTCCCCGAAGGATTCTTGGTAATGAGGAAGGAAACCTCCATGAAGGTTTACCAGGAGACGATTGATCCGCTGCCGGTTGTTTCCAGCGAGCCTTCCGATGAGGGGCTGTTCCATCGCACGATCAGCTCTCTTGAGCAGGAGAGCACGTGGCTGAAAGAGCGTTTGGCTCGCCTTCTTCGAAATAAGTCGGATCGCCAATTTATCATCGCCCAGATGACGCAAACGCAACGCGTTGCGAACGGGAAATGAAAGAGGCCGCCAACTGAGGCGGCCTAGCCCGCCTCTTTATCCTCTTTGTCGAATCCAAGCGCCGCTAATCCGGCGTTGCGCAACCGAACCGGGTCGCGTTCACCCTTCTTGGCTGCATCAATGATGCGCTTGGCGATCACTTCATAAACGATTGTCGGTTGTCCCTTGTCATGAAGCTCTTTACAGGCGGCGTCGAATGCCTCACCCATGACTTGGGTAGCTAGGTCGTTAAAGACGGCTCCGCACCTTGCGATAAACGGCAGAATCGAGCCCACGCTAATTTCCCCTCGCAATGCGGAAAGTTCCTGGCACGCGATCACAAAAATCGCAAAACGTCTGTTCGGTCCCGGACTCACGCAAATGAGTCCACCGCCAAAATCAAATTAGGCCACGAGGGGTCGTAACAGGCCAGTACCCTTATTCTGGTGGCCGCAGTTCTGTTGAAAAGACGTATCGATAAACATCGGCGGCGTTGCGAAGTTGGTCCGCCTTCTTGAGAGCTTCGGTTCGTTCTGATCCGGGCGGCAAACTCTGGGCATCTAATGCGGCTCCCACTTCTTCGGCATCCCAATCGGGAGTCGGGGACGGCTCCGGATTCCACTTGTTCATGGGGCACCTCCAATATGAACCAAACTGATTCACGCGGAACGCGCAAAAACGTTCCGTTTCGGATGTTCAAAATTGAACATCCCCGCAGGTGGGAACGGTTTCGCGGCCGGGCATTATGGGATCGTGCCTATTGGCAGTGCTTCCTACCTGGCCTCAGCGTTCCCCTACGCTGGGGCCGTTTTCTATTAAAATCCGCCCTGCGGTCTGTTTTGATCAGAGTCCAGCCCGTTGATCAGAGTCCAGCCCGGTTTTACGGCGATGTGGCTGCCTTACTGGAAGGTCACCAATGTCCCAGCGTTCCATCTATTTGCGAGATCAGGCCGCCAAATGTGAGTGGCACGCCAGCAACATGGGTGACTGCGAAACGCAAGTGCGGCTGCGAAAATTGGCCGCCGAATATGTCGCCCAAGCAAGCGATATTGAAAGCAACCCACAAGCAGAGAACTCCCTAGGTCTATGTCGGATTCGATTCGACGGATGTTGGAACCGGCGGCAAAATCCTAACCATGGGCCAGGCTAAACGACCGACTTGCCCCAACTGCGGGGCGTATCTGATTTTGGCGCTCCCTCCCGACGGCAAGGGACAGCGCACGTTCCAGTGCTTTGATTGTGGTCAGCCTGATCCCCTGAAAACCGACAGAGTGTTAGCTTGGCTTAAGAGCGAGCTGCAGCCGCCGAAGTAAGGCCGGAACGTCCGTTATGTTGTGCGGGCAGCGATGAATAGAGAGGCGAGAATGTTCCTGATGGGACTTGGCGCGCTGCTTGTTCTCGTCGGAATCCTGTACATGGCACGCAGTGCTATTTGGCGGGGACCGCTTAGTGGCCCGGAATCCTCCCGCCCGGTTCGCGACACTTTGGAGCCGCCACGGCGCAGCATGCGATTCTTAGGCCTCGGAACGAACTGGCCGGGCATTCTCCTTATGGCAGTCGGCGCCGTTCTGTTGGTGGCCGGGGCCGGTTTCTAGCCTCAGCCATCCGTGTTACATGTAAGCAGTGAACGGCGCTGCGCGAGCGGCACCGGCGCTGATCTGTTCCGAGCCCAACATCCGGACGATTTGCCTGCGCGCACTGATCGCGCTTTGATCTGCGGATGACAGACTCCCGTACCATCTCCCAGCTTGAGGCCGAGGGTTATCTCGGTTGCGAGTGCTGCAAGGGAACGGTCTGCGTGCCGTTCAAGATGCTTCGAGAGCGGCTCCCGATGCTTAGCGCCATGACGCTCGACCAGCTCGGCGCCAAGATGCGTTGCGATAAATGCGGCAAGCGCCCAGAGCGATACTATCTTGCAAACCAGAGCGACACGCCCGGGTTCGTTCGAAGCTTTTAGATGTCCTGGTCGCGCGCGTTCGACGAGCCAATCTTTCGGGTCCGCGGCGGCTTACTTAGTGCACGCTCATATCGGCCTGCTTCAGCCGATCTATCAGCGCTTTCTTCTCGGCATTGATCTTTGCGGTAAGCGTTGCAGCGATTCGTTCGTGGAGCATCCACAGCTCGTTGATAGACATTGAATCAAGGTCGCGTAGTTTCATGACGGTTTCCAACGATGGACTGCGCTATCACTAGTAGAAAAACGCCGATGATCAAAAAGGAAACTTGAACGCCAGTATTTTTACTGTGTTTCAAAGGAAACATGTGCACGTTAAAGTGCTCACGGTGACGCGGGCCGAGGTCGGCATGTGCCCTACCAAAATGGAGTTCAGCGTCAGTCAGCGAGTGTATAAATGCGCTCTTTTAAAGAGAACCTTTCAATTTTCACCGATAATACGACCAATCTCCTTATTCAAATATCCGAATTGAACGAACTCCGTGAGCAGCTCAGGAAAGCGCAACTATCGGCCCGGCGGTCGCAGCAGCCGATGCGGCGGAAAAGAGGGCGACTTGAACGTTCAGCACATCCTTGAAGACGGATAGCTGATCGCACAATTGAAGCCCGTTGCCGCCTGGGCTCGTCCCTTCGATGATCCTGTCCTGCTACCGGGTGGGCGCAAGCTCGTGACTCTGCGCGATGCCGCCGACTACATCATGAAGCTTTCGAAGGACGGACAAAATCTTGAAGCGTGGCAAACCGCGGTCGAGGCGCTGATCATGGCCGCAGAAAATCGTGGCCCTTTAATGCATGCGCGCATCGGCATGCTGAGGGCTCTCAATGGGAATGTGGAGCGCGTAAATTCGTCCCGCAAAGACACGCAGTGGGGAAAGCAGAAACTTAAGAGAGATGAATGACCAGAGCTTTTTGCTCAATATCGACGACTCAATGAAGGAGCTAAAGCCCTTGCTTGTCGTGATTGGGCTTGCCGCTCTCGTCGGGTTTGTCCTCGGCTACGGCGTTCGCGCATATATCTCAAAACGGCGACGCATGCGTGCCCGTAGTAGCGCCCGCACTGATCGTTGAGCCCTCATCGCAAAGACACGTTGGGGAAAACAAAAATTGAAGAGAGACGAATGAAGATCCCGCGCGGAAAATATATTGCCAAGAACGCTGATCCGCACAAGCACGAACCCGAACATTTCTTCATGTGCGAAACGTGCGGCGGATGGATTGATTGCCGTGACCTTGGCAGCGTGTTTGATCATCAGGGACCGCATAACCTGCCGCCGGAAGATCGAAAGCACTAGAGTCAATCAGATGCACTTGGGCTCGGCCGCCTTGGGCGGTCTTTTTGTTTGGGTGACCCAAATCACGGAGCGTCGCGAGGGATTGAGATACTGATATCGGACCAGTTGAGGTTCGTAATTAGGTCGAAACCAAAATGCGACAATCTGTGATCAAGGTGACCTTTCTCGCCACCGCCATCATCTCGATGGGTGGTTGGCTCTGGCTATTGGGCCTTGGGATAAGGTGGCTGGTCGTCAAGCTCTGAATTTCGAAGCCAGATTCCTCTCGCCAACTAAAAAACGCGAGATCCGTCGAAAGAACAATTGGGGGCGGCGCAAGCTGGCACGGGACCGGTAACGCAGCGCTTGATCTGTCTTGGTCCTGGCTTCAGCTACTGCATCCGGACCAGAGACTGTTCCTTGAACGGAGAAGAAG
>Ga0193726_1002113_pt1 | contig 13979 bp, 17 predicted proteins | sample H2c1metaG_FD_144928 | JGI IMG/M metagenome (GOLD analysis project Ga0193726, IMG submission 144928) | Soil microbial communities from a riparian zone of the East river system, Colorado, United States - H2c1 | ecosystem: Environmental > Terrestrial > Soil > Riparian zone | place: USA: East River... | reverse complement strand
CCGATCGTACGTCGCACGCGCCTGCCAGTAGAGCAGGTTGACGGCAAACGGGACGATCGTCGGCTTCGCGAGCTTGCGCACGCGCGCGGCATCGGCGCCGCTCAGCGTTTTGGCGAGCGCGTTTCGGGCGGCGGTGAACTCACCGGGCGGCTTCTGATACAGCTCGTCGATAGATGACTCGAGCGCGGGCACCCATCCATTATCACGTCAAAAGGGCATGGACCGTGCAGCGGTGCGGCTGACACGACGAACATAAAGGAGGCCACGTACGATGACACTGAAATCATTTCTGACAGCCTCGACAGTTGCGGTCGCGGTGATCGCGCTGCCGCACACGACATTCGCGCAGGATCCGCAAAGCCAGCCGCCGACGACCACGGCGCCGCAGCAGCCGACAACGACGGCGCCACAGCCGCCGACCACCACTGCGCCGCCGACCACAACGGCGCCGCAGCCGCCGACCACGGCGCCGCCTCCGGCCACGACAGCCGGCACGAGCGGCACGGCGACGCCGGCCACAACTGATCGGCTCCCGGCCACCGCGAGTCCGCTTCCGTTGATGATGCTGCTGGCGTGCGCGGCGTTCGCCGGCGCGGGCGTGGTGCGCTTCGCGTCCGGTCGAGTCTAGACGCGTGTAAGCGTGTAAGGCAGTGTCGCGCGAGGGTTCCAGAGCCGCTTCGGACTCTGGAACCCTCGAGCTGTTTACGGATGGGACACAGTCAGCGTGAACGTTTCCGGCACCGTGATCAACCCTTCGTCCTGGATGAACACGCAGTAACTACCTTTTGTGACCTGGTCTCCGCTGATGGCGGGGAAGCCGACGGTCGCGACTGTGTTGAAATTAATTGGCGAACACGAGCCGCTCTGCGGGATCCCATAACCGATGCTGAACACCGTTGTCGTCGAGACGCCCGGGTTCAGCTGCGTTAGGGCGATCGTCAGTTCACCGGTGTTCGACACCGTGAACGGATACGAGAATGACGCGCCCACACCGGGCTTGAGGACGTCATTGCCGTTGCCGAAGGTTTCCTGCTTGTTGTTGGACGGACTCGTGACGCCGCCGCACGCTGCGAGCGTCACCGTAATGAAAACCGCGACGGCGAGATGGCGATACATGACGTCCTCACTCAATCCTTATGAAACCCGGCGCTGGCAGATCGATTCTCGCACAAGACGTCAGTTCTTGGTCATCGTCAGGCCGGTGACGATCGCTTCGACGTTGTGCGTCGCACGGATGCCGTAGACGCCGTCGGTGGACGTCAGCTTGCCCGCCGCCACGAGATCCGCCTTGTCGTAGCCTGCGATCACCGTCCCGTTGACGGAGCACTCGGCGCGTCCGCCCTTTACCGTCCACTGGATGTCCTCGGTCACCGGATCGCCGGCCGCGGCGGCCTTGTGCACCGACGCGGACTCGGTCGGGCGCAGGAGCGTGAAGACCGCCGGTCCGAAGCCGCGGATGAGCGCGCGGCCGTTGCCGTACGTCACGCAGTAGACCATCGTCTGCTTGTCGGTGCCCATGTCGTTGCCGCCGATGAAGATCCCGTACGAGTGCGGGTGGCTGTTGTGGGCCATGTACTTCGGTTCCTTGAACGAGGCTTTCACGGTGTAGTCGCCGCTCGCCTTGTTCGCCGGATTCCACCACGAGCCGGCCGGTCCGGTCTCGATGTGCAGCGCGCTCCCGTCCTGCGAGAGCTTCGCGTCGTTGAGCGTGCGGCCCGCAGCGACCGACTGCGAGTCGATCTTGCCGGTCCAGCCTGGCACGGAGATCCCGCCGTTCGGGACGACGCGATCCGGATCCTGAAGCAGCGTGCCGGCACCGGCGTACACGGCGGGTGCGATGACGGCCAAGGCGACGGCGGTGGCGAACGCATGAATCAGACGCATCGACATTCTCCTCTGTGACGAGTGGTGCGCCTGGTTGGAATTGAACCAACGACCATTCGATTAAAAGTCGAATGCTCTACCACTGAGCTACAGGCGCTCGGAAATCGGGACGTCATTGTACTACGGTGAACGGAACGGACACTTCGGTCGTTTCCCACGACATTTTGATGGCGCCGCCGGTTTTTGCCGCGTCCTTGTCGAGCGCGAACGTGAGCTGTTCGACCGCGCCCGGCAGCGCGCGTTTCTTCAGCTCCACGCGGCCGAGATCCTGCGCGGGATCGTACTGCGTGTGCCACTGGCCGGTCTGCTTGTTGACGATGAGCGTCCACGCATCGGCGGTCGGCAGCATCCACAGCGTGTAGCGGCCCGGAGCGAGCGCGAGGTCGCCCATCTTCAGCGCCTTGCTCGTCGTCAGCGTCGTCGCTTCATCCGCGCCAGGGCACCACACGCGGCCATAGACCACCAGGTTGCCCATGATCACGCGGCCACGCATGTACGGGCGGCCGTAGCTGATGGAGAGATCGGCGCCGGCGACGCCCGCGCTGACCGTGTCGTGGGGGCTCGCGCGGGTCTGACGGGCCGCCACGACGGCGGCGCAGACGAAGAGGAAGACCGCCGACATCGCTGCGATTCGAGTGCGCAAGGGGAGCCTCCGTTTCAGCTATACTGGACCGTCGATATGACCAAGGATACCGCTCGTCTCGTGCTGGTCGTGGAAGACGACGTGTCGGTGCGCCGGCCGCTCGTGAAGTTTCTCGAGATGCACGGGTTCTCCGTCGTCACAGCGGAGACGTCGGACGAAGGACTCGAGGCGCTCCGCGGCCAGCGGCTCGTCGCCGCGGTCGTCGATCTGCGCCTGCGCCGCGGTTCCGGCCGCGACGTCGTCGTCGCGACGCCGGCGGACGTGCCGGTGATCATCTTTTCCGGCGTGCCGTCGGAGTCCGCTGAACTCGAGCGCCTGCGTCCGCGCACGCGCCTGATCGAGAAGCCGTACTCGCTCGTGCTGCTCGTCGAGACGCTCGAAGAGATGCTCGCCGAAGCCAGCAAATAGGCCGAGCACGCTCGGCCCCTACTCCTCTCGTACGTCACTCACAGAATCTTCATCCCCAGCGCAGACAACACCAGCTCGGTGCCGAGCTCCGCGGTCGTGTTCTGCATGTCGAGCGTCGGGTTCACTTCGACCATGTCGAGCGAGGTGAGCAGGCCCGAGTCGGCGACGATTTCCATGACCATGTGCGCTTCGCGGTAGTCGAGGCCGCCCTTGACCGGCGTGCCGACGCCGGGGGCGATCAGCGGATCGCAGACGTCCATGTCGAACGACACGTGGATGCCGGCGGTGCCGTTGCCGGCGAGGTTCACCGCCTGCTCGATGATCGACGCGATCCCCTGGCGATCGATGTCCTTCATCGTGAAGACGTGCACGTGCGAGTCGCGCACCGCGACCTTTTCGCGGTCGTCGAGGTTGCGGACGCCGATGATCACCGTGTGCGCGGGCAGGACCTTCGGCGTGTAGCCGCCGATCGACGCGAGCTCCGTCGGCTCGGGACCGAGGAGCGCCGCGAGCGGCATGCCGTGGACGTTGCCGCTCAGCGACATCGCCGGCGTGTTCATGTCGCCGTGCGCGTCGATCCACAGGAGGCCGATCGGCAGATCCTTCGTCGTCCGCGCCCACATCGCGGACGCGGCGACCGAGCCGGCGGCGAGGCTGTGATCCCCGCCGAGCACGAGCGGCATCGCGCCTTCCTCGAGCGAGAGCAGCGCGGTCTGATACAGCTTCTGGCACACTTTCGCGATGTCGCGGATGTACTTCTTCCGCTCGTCGCGCTGTTCGCGCGTCTCGGGGATCGGCGTCGGCAGATCGCCTTTGTCGGACACGGTGCAGCCAAGGGCCATGATCCGCTCGCCGAGCCCGGCGATCCGGAACGCGGAGGGCCCCATGTCGACGCCGCGGCGGTTGCCGCCGAGGTCGAGTGGCACCCCGATGATATGAACTGGGCGCACTTTTTACTTCTTGCTCTTCACTTCTAACTTGAGCGACACCGACATTCCCTCGCCCGACGGCGTCACGATGGCGGTGAAGAGCGCTGCACTATTCTGGATCGTTCCGAGGAAATCGCGCATCTCGTTCTGTTTGTTGACGACGTTGTGCGCCAGGAACAGGCCGCGCGGGTTCAGGCGCGGGAAGACCAGATCGAAAAATCGCTGGTAGTCGCGCTTCCACGCGTCGAGGAACACGAAGTCGAACGTGCCCGGCACCTTCGGGATCTCGACGAAGCCGTCCCCGGGAATCACGGTGACGATGTCGGCGAGGCCGGCGCGGCGGACGTTCTCGGCGGCCTTGCGGGCGCGCGCCGCGTCGTACTCGATGGTCGTCAGATGCCCCCCGGTCTGGCGGAGACCCAGGCCGATCCAGATCGCGCTGTAGCCGTACGCGGCGCCGATCTCGAGCGCCTGCTTCGCGCCGCTGGACGCGGCCATGAGCCGCAGGAACCGGCCGTCCTCTTCGGATACCGCAAGTTGATCGGTGTCCGCGGCCTTGATCTCACGCAGCAGCTTCACGAGATCCGGCGGCAGCGTCGAACTGAAGGTCTGCGCGGGCGCCGGGCGCGCGATGAGCAGCGCGCAAAGGCCTGCGATGAGAAATTTCTTTGGGATCATCTTTTCTTATCTCTCGGGGGCCCCACCCCCCTCGCAGCCGTCGCTTACGCTCCGGATCTTGACACGCCAGGCCTGAGCTCCTTCGGCGCCGCTCGGCATTGGTTGCTACGACTATCCGCTTAGTGGACGGCTGCGCGGAGATATTCTGCCACTCGTCCAGCCGTGGCGCGGGCGTCGGCGACGCAGTCGGGGATGCCGACGCCGCGGAATCCGCTCCCGGTGACGAACACGCCCGGCTGCTGCGCGAGGTCGTGCTCGATCGCCGCCAGGCGCGCCGCATGGCCGACTTCGTGCTGCGCGCTCGCGCGCTCGAATCGATACACGCGCGCGATCGTCGGCGCGCCCTGGATCCCCAGCAGCGGCCGCAGCGCGGCGAGCGATCGCTCGATGAGCTGCGCGTCCGATTGCTGCAGCGCCTCGGGATCGCGGCCGCCGCCGACGAACGTGCGCATCAGCACGTGTCCTTCGGGCGCGCGATGCGGCCACTTCGACGACAACCACGACGCGGCGAGAATCCCGGTCCCCTCGACGCGGGGCACGACGAAGCCCGATCCGGTGAGCGGATGCGCCACCTGTTCGCGCGCGAAGCCGAGCGCGATGGTGCCGGTCGATGCGTACGGCACGTCTTCGCACCGGCGGGCGAATCCTTCGTCAAGGCTCTGAACGAGCTGGCCCGTGACGTACGCCGGAGTCGCGAACACGACGGCCCGCGCACCGAGCGCGGGCCAGCCTGCCGCCTCGACGCGATACTGGCCGCCGGTCGCGCGGCTGAACGACGTCACCGGCGCGTTGAGACGGATCGCGTCAGCCGGCAGCGCGCCCACGAGGGCGCGGACCAGTTCACTCAGGCCGCCTGGCAGCGATCGAAACGCGCGCATTCCGCCGCGCGGCGCGTGCGACGCCTGCGCACGGAATGCCCGCAGCAGGCTGCCCTCGCGCTGTTCGATCAGCGCGAAGCGCGGAAACAGCGATCGGATCGACAATCGATCGACGTCGCCCGCGTGGATGCCCGCCAGCAGCGGCTCGGCGAGGTACGTCACCGCCTCGCGTCCGAACCGCCGCCCGATGAACGACCCGATCGATTCGTCCTCGTCGCCGCGGCGCGGCGGAATCAGCACCTCCGCCGCCATGCGCAGCTTGCCTGTCAACGAGAACAACCGCGTCGTGATGAATGGGCCGAATGCCGTCGGGATCCCGAGGACCGACGCGGCGGGCAGCGCATGCAGCCGGCCGTCGCGCTGGATGTACGCGATGCGCGGCTCCTTCGTCGGCACGAGCCGATCGCCGAGCCCGAGCTCCTTGCACAGCGCGATGCCTTCCGGCTTCTGCGTGAGCAGCGCGTCCGGCCCCGCGTCCAGCGTGAAACCGTCAACGTCTTCACTCAGAATGACGCCGCCCGCGCGCGCGGCCCGCTCGAGGATCACGAACGGCACGCCGCGCTTGTGCAGCTCGTAGCCCGCCGCGAGCCCGGCGATGCCGCCGCCCACGATGACGACGCTCACAGGAGACCCCGGACGAGATCCTCGAGCAGCGCGATGAAGGTGGGGGAGGTGTTGAGCGACGCGGTCCGACGGATCGACGCGCCGGCCTCGCGCGCGGTCGCCGCGGCCTGGACGTCGATGTCGAACAGAATCTCCGTGTGATCGCAGACGAAGCCGATCGGTACCGCGAGAAACCGCTTGCGTCCAGCGGCTGCACGCGTCCTGATGAACGCGTTGAGGTCCGGGCCGATCCACGGCTCCGGCGTCCGCCCCGCACTCTGGTACGCGAGCTCGCAGCTCGCAATCCCCGCACGCGCCGCGACGCCACGGGCCGTGGCCGCCACTTCGTCGGCGTAGCCGTCGCCGGACTCGATCACTCGAACGGGGAGGCTGTGCGCCGTGAAGATGACGTCTTCGTCGGCCAGCGGTTTCGCTTCACGCACTCGCTCCGCGAACGCCTCGAGCAGCAGCGGGTGGGTGTGGAACGATCGCACGGACTCGAGGCGCGCGCCGCCCGGCAGCGCGGCCGTCGCGGCGTCGATGTATTTCTGCACGCTCAGCGACGAAAACTGCGGCGCCATCGGGATGCCGATGATGTGGTCGGCGCCCGCGCGCCCGAGCTCCGCCAGCGCGTCTTTGATGAACGGCGTCCAGTTGCGCATGCCGACGGCAACCGGCACGTCGCGGCCCAGCCTGGCGCGGAGCGCCGCGGCCTGCGCGAGCGTGAGGTCGGTGAGCGGCGAGCGTCCGCCGGGGATCGACTCGTAATTGTGCCGCATCTCCGCGATCAGCTCGGGGGAGGGCGGTCGGCCGCCGCGCACGAGGCGCAGATATTCCGGCATCTCGTCCATCGAGGACGGCGTGCCGTGGGCCATCAGGAGAACGCCAGTCAGCATTTTTTACTTTGCGGCGGGGCCCCACCCCCGCCGCCTGTGCCTTCGCGGCCTTCACGGCCGCTCGGCGTTGGCTTCGGCGATTTTCCGCTCAGTCAACGCTACGTCTGCGTCTTCTGATGGACGTACCGCGCGAGGGCCTGAACGGATTCGACCGGCGTGGTCGGCAGAATGCCGTGGCCGAGATTGAAGATGTGGCCCGGGCGTCCGCCGGCTCGCGCCAGCACGTCGTCGGTCGCGGCGAACACGCGATCGAGCGGACCGAGCAGCAGCGTCGGATCGAGATTGCCCTGGATCCCGCGATCAAGGCCGATGCGCTGCCAGGCTTCGTCGAGCGGGATGCGCCAGTCGGCGCCAATCACGTCGCCGCCGGCTTCCCGAAGGTCGCCCAGAATCGCGCTGGTGCCGACGCCGAAGTGGATCGTCGGCACGTTGTGCTTCTCGAGCGTCTCGAAGATCCTGTGCGTGTGGGGCAGGATGAACTCGCGGTAGTCGCGCGCGTTCAGGGCACCGACCCACGAGTCGAACACCTGCACCGCGTCAACGCCCGCTTCGATCTGCGCCTCGAGGTAGTCGCCCACGACGCCGGCGATCAGATCGCAGAAGCGGTGCCACGCCGCCGGCGCGCCGTACATCAGAGCCTTGGTGTGGGCGAAGTTGGTCGAGTGGCCGCCTTCGATGGCGTAGGAGGCGAGCGTGAACGGCGCGCCCGCGAATCCGATGAGCGGCACGCGCCCGCCGAGCTCGCCCTGAATCTGGCGAATCGCCTGCAGTACGTAGCCGAGCGACTCGCGCGGCTCGAAGCCGTGCACCCGTGCGAGGTCGTCTTCGGAGCGCAGCGGCCGCTCGATCGCCGGACCTTCGCCGTGGACGAAGTCGAACGGGATGCCCATCGGCTCGAGTGGCAGGAGGAGGTCCGAGAAGAGGATGGCGGCGTCGAGGTCGATCCGGCGGACCGGCTGGAGCGTCACCTCGGTCGCGAGGTCGGGCGTGCGGCACAACTCGAGCAGCGAATGGTGCTCGCGCAGCGCGCGATACTCGGCCATGTATCGGCCGGCCTGACGCATGAACCAGACGGGGGTGGCGTCGACCGGCTCGCGCCGGCAGGCTTTAATGAATCGAGTCGCGGCTGCGGTCAGTTTTCACCTTGAGGAGCGTGCGGGCCAGGCCGACCAGATCCTCGAGCCACATCGGCTTGAACCGCAGCTCGGCGCCCAGCTCCCGGAGCTCGCTCGACACGCTGTCGTCCAGGAAGTAGTCGCCCGTGACGATGGCAACCGGCGTGCGGCGCTGATCGTCGAAACTCCGGAGGCGCCGGAGAAACCCGAGTCCGTCGACCAGGGGCATCCGGAGATCGAGGATGATGGCATCCGGGTGGCTTTTCTCGGCGTGGGACAAGCCGACTTCAGCCGAAGATGCCGTGTGCACGCGATATCCTTCGAGCCGCAGCATGCGTGCAAACGTAGTCGTCACCCCCTCGTCGTCGTCGACGATGAGGATCGAGCCGATGGCAGCGGTTTGGTTAGGCAGCGCAGGCACCTCACCTATTCTAACCCGAGCGGGCCTTTGGACGCAGAAGAGCTTGACAAAAATCATGTTACAATTAGCGGTTTGATCCTGATGATTCAACAGTTTGGAGGGTCTCGGTGAGCCCGATCCTGGTGCGGCCGGTCCGCGAACAGCTGGAACACGACCGCATTATTCGACTCCTTCAGGCCAAGTGCCGCCGGAAGCACGAGGTCGGGATTAACCCCGGATCCCAGCAGAACGTGCCGGTCGGAACGGGCCCCACGGCGACGTACCCGGACCTGGTCCTGCTCTCCCAGGAGCGCGGCCGGCGCCTGCAGGGCGTGGTCGAAGTCGAGACGGGTGAGTCGGTTAACCACCTCGAGGCGCTGGCCCAGTGGGCCCATTTCGCCAGGCTGCGCGCGCCGTTCTATCTGTACGTGCCAGCCGGCATGGTGGATGTCGCCCGCCGCCTCGCCGAGGAGAACCAGATTCACGTCAACGAAATCTGGAGTTACCACGCCATCGGCGACGAGATCCGGTTCACGCTGGTGCACCGGAGCCGCGAAACGCCGGCGGCCGCCGCCCGTGCCCGCGCGGCGGCCGCCCGGCCCGCCGCCGGACGTCCCGCGGCCGCTGGTCCGCGCCGGAAGCCTGCGCCTCGCGCCGCCAAGCGCCCCGCGCGCAGCCGTAAGCCGGCGAAGCCGGCCAGGAAACCCGCGCGTTCGTCCAAGCGGAAATGATCACCGCGGCGCCCGCGTTCCTCAGGTTTTCCCGCGATAAACGCGGCTACGAGCACTTCTACCTGGTGCAGTCCACGACGAACCGCCGCGGCAAGACGCGCGCGCGGATTCTCTTCTGGTTCCGAACCCCGCCCGGCGTGAAAGTCGGCCGCACGCCGTTTTCCGACGACGTGCAGCGCGCGATCGAAGCGCAGAATCCCGGCGTCGTGTTCGACTGGAAGCGGCTGCTCTCGACGCCGATTCCCCCGCCCGCTCCCGATGTCGAGCGCTGGCGCGAGCGCCGGCGCCTCGAGAAGGCGGAAAAAGCCGCGCGCCGCGCGCTGCTTGCGGCGGACGGGGAGCCTGAAGGCGAGGGGGAGGCCGAGAGCGCGGACGCGAGCGCCGAAACGAACGGCGCCGAGCCTGCGTCGGAGACCGCATCGATCGAAGCATCAAGCGGTGAAGGCGCCGAGCCCGCTGAGGCTGCAGCGGCCGAGCCAGGCGCTCCCGCGCAGGCCGCCGAATCCACGGATCCGGGCGCCGTTCGATCGGGCCGCCGGCGCCGCCGTCGGAGGCGCGGAGGGCGCCGAAATCCGGGCTCAGAAACACCCCCGGCCAACGGCAATCCGCCATCGTCCAACCCTGAAGACTAGGCTATAATCAGCGCTATGAGTTTGAAAATGAACGGTTTCTGGTCCACTGCACTTTCGGTGGTCCTGGTGGCGGGGCTGTCGGCGCAAACGCCGGCGCAGGCTCCGACACAGCCGCCCGCGGCCGCGCAGCCGCCGGCTCCGGCAGGCCAAAACCCGACGTTCAAGGTCGCGATCGACCTCATTACCAACGACGTGGTCGTGCGGGACGAGAAGGGTCAGTTCGTCCCCGACCTGAAACAGGACGAGTTCGAGATCTACGAGGACGGCGTCAAGCAGGACGTCGTCTCGATGATGGTGTTCACGGGCGGGCGCGTCACGAACCTGATGTCCGCGCCGCCGCCGCCGCCGCCGGAAGGCATCATCCTGCCGCCGAGCAAGCCGATCAACGACACGTCGGGCCGCATCTTCCTCTTCTTCGTCGACGATCTGCACATGCAGTTCCAGAACACCGGACGCATCCGCGATCTGTTCAAGAAGATCGGCAAGGACCTGCTGCACGACGGCGACATGTTCGCGATCGTGTCGAGCGGACCGTCGTCCATCGCCGTGGATATGACGTACGACCGCACGCGTCTCGACGAAGCGATCAAGAAGATCGCGGGCAACGAGCTGACGCCGACCGACATCATTCAGGGCACGTCCGGCGCCGAGGGTCCATCGGAAGTGCGATACCGCGCGCACGTGGCATTCTCCACCGTCGAGGACACGTTGACCGAGCTCGAGAAAGTGCACAACCGCCGCAAGGCCGTCATCTACGTGAGCGACGGCTACGACTTCAGCCCGTACCTGAACTCGCGCTACGCGCTCGGCGACTCGAACATGCCGTTCCAGCAGAACGAATCGGCGAAGTTCATGAAGGGCACGACGAATCCCGACGGGACGCCGGCGACGAACTCGGCGACCGACCCGTCGCAGCAGTCGAGCCTCCAGAACGAAGAGTTCGCCGACGCGGACCTCGCGCGCGAGCTGGGCGACCTGACGCGCGCTGCCAACCGCGCGAACACGACCTTCTACACGATCGACCCGCGCGGCCTGGTCGGCGGATCGGATATCGCAGAGAACGTGGATCCGACGGAGTGGAACGACTATCTGCACAAGTCGATCGACAGCCTGCGCGTCCTCGCTGAAGAGACGGGCGGCATCGCGGTCGTCAACCAGAACGACTTCGACAAGGCGCTGAAGCGGATCGACGGCGAGACGAGCGACTACTACGTGCTGGGGTACTACTCGAAGAACTCGGACCCGACGCACAGACGGCGCCAGATCGAAGTGAAGGTCACGCGCAAGAATCTGGTGGTGAACGCGCGGAAGGAATACGTGCTGAAGCCGCCGCCGTCGCCGAAGAAGACGCCGCCGCCGCCCAAGCCCAAGAAATCAGATAAGAGGTAGGGCAGTTCTCAGTTCTCAGTCGTCAGTTCTCAGCGACTGGAGCCTGAGACCTGAGAACTGGAGATCCGCAGACCTGCCTTCTTCGCTTTCGGCGGACCGGCTGCGGCCACGGCGTCGCGCGTCCGCTGGACCGCCTGCTCGAGATAGGTCTCATCGATATCCGATCCGATGAATTCCACGCCCAGCCGGGCGCACGCCACCGCCGAACTGCCCAGACCCAGAAACGGATCCATCGCGGTCCTGATGCGCGAAAGCCCGTGCAGGCGCAGGCACTGTTCGGGCAGCTTCGACGGGAACGTCGCCGGATGCGGCCGATCGCGGTCGCGCCGCTGGATCGTCTCGTACGGAATGAACCACGTGTTGCCGCGGCAGCGGACGCCGCCCGCGCCGGCCCGCCAGCGTCCGACGTTCGACTGATCCTGGTAGGGCACGCCGAGCGCCAGCCGATCGAGCCGCGTCGCGCCGTTCGGCGTGAAGTGAAACACGAACTCCTGACAGTCGTTCACGAACCGGTCGCTGTTGATCGGTTTGTAATGGCCGACCGCGAGGTCGCGCGTCAGCCCGGCGGCCGCGCCGGCGGAGGAGCGGTCGATCGCGATCGACTTGATCCAGTGAATGATGTTCTGCAGCCGCAGGTGCGGCCGCACGGCCTGCGCGACGTCGAGCGCGGTCCACGGATCGCTGGGCTTGGCGCCGACGTTCAGGAACAGCGAGCCTTCCGGATGCAGCACCCGCGTGGCGGCTTCGACCCAATCGCGCGTCCAGGCGAGGTAGTCGGCCTGCGACAGGGAATCCTCGTACTGGTTGTACGCGATGCCGAGGTTGTAGGGCGGCGACGTGACGATGACGTCGACGCTGTGTGCTGGAAGGTGACGAAAAACGTCACGGCAATCGGACAAAAAAAAGCGGTTCACGCCCCGGCGTCCGGGCACGATCGCATGCGGTTTCAGCAGGACAGACATGTACCACGCAGTATTTCGGCCCGGGCGGCTTAGTACGTTAGATGAGTGGTGTGGAATGCGGCTGGAACGCCACAGCGGCCACAAGGGGTTGTGGCCGGCGGGTGACAGAAGGGCTGGCTAGGAGGCGCGGCTGGTCAACGCCACCGGCGCGGCCGACTGGCGGTCCGTGGTCATCGTGTGGTTGCGGCGATGACCGTGATTGCCACAGTTCATCCCTTTTTCTTCCACATACGCGACCTCGCGGCTCGTGGCCACTTCGCGGTATTTGCCCACGACGCAGCCGCAGCTGAGAGTGTTGAAGCCCAGAAGCCGAACGAGACTGCCCATTGCCATCCTCCGTCCGTAGCCGTAAAAAGCAAATGTCATACCGCTGAGTCCATCCCGGAATCAGCCGGCCGCTTCTTCACATATCGGCACGAACCTCGCTGGAGTACATCCTGCGGTACCATCTCCGGAACACGCCGCGCGACTCGGTGCTGCGGGCGGTCAGATCCAAAAGATCACCGAAACGGATCCAAATAGTCAGAAACTCGATTCCACGGCGGAGGCAGGATGGGGGACGCGAGGGGCGTGCGGCGTGTGCTGATGGCGGTCGTCTTGGTGTGCGGATCGGTGACGCTCGTGGCGCAGGAGAGGTCCGCCCCATCCGACCTGTTGAAGGATCCGGCGGTCGCAGCGGCCATCGCGGCCGTCCAGGCCAGCGAGCCGCAGGCGGTCGAGGACGAGATCCGGTTCTGCGAAGTGCCCGCCCCGTCGTTCATGGAAACGGCCCGCGGCGAGGTGCTGAAGCAGACGTTCCAGCAACTGGGGCTCCAGAACGTCCGCGTCGATCGGGCCGGCAACGTGCTCGGCGACCGGCCGGGCGCCGCGGCATCGCCGCACGTCGTGCTGGCGGCGCACCTCGATACGGTCTTTCCGCAGGGGACCGACGTCCGCGTGCGGCGCGAGGGCGCCGTGCTGCACGCGCCGGGCATCGGCGACGACTGCCGCGGCCTCGCCGTGCTCGTCGCCGTCATCCGCGCGCTGAAGCAGGCGAACGTGCGCACGCCCGGGTCGATCACGTTCGTGGCGGACGTCGGCGAGGAAGGCCTCGGCGATCTGCGCGGCATGAAGCAGCTGTTCAACGACACGATGAAAGGGCAGATCGACCGCTTCGTGTCGATTGACGGGACCGGGCTCGGGATCACGAACGTCGGCGTCGGCAGCCATCGCTATCGCGTGACGTTCAAGGGACCCGGCGGCCACAGCTTCGGCGCGTTCGGCCTGGCGAACCCGATCGACGCGCTCGGGCGCGCCGTCGCGAAGATCGCGGACTTCCAGGTCCCGAAGCTGCCCAAGACGACGTTCAACGTCGGCCGGATCGGCGGCGGCACGTCGGTGAACTCGATTCCGTTCGAAGGCTGGATGGAAGTGGACATGCGATCGTCGGACGCCGCGTCGCTCGCGTCGGTGGACGCGGGCTTTCACAAGGCGGTGGACGCCGCGGCCGCGGAAGAGAACGAGCGGTGGGGCACACCGCGGATGATCACCGTGACGAAGGAACTCGTCGGCGATCGGCCCGCCGGATCGACGCCGGAGGCCTCACCGATCGTGCGGACGGCGGTGGCCGTCAACAAGGCGCTCGGATTCCCGTCGGATCTCGGTGAAGGGTCCACGGACGCGAACGTGCCGATGAGCCTCAAGATTCCGGCGATTACGATCGGCGGCGGCGGCCGCGGCAGCGGCGCGCACTCACTCGGCGAAACCTTCGACACGACGGACTCGTGGCTCGGCACCGAGCGCGCGCTGCTGCTCGTCGTCTCGCTTGCCAGGTAACACGGGGGTGGCCCGG
>Ga0193726_1002111_pt1 | contig 13987 bp, 11 predicted proteins | sample H2c1metaG_FD_144928 | JGI IMG/M metagenome (GOLD analysis project Ga0193726, IMG submission 144928) | Soil microbial communities from a riparian zone of the East river system, Colorado, United States - H2c1 | ecosystem: Environmental > Terrestrial > Soil > Riparian zone | place: USA: East River... | reverse complement strand
GCGACGAGTCCCGTCTTCCGCGGCATCGCGCAGTCCATCACGACGACCTGCGGCCGCAGCTCGGTCGCCAGCCGCACCGCCTCGTTGCCGTCGCTCGCCTCGCCGACGACGGTGATCGCCGGATCGTCCTCGAGCATGCGGCGGAAGCCGCGCCGCACGAGCGAGTGATCGTCAGCGAGCAGGACCGTGATCCTGGCGATGTTATCCGGCAAGCGATTCCTCTCCGCCGATCGGCACACGCAGGCGGACGAGCGTGCCGCCGCCGGCCGGTTCGAGGAAGTCTATCGTGCCTCCCACCAGTTCGGCGCGCTCCGCCATCGTGATGATACCCAGCCCGCGCCGCTCGGTGCCGGCCTCGATCCCGCGCCCGTGATCCTCGACCTCGAGCTCGAGCGTATGCGCGTCGATGCGCAGGCGGACCCACGCTTCCTGCGATCCGGAATGCCGCGCGACGTTGCTGAGGGATTCCTGCAGCACGCGGTACACGTGGATCCCGATCGGCGCGCCCACCGTCGCGGTTGGTCCCGATCGCTCGTACCGGACGTCCACGCCGATCTGCCGCCTCACGCCGGAGATGTACCACGTAATCGTGTCCTCGAGCCCGGCCTCTTCAAGGATCGACGGGTGCAGCGTCTGCGACAGCCCGCGCACGTAGTCGAGCGTCGTCTGGGCCACCTGGCGGATTTCGCGCAGTTCGGCGCGCAGCGGAGACGTCTCCGCGACGTGATTCCCGGCGCGTCCGAGCATCGATCCCATCGCCGTGAGGATCTGCCCGAACTCGTCGTGCAGCTCGCGCGAGATTTCGCGCAGCGTGGACTCGCGCGTCGTGATCAGTTTCTGTGCGAGGTCGTGGCGGCGTTCGGACAGCATCGCCACCTCCCGGAAGACACGCCGGTTCGCGCGAATCAGGTAACTGCTTGTCAGGCTGATCGCGATGAGCGTGACCGCCAGGAATCCGAACACCTGCCGCTGCACCTGGCTGTAGATCGCCTGGACGCGCAGCGCGGTCTGATCCTCGCTTTCGTTGTTGGCCACGAGCAGGCGCGCCACGGTCGTGGCGAGCGCGGCCTCCCGCGCCTGGAGCGACACCTGGATCTGCATGCGCGCGTCGCTCTCGTGCCCGTCGCGCGCGAGCGCGAACATGCGCGCCGCGGCGTCCCAGAATTGCGCCAGCGACGAGCCCAGATATTGGCGCTGTTCGGGGGTCCGGCCCGCGACGGCGACGCGCTCCTCCCGCTGCAGCGCGTCGGCGAGGTCCAGGCGGATCCGCTCGAACTGCGCCGACCACGCCGTGACGGGGTAGTGCTCGTCGTTGTCGAGGATGTCGCGCATGGCCAGCGCGACCGAGTTCAGATCGTTCTGAATCCGCAGCAGCTGCAGGGTGTCTTTCCGGTTCCGATCGGTCAGATCGGTCTGCAGGGCTCGCAGGCCGGAAATCTGCCGCGTGATGTACCACGAATAGCTGGCCACCGCGGCCAGCGTGATGATCAGGCCGAAGAGCAGCCCGAAGGTCGGCGACCGGCCGAGCGCGGGTTTGGTGGCCATCAGGGAATCGATCTTACGGTTTAATGCTCAGGTGGTAAACTCTCGTCGCTCTCGATGTCCTTCACAGGACTCGTCATTGTTTGCCTGGTCGCCGTCCTCGCGCCCCTCATCGCGAGCGTAATCCCCCGTGTCCGGATCCCGGGGATCGTCCTCGAGATCGTCGCGGGCATTGCGATCGGCCCCGCCGGCTTCGGCTGGGTCACGATGGACGAGCCGATCCGGGTCCTGTCGATCATCGGCCTTTCGTTCCTCCTCTTCCTCGTCGGCCTCGAACTCGACATCACTCTCCTGCGAGGGCGCCGGCTTCGCGCGACCGGGTTCGCGTTCCTGGTGTCGTCCGTGCTGGCCTACGCGGTGGCGTACGGGCTGCACATGCTCGGCATGGTCGAATCGGCCCTGCTGGTGGCGATCTGCCTGTCCGCTACAGCCATCGGCATCGTCGTCCCGATGTTGACCGATGCCGGCGAACAATCGACGGAGTTCGGCCAGCTGGTGATCGCCGCCGCCTCGATCGCGGACTTCGGGACGGTACTCCTGCTGTCGCTGCTGTTCTCGCGCCAGCCTGGTCCCATCGCGACGAAGCTCGTGCTGATGGGCGGCTTCGCGGCGCTGACCGTGGTCCTGATCGTCGCGATCTCCGCGGCCGAGCGGTGGAAGGGGCTGGGCGATCATCTGCTGAAGCTGCAGGATTCCACGGCGCAGATCCGGATCCGCGCCGCGTTTCTGCTGCTCATCGGGCTGGTGGCGCTCGCCGTGCGCCAGGGACTCGAAGCGATCCTCGGCGCGTTCGTCGCCGGCGCCCTGCTGTCCGTGCTGGATCACGACTACACGAAGACGCATCCGAAGTTTCACGAAAAACTCGGGGCGATTGGCTTCGGCATCTTCGTGCCGGTGTTCTTCGTCGCGAGCGGCATCCAGTTCGACGCCCGCGCGCTGTTGTCGGATTCCAGCGTGCTCGCTCGAGTGCCCATCTTTCTCCTTGCGCTGCTCGTCGTCCGCGGCCTGCCGGCCCTGCTGTACACGCCCCTCATCGGCATGAGGCGCTCGATCGTTGCAGGGTTGTTGCAGGCGACGTCGCTGCCGTTCATCGTCGCGTCGGTGACGATTGGCGTCGAGCTGCATGAGTTGACGCGGCCCAACGCGTCGGCGCTCATTGCTGCCGGCTTGTTATCGGTCGTGATCTTCCCCATCGTCGCGAACGTCCTCCTCCACGAGAACTGATACAATCCGGTCGCAACCTTGTTGATTTGAGTATGGAAACACGTCCACGTGTTGTCGTGACGGGTATCGGGGTGGTCACCTCGATCGGCATCGGTGTCGAGCCGTTCTGGCGCGCCGTGCTGGCGGGGCAGTCGGGCATCAGCCGGGTGGAGTCGTTCGACACCGGCCGGTACGCCGTACACATGGGCGGCGAGGTCAAGGCGTTCGACGCGGCCGCCTACGTCCGCCGGCAGCCGCTCGACAGCATGGCGCGGGCGTCGCACCTCGCGATCGCCGCGGCGCGCCTCGCGCTGGACGATGCGCAGTTGTCGATCGAGCAGCTGGATCCGTACACCGCGGGCGTCGCGATGGGCACGACTTCCGGCGAGCCGGCGATGATCGAGAAGTTCGACGACCTCGAGATGGCCGGGGCGCGCGACCGCATCGGCCCGGAATTCGTCGGGCAGTATCCCTGCCACGTGATCGCCGCGCACGTCGGATCCGAGTTCGGCTTCCGCGGCCCGAACGTCGTCATTCCCACCGCCTGCGCGGCGGGCAACTACGCGCTCGCGCACGCGCTCGACACGCTGCGCAGCGGCGCCGCGGACGTGATGATCGCGGGGGGATCCGACTCGTTCTCGCGCATCACCTACACCGGCTTCGCGCGGCTCGGCGCCATTGCGCCCGAGCAGTGCCAGCCGTTCGATCTGAACCGGAAAGGCATGATTCCGGGCGAGGGCGCGGCAGTGCTCGTGCTCGAGCGTCTCGACCGCGCGATCGCGCGCGGCGCGACGATGTACGCGGAGCTGGCGGGCTACGGCCTGACGTGCGACGCGCACCACATGACGGCGCCGCAGGGCGACGGCGCGACCCGCGCTATGCGCCTCGCGATGGCGGACGCCGGCGTCGAACCGACCGACGTCGGCTACATCAGCGCGCACGGCACGGGCACCGCGGTCAACGATCGCATCGAGACGATGGCCGTCAAGGCCGCGTTCGGCGATGCGGCGTACACGGTGCCGATCAGCTCGATCAAATCGATGCTCGGCCACACGATGGGCGCCGCGTCGGCGATCGAGGCGGCGAGCTGCGCGCTCGCGGTCAGGGACGATGCGATTCCGCCGACCATTCACTACGAGTCGCGCGATCCGGAGTGCGATCTGGATTATGTGCCGAACACATCCCGCCGCCAGCCGGTCGCCGTCGCGATGAACAACGCGTACGCGTTCGGCGGCAACAACGCGTCGGTGATCTTCAGGAAGATGCGCGCGTGAGCGCCAACGGCCGCCGCGTGGTCGTCACGGGCATCGGCGCGATCTGTTCGCTCGGCGACCGCGCCGACCAGATTCATCAGGCGTTGTGCGAGGGGCGATCCGGGCTCGGCGCGCCGACGGTGTTTCCGGTGGAGGTCGCGGGCGGACGGCTCGTCGGCGAGATCCGCGGCTTTTCTCCCAAGCAGTATCTCGGCGATCGCAATGTGCGTCTGCTGGATCGTACCGGGCGCCTCGCCGTAGTCGGCGTGGGGCTCGCCCTCGCGGACAGCGGCTGGCCGGACGAGAAGCCGGCGGACCAGCCGGTCGGGCTCATCGCCGGCACGATGTTCAGCAGCGTGCGGACGATCGGCGAGTTCGATCGCCGCGCGCAGAGCGCCGGGCCGGAATACGCGAGCCCGCTCGATTTCTCCAACACCGTGCTCAACGCCGCGGCGGGCCAGGTGGCGATCTGGCATCGCCTGTCCGGCGTCAACTCGACGATCTGCGTGGGCGCCGTGTCCGGGCTGCACGCGATCGGCTACGGCTCCGAGCTGATTCGCGACGGCCGGGCATCCGTACTCGTCGCCGGCGGCGTCGAGGAGCTGTGCTTCGAGTCATTCCAGGGATTTCTCGGCGCCGGCCTGCTCGCCGGACCGGCCGACACGGGGACGCCGTCGGTACCATTCGGCGCGCAGCGCTCGGGCGCAGCGCTCGGCGAGGGCGCCGCCTTTCTCGTGCTCGAAGCCGAGGACGTCGCCCGCGCGCGCGGCGCGCGGATCATCGGCCGCATCCACGGCTTCGGGACCGGATTCGATCCCTCCGTGCCGGACGCCCGCGCCGGCGGCGGCGACGCGCTCGGCCGCGCGATCGAGAGCGCCCTGGCGCACGCGGGGCAATCGGCGAGCGACATCGCCGCGGTCGCCGCGTCGGCCAACGGCAGCCAGAAACAGGACGCCCGGGAAGCGCGCGGGATCCGATCCACGATCGGCGCCAAGACACCGGTGACGGCGACCAAGTCGATGCTCGGCGAAACGCTGGGCGCCTCCGGCGCGCTGAACGCGATCGCGATGCTCGAGTCGCTGCGTGCCGGGCGGCTGCCTGGCATCAGCCCGGACGCGGTGGCGATCTCGGGTTCGTCGGCGCTCGTCACCGCCGTGGCCGCCGAAGGCAACTGCGCCGCGCTGGTCCTGGGGATCGATCGATGAGCGATCGGCGAGCGATCCCCGACGCGCCGCCGCCCGCCGCCACCGGCGGCAACGAGCTGGTGCCGCGTTTCACCGGTCAGGGTTACGACACCGAACAGGTGCAGCAGCGCCGCGAATGGCTCGAGCGCAAGCTCGGCGTCTCGTTCCCGCTGATCGCCGCGGGCGCGATCCCCACCGAGCAGATGCGCGGCAACATCGAGAATCCGATCGGCACCGCGCAGATGCCGCTCGGCGTCGCGGGGCCGCTGCTCGTCAACGGCAGCCACGCGCGCGGGTCGTTCTACGTGCCGATGGCGACGACCGAGGGCGCGCTCGTCCGCTCGTACGAGCGCGGCATGGCGATGCTCACGCGCGCCGGCGGCGTCACGACGCGCATCTTCCTCGACGAAAACGTCGTCTGCCCGACCTTCTTCTTCGAGTCGGTGGACGAGGCCGAGCGCTTCGTCGCCGCGCTCCCCGATCACTTCGAGACGCTGCGCGCCGAAGCCGGATCGACGACGACGCACGGCCGGCTGACGCGCGTGGACGCGCGGCCCTCGGGCCGCTCCGTCATCGTCAGCTTCCACTACCACACCGCCGACGCGCAGGGCATGAACATGATCGTGAAGGCCACCGAGCGCGCGGCGCAGTGGCTGGTGAACAGCGGTGCGGCGCCGCGGTTCCGGATCTTCAGCGGCATGAGCAGCGAGAAGCGCGCGAGCGGCTTTCTCCTGGCCGGCGGCAAAGGCAAGACGGTCGTCGCCGGCGCGCGCGTGCCGGCCGGCGTCCTCGCGTCGTACATGCGCATGACGCCGGCGCAGGTGGCCAGCGTCTGGCACGACACCATCCTTGGCCATCTCCACGCGAACGCCATCGGCTTCAACGCCCACTACGCGAACGGCCTCGCCGCGATCTTCATCGCCTGCGGCCAGGACGTCGCGAACGTCGCGAACGCGGCGGTCGGCATCACCGATTACGAGGTGACCGACGACGGCGATCTGTACGCGAGCGTGACGCTGCCGTCGCTCACGGTCGCCACGGTCGGCGGCGGCACCGCGCTCGGCACCAGCGCCGAATGCCTGCGCATGCTCGGCTGCGCCGGCGCCGGCGGCGCGCCGAAGTTCGCCGAGATCATTGCCGCCTCGCTGCTCGCGGGCGAGCTCTCGATGGCCGCCGCCATCGGCTCGGGTGAATTCGTCGCGGCGCACGAGGCGTACGGCCGGAACCGGCCCGCCTCCGAGGGTCCGCGCTAGAGACGCGCGTCTCCACGCCGGCCGCCATGCGAGCCTTCCAGGCCCTCAAGACCGACCCTCAATCCGCATACGACGCTGTCGTGATCGGCGCCGGCATCGGCGGCCTCATCTGCGCCAACCTTCTTGCCGGCGCGAAGCTGCGCGTGCTGCTCGTCGAGCAGCACTACATGACCGGCGGCTACTGCAGCACCTTCCGGCGCAAGGGCTTCACGTTCGACGCGGCGACCCACTTCTATCCGCTGCTCGGCAATCCGATGACGATCACCGGATCGCTGCTCGAGAAGCTGCACTGCCCGACGAAGTGGATCAAGATGGATCCCGTCGATCATTTTCACTTCCCTGATGGCAGCTCGTTTTCGGTGTCCGCCGATTTCGACGAGTACATCGACGAGCTGAAGGCGACGTTTCCACACGAGCACGAACAGCTGGAAACGTTTTTCGCGCTGGTGCGCGAGGCGTATCTCTACGGCCTGCTGTATTACTTCCGCGGCCGGCTGCACGAACGGCTCGAGCCGCTGCGGGCGCTGACGCTGCACGAGGTGCTCGATCGCCATTTCAAGGATCCCAAACTCAAGCTGCTGCTGTCGGCCGACTGCGCCCACTGGGGATCGCAACCGTCGCGCACGTCGTTCGTCTTCGACTCCATGCTGCGGCTCTCGTACTTTCTCGGGAACTACTACCCGGCGGGCGGATCGCAGGTGTTCGCGGACGACCTCGCGCGGATCTTCCAGCAGCGGGGCGGCGACATCCTCATGAGCTCGGCGGTCCACCGCATCGTCGTCGAGAACGGGACGGCGGTCGGCGTGGACATCGACACCGGTGTTCCGTCGCGCCGGCATCGTGTCCGCGTCCGCGCCAAGCACATCGTGTCGAACGCGGACCTCGTGCTGACGCTCGAGAAGATGCTCGGGCGCGACGTCATCGGCGACGAGGCGATCAAAACCGTGAAGCAGCTGCGCCCGTCGAGCCCGTGCTTCCTCACCCACATCGGACTGCGCGGCATCTCGCTCGACGAACTGCGCCCCGCGTCCGGGTACCACTGGCGATCGTGGGACGCGGATCGCGTGCAGACGGACGCGTTCAAGATCTTCATTCCCACGATGTACGAACCCCGGATGGCGCCGGAAGGCGGGCAGATCATCATCCTGCAGCGCGTCCTGTCGATGGATTACGACGGGGTCACGGACTGGGCCGCGCATAAAATGGGCGTCGAGCGCGACCTGATGGAGCGCCTCGAGGCGGCGTTGCCCGGCGTCGGCTCACACGTGGTGACGTGTCAGAGCGCGTCGGCGCTCACGTCATGGCGCTTCACCGGGAACTACCAGGGGGCGATGCTCGGCTGGGAAATGTCGCCCGATCAGTTGGCGGACGGGCGGCCGCCGGCCGAGGGCGTGGTGCGAAATCTGTATTTCACGGGACACTGGACCCGGCCCGGAGGCGGGATCACGCCGGTGATCGTCTCGGCGGTTGACGTGGCACGCGCGATCACCGGGCGGCCGGATCTTGCCTAGTGTTTTCGAACTACTTGTGGCAACATACCCCGGCCCCAATTCCTCACAACATATTTATGGCTGACGTCGAAACCATACGTGACACAATCCGCCAGAGCGTGCACCGGATCACCGGCATCGCGCCGTCGGAGATTCAGGACGCCTCCAACTTCCGCAAGGACCTCGACCTCGATTCGTTGTCGGCCCTGGAAGTCATGGTGGACGTCGAGTACGCCTTCAAGATCAAGGTATCGGAAGAGCGGCTCCAGGCGGTCCAGACCGTACAGGACGCCATCCAGGTCGTTCAAGAGTATCTGAACGCGGTCAAGGCGTAGCCGCCCTGATCCCCGCCTCTGCCGAGGATTGGAGAGATGGCTAAAGTCGCCGTCATCGCCGCCCGCGACGGAGTCGGTGACCCGATCGTTCGGGCATTGCGCGCCGCGTCCGGCGTGGGCGTCTGCGAGCGCGTTCCCCACGATCCCGCACGCTTCGACACGCTCGCCGTCACCGCGTTCGACGTCATCGTCTACGTCGCGGCCGGCGGCGCCGCGCCCGCCGGCGGCGGCCCGGACGTCGCGGCTGCTCGCGGCATCTTCGAGCGCCTCGCCTCGCTTCCTCTGAAACACGTGGTCATCGTCTCGAGCGCGGCGGTGTACACCGCCAGCCACCAGAACGTCGGGCTGCTCGACGAGTCGGCGTTCATTCGTGAGGGGCGGAGCGCCATCGCGGACGGGTGGCGGCAAGTGGAGCAGCTCGGTGAGTCGATCGGCACGCGCTCGGGCACCGCGGCGCCGGTGCGGACGGTGCTGCGGCCGGCCGCCGTCCTCGACGGCAGCGATTATTTCTCCGGACTGTTTCGCAAGCGCGTCGCGGTCACGTATCCCGGCCACGATCCCACGCTGCAGCTGCTGAGCCCGTCCGATCTCGCGGGGGCGGTGGCGGCGGTCGTGTCGGCGCGGGCAGAGGGCGTCTACAACGTGGCGCCCGCGGGCGCGATCCCGCTCGTCAAGGCGCTGCGCTTGTCCCGCACGCTGCGCCTGCCGCTGCCGCGCGTGGCGCAGAATGTGATTCGCGCGTGCTGCGCGCCGGTCCGCGTGACGGCGACGCCGGATCAGCTGCAATACCTCCAGTTTTCATGGACGGTCTCCGGCGAGAAGCTGCGCCGCGCGACCGGCTTCGTACCGACGAAGACGAGCGCCGATGCGATCGTCGAGGTCACCGGGCGCGCCACACCCGGCGCTGAAGAGGCGCACGACGACTTCGGCATGGATGCCGGGTACATCCGCCGGTACTGCAGCCACCTCTTCAAGTTCCTGCACGACTACTACTGGCGCGTCGAGATCGACGGCATCGAGCACATTCCGCTCAAGGGGCGCGGCGTCCTGGTCGGCATGCACCGCGGCTTCATGCCGTTCGACGGCGTGATGGCGCTGTTCGCGCTCGTCGGGCAGCGCGACCGCATCCCGCGCTTCCTGATTCACCCCAGCCTCACGCGATTTCCGTTCCTCGCGGATTTCATGGCGAAGCTTGGCGGCATCATGGCGTGCCAGGAGAACGGCGACTACGTCCTGCAGCACGACGAGCTCCTCGGCGTGTTTCCGGAAGGCATCCGCGGCGCGTTCACGATGTACAAGCGCGCGTACACGCTCGGCAAATTCGGCCGCGACGAGTTCGTCCGGATGGCGCTCCGCAACCGCGCGCCGATCCTGCCGTTCGTGACGGTCGGGAGCGCGGAGATCTATCCGATCCTGCGCCGCGTCGACTGGGGCTGGTTCAAGCGCTACACCGAGTGGCCGTTCCTGCCGATCACGCCCGCGCCGTTCCCGCTGCCGTCGAAGTGGCACACGCAGTTCCTGCCGGCGATGCACATCGAGGATCAATATCCGCCCGAAGCGGCCGACGATCCGGAGACGGTCCGCCGGATCAGCGTCGAGGTCCGTCAGCGGATGCAGGCGGCGATCGACGAGATGCTGCTGCGGCGCCGCTCGATTTTCCGGGGATCCATTTTCGACGCGAGGCCGTCGTGAACGCCGTGGGCATGAACGCGCGGCGGCTCGTCCACATCCTGCGCGTGCTCGTCGTCCAGGCATTCGCCTACGTCGTCGTCCGCTACGCGCGGACGTGGCCGTGGCTCGTGCGGCGGGTGCCGCTCGCGCGGCTGACCGGGCCCGTGCGCTTCCGCCGCCTGTTCGAAGACCTCGGCGGCAGCTTCATCAAGTTCGGCCAGATGCTCGCGCTGCAGCCGGACATCGTCTCCCTCGAGTACTGCGACGAGCTGTTCAACCTGCTCGATCGCATCGCGCCGTTTCCGTTCGCGCACGTCGAGCAGGTGTTTCTCGAGGAGTTCGGCCAGCCGCCGTCGGCGCTCTTCGACGAGTTCGATCCCGAGCCGATTGCGACGGCGTCCATCGGCCAGGTGCACGTCGCGTACATCGCCGGGCAGAAAGTCGCCGTCAAGGTGCAGCGGCCCACCGTGGACGCGGAGTTCGCGGGCGATATCCGCCTCATGACGCTGACGACGCGCCTGATTCGGCGGTTGTCGATCACGGCGCTGTACTGGACGCTCGAGCCGATGGGCGAGTTCGTCGCGTGGACGCGCGAGGAGCTCGACTACCGCCGCGAAGCGCGATACGCGGATCGCCTCCGGAAGAACGCCGAGAGCAATCCGTTCGAAAAAGTGCCGGCGGTCTTCTGGGATCTGACGACGCGGCGGACGCTCGTCGTCGAGTTCATGCCGGGCATGACCGTGCTGCAGTATCTGCGGGCGATGAACACGGGTGACGAGGTGGCGGTGCGGCGGCTGCGCGCGGCCGGCTTCGAGCCCGATCGCTTCGCGCGCCACATCATCGACAACTTCCTCGGCGACGCGTTCCGCTTCGGCATGTTCCACGCGGACCTGCATCCGGCGAATCTGCTCGTCCTGCCCGGCGACGTCGTCGGGTACGTGGACTTCGGGATCACCGGCGTGCTCAGCCATTATTCACGCCGGCATCTGGTCGCGATGACGCTCGCGTACACGCGCGCAGACATCGACGGCATGGTCGGCGCCTTCTCCAAGCTGACCACCTCGGATCCCGACGCCGATCCCCAGCGGTTCCGCGCCGCGCTGGCGGAGAAATCACAGGATTGGTACGAAGGCGAAGGCTCGGCGACCGTGTTCAAGAAGAACTTCACGCTCGTGATGCTCGACATGCTGACGCTGTCGCGCAAGACCGGCATCTGGCCGGAGCGAGATGTGATTAAATACATCCGGTCCGCGATTGCCGCGGACGGCCTCATCACACGGTTCGCGCCGGGATTCAACGTCGGCCGGCATCTGGAAGACGTCTGCCAGCGCTGGGTGACCTGGGAGAGCCGCCGCGCGATCTGGTCGTACGACACGCTGGCCGCGTGGGCCGTGGCGGGCAGCCATCTCGCCGAGGACGGCGCGGCGCGGGCCGCGGCGATCCTCCGGCGCATCGCCGACGGCGATCTGGTGGCGCGCGTCGATCTCACGACGGCCGCCGACCCCGGGCAGCGCCGCCGCCGGCGGACGATCCGACTGGCGGGGGTGGTCGTCGCGCTCACGGCGCTCGTGGAGCTGACCGGCGGCGCGCCGCGGCTGGGCGCCAACCTGTTCACCGCCGAGGCGATCCTCGTCGGCGCCGCGCTCGTGATGCTCGCCGGCTCGATTCGAAGACTCGCAGTCGCCGGCTGAGGCCGGCAGAAAGGCTCGTCGTCATGCGCGAAGTAGCCAAATCGATGCTCGGATTTTCGTGGGCCGTGTCGCTGTTCGGCTTGCAGCAGATCTCGAAGCTGCTGACGCCGTCGGCGGAGCCCGATGCCGCGGCGCAGGAATTCGACGCCGTGTCGCGCGCCGTCCAGAGCCATCTGGTCGAGCCGGTGGCGGAGCAGTTTCGCGCCGCCGACGAATGGCAGCGGCGCGTCGTCGACGTGGTGTTCGACGCCGGCACGCTGCAGTCGCTCGATCCGCGCGCCATGGCGGTCCAGCTCGACCCGCGGCGCGTCGTCGAGTCGATCGACCCGACCGGCATCGTGAAGAGCGGCGTCGACATCCTGCAGCGCGGCGTCGAGACGATCCGCCAGACGGTGCAGCCGGCGGCGCCCGCCTCCGAGGCGGCCGCCCAGTAACGTTGGTCAACCTCGGATAGACGAAGGTACCCGATGCGCAATCTCGCGAAGTCCGCGCTGACGTTCCCCTGGGCGATCTCGATGTTCGGCGTCCAGCAGGTGACGAACCTGATGGCGTCGCCGTCCGAGGGGCGCCTCGCCGAGATGATCACGGCGATGGACGACGTGACGCACACGACCGAGCAGTACCTCGCCGGCTGGGCCAAGCAGACGTACTCGGTCGGCAGCACCGTACAGCGCGGGCTGGTCGACACCATGATGCTCAAGCCGCCGTCGATCGACTCGAGCTCGATCATGCGGACGATGGCGGAGATGCAGTCGGCGCCGCTGTTCCAGATGATGGTGAAGTACGCGATGCCGCCGGTGGCCTGGCTCGATTCGTTCCTCGTGTCGGGCGTCGACAGCCGCGCGGTGCTCCAGGAGTTCGCGAACAAGCTCTACATCATTCAGCTCGTCACCCAGGTCCATGCCGACTTCGGGCTCGACGAGACGAGCGAGGAGAGCCTCACGGCGCTCATCGATCGCGCGGCCAACAAGGAAACGTTCCCCCGCCTGTGGATCGTCGAAGGCATCGGCAACTACTACGGCGATCACGCGCTGGCCCACCCGGCAGGCGGTGATCCGGCCGGCCTGCTGACGGATCCGCAGGTCGCGGATCTTCCGCCGTTCTCGATGACGATGCTGCATGCGGGCATCGGGATGTCGTTTGCGAAGGCGGTGCTGAAAGGCCTCGAGACCGACAGTCCGTCCGACACCGTCCGCGCGGCGATCGCGCGGTTCGTCGCGCTCTGCCGCCACTCGTCGCGCAAGGGCTACACGGGCGCGGCGCTCGAATCGCTCGGCCTGGCGACCCGCACGCTGTATCCGAACCTCGTGGCCGCGATGGATCGCGAGATTCCGCACGTCGAGGCGGAACTCCACGGCTACTTCTGGCACGGCGTCGGCCGCGCGATCTACTTCGATCCGATGAACATGCTGCCGTCGGTCAACGCGCCGTGGCGCATGATCGCGAAGCTCGACGCCGAGGCGCCGCACGACCTCGCGTACCGCAACGCGCTCTCGGGGATGTCCTGGGCGATCACCGTCGTCAACATGCGCAATCCCGAGGTGATGGACGCGTTCCTGCGGCATCACGGAGCGCTCCTCGCGCAGCACGATGCCTTCAGCGACGGCGTCACGTCGTCGCTCATGATGCGCTACGACACCACGAGGGACGATGCGAGCATCGATCCGTTCGTGCGCCACATGCCCGCGGCCGCGGATGCGTCGGCGGGATGGTGGCGGACGCTGATCGCCGAGCCGTGCGAGCGCGCCCTGCAGGTGACGTACGGCCAGCTGCAGCGAGCCGGCACGCTCGAAGAGCTGTTCCACTACCGCCCGGGCTCGGTCTGAGTCCCGCGCCGCCGATGTGATGATGCGATCAACGGCGACGATCCCGGTTTCCGATCCGAAGCGCCGCCGGCGTCAGGTGGAAGAGCGGCTGCGCGCGCTCGGACGCCCCATGGCCCCGACCCGCCGCCCGCCGCCGGAAGGGCGCCTGTCGGCCGACGAGCGGCCCAGCGAGCTTCGCGCGGCGCTCGTCGCGCTCGGCCCCGTCTTCGCGTCATTCGGTCGCTATCTGTCGACGCGGATCGATCTGCTGTCGCGGCGCGAGCTGCTCGAACTCGCGGCGATCGAGGATCACCGCGATCCGATGACGGAATCCGAGGTCGCCGCGCTGCTGCGGGCGCAGCTGGGCGGCGAGACGGACCGCCGCTTCTTCGCGTTCACGCCGGCCGCGCGCGCCACGACGCTCTGGACGGAGCAGCACGACGCCTGGCTCGCCCCGGAGGTGCAGGTCGTCGTGACGCTCGTGCGCGCCGACGCCGTGATGCTTCTGGACGTCGACGGTCCGCTGTTGCCTCTGCTCGGACCCTGGCTCGGCGTGCCGT
>Ga0193726_1002110_pt1 | contig 13992 bp, 19 predicted proteins | sample H2c1metaG_FD_144928 | JGI IMG/M metagenome (GOLD analysis project Ga0193726, IMG submission 144928) | Soil microbial communities from a riparian zone of the East river system, Colorado, United States - H2c1 | ecosystem: Environmental > Terrestrial > Soil > Riparian zone | place: USA: East River... | reverse complement strand
TTTCGTGCTGGGCAAGGACGTCGTCCTCCGCCGCTGCCGCCTGGGCATCGAGCCGGGCCGCCTCTGCCCGCAGGGTCAGGGCTCGCTCCCGGAGCACCTGGACGTGCCAGCGGCGGGCCTCCTCGGGACGGCCCCAGCGGATGGCGTTGGCCTCCCGGCCGTGGGCGCTGCGGGCCGCCTTGCTGTCCTGGATCACCACAGGTCCCCCTTTCCTATTTCACCGAATCGGTTACTGCAATTCCCCTTGGACGCACGAGAACCCGGGAAGGAAATCCCGGGCTCGATATCCATGGTACGCCCTGCAACGGGCATTCTCCACTGGCTTTGACCTGCGGTGACGCGCCGAATTGATTGAATGCAGAATGCACGAATCCCACACCCGGGAACGCAGGATGCGGGATTCGTCAGAGGGGTCAGCGGGACGGAGTGGGAACCCATTCGATGCGGACGGAATCGGGGTCGACCACCGCCGTGCCGTCGGCGTCGCGCTTCGGCCGTCCGCGCGGCGCGGGCAGCACCGTCACGGTCATCAGCGCGGCGATGATGGCCCGCTTCCGGTCCAGGTCGTAGCCCTCCCACGCGGCGGCCACGTCCGGCGTGCCCAGCGGCACGGAGGACAACACCGAGACCGTGACGGCTGCGGCCATCTGCTTCTCCAGCGCGGCGATGCGGTCCAGGGTCTTCGCCGTGCCGTCCAGGTACTGGCTGCGGGTGATCCGGTCGGCGTCGTAGTCCTCGGTGAAGCCGTCCAGCTTGGCCCGCAGTGCGGCCAGTTGGACCGCACGTTCGGCACCCTTGCCGTCCCCGGCCGGGGCGAACAGGTCCACCGCGTCCGGCCGGGACAGCCGGGCGACCGCCAGGCGCTCGATGAAGTCGTCCAGCGCGGCGGCGTTGCGGGCCAGGTGGCTCTTCTCGACACAGCGGTAGAACGGCTCCTTGGCCCTGCCGCCGGTGGTGCCGCGCATGGTGCCGCCGCACCCGCTGATGCCGCACTGGTAGATGCCGGATCCGAGCCAGACGCGGGCACTGCCCGGCGTGGTGCGCCGTCCGGGGTGGAGCAGCAGGTCACGGCAGGCGCGCCACTCGTCCTCCGGCACGATGGCAGGCCACACGGCGGAACGGACGATCTCACCGTGCGCCTCCAGCAGTCCGGCATTGCGGGCACGGAGCAGCAGTTCACGGATCTGCGGCGCCTTCCAGGGCAGCGAGACCGGCTCGGTGCGGGTGCCGTCGGGCAGGCGCTTGCGGCGCGGGACAGTGACGATGCCGCGCTTGGCCCAGTCGGCTGCGATGGAGCGCAGCGCCACACCCTGGAGCACGGCACGGGTCGCGGCCAGGACGTGGGCCGCCTCCTCCGGCCGCACGGTGACGCCGTCGGCCTCGTAGCCGAACGGCCGCGCCCCGCCTCGGTACTCGCCGTTCGCCACGTTCTGCTCCTTCTTCCGCTTGACCTGCTCGATCATGTGCGCCACGTGGTACTCGTTCACCGAGGCGACGACCCTAGCGTTCAGCACGCCGGACGCGGTGTTGAGGTCGACGTCCCCGGCCATCACGGTACGGATCACAGCGCGCTTGGCCTGCACGATGTCGATCAGTTCACCCAGGTCGTGCAGGCGGCGGTACAGCCGGTCCGGGTGGTAGGTAATCAGGGCGTCTGCGGTGCCGTCGGCGAGCATGCCGAGCATCTTCCGGTACGCGGGGCGCGCCTTGCCGGAGTAGGCGCTGATGTCGTTGTCTGTCAGCACCGCGACGACGGTCCAGCCGTTGCGGGCAGCGGTCTCGGTGCAGTCGTCCCCCTGCCGCTCGACTCCGGCCGCGAGTCCGGTGCGGTCCTCACTGATGCGGCGGTAGATGACCGCCCTGCGCGTCTCCTGCTCGGTTGTGACCATGCCTCAAGTGTCGATCTAAAGGGACTCTTTAGCAAGGTTCGTCAAGACAAATCTCACTGAAGAGTCCCTTTAACCGAGGGCCCGCGAGTGATCACCGGGCGCGCCTCGACAGCGCTCTGACCTGCGGAAACATCGTCGCATAACTATACGGCGAGGCCGTATAGGAACCAGGCGGCTTGGAATCAAAGGCCGCCATTCGATCTTGGATCACTGCCCCCGGTTGCCGTCGATCACGGCATTGAACGCAGCGCTCCGCAGCCTGCCCCTGAGTTCACGGGGCCAGGTGGCGATGGCAGCGGCGTCAGGGTCGGTGTCGGCCGGATCCGGCACCAGCGCCGGGCGCTGGCGCGGCTTCGGGGTGATGGCCGTGACGTCCTCGGCCTGCTTGAGGCGCCGGTACTCGCCGGTCAACCGGTCGATCTCCGCCGGGTCTTCGCTGCTCCTGATCCGCCGGACGATCTCACGCAGACTCGGCATCGTCGTCCTCCGTGAAGGCGTCCGGGAACTCCCGGGTGAACCGGTCCATGGCGGCCTGCACCTCGTCCTGTGGCGACCGCTCACGGGTCGGCGGCACCCACGGCCCAGGGTCGTCCGACAGAGGCTCAGAGGGGCTCACAGAGCCGTCGCCCGGCATGAGCGCCAGCAGGAGCCTCGGCGGCTCCGGTTCCGGTGTCCCCGGCGGGGCGTAGTGGTGCGCCGCCATCGCCATCCCGTACTGGCCCAGCGCCATCGTGGTCCGTGCGTCCAGGTTCTGCACCCGGAACACGGCCGCCAGTGCGATGGACGTCGCGGCGGCGGTCTCCTCCACCTCGACGTCGATCCGGGCCGCGATGTTCACCTCCGTGACGACCGGCGCGTCCAGGCCGAACATCCGGCGCCGGTCGGCCCACACCCGCCGGGCCGCGTCCACGGCCTTCACGTCGCCCTTGGCCACGGCCGGGGCGAGCACCCGGATCATCCGGTCGTACGCCTCGTCCGTGATGCGGCGGTAGTGCTCCAGCTCCGGCACCACGTGCTCGGTGCAGGCGGCGGTCACCCTGCGGTGGGCGGTCGCGGTGGAGATGCCCAGCGCCTCGCCGATCTGCCGGTAGGTGGCCCCGGCCGACTTCAGCGCGAACGCCTTCTCCTGCTCCGCCGCGACGGCGGCGGCGTTGACGTGCGATCCGCGCATTCCGCTCTCCGTGTCTCAGCTTGTCTCACCGTGCTGCCCAGCGTCCCACCTGTCGGCGGGGACCAATCCCGCGAACGCGGGATTGGTCGTTAGCGGGGCTAACCGTCTTGCCCCAACTCCCTTACTACGTACGGGAGTTGGACAGCAGGGACCGCAGTGCCGCCCACTGCTCGGGTGACGGCTCGACGCGATCGAGCAGGGTCGTCAAGTTCGTGATCGCCAACCAGACCTGGGACGGCCCGGTCCGGCGCTTCGGGTCCTGGTAGTGGTACGCGGGTACCTCTGGACGGCCGTTGTCCCCGGGTGCGGACCGGGGCAGCCAGGCGCGCGGTTCGGTCATGGGGACCAGCGTGCCCCTGGTCACCGGGAAGTGGCCAGGGGCGCGGCGGAGGTGCGGTGATCGTTCTCAACACGCGGCGCCGCGTATTCACTTTGATCTTCCCGGTCGCCCTGCCGACTCCCGGTGGTGGGGCGACTCCCCCCGATCGGGGGGAGTCGCACTACTCTGAGTAGCGAATTGATTACTCGGATTCTGGATCTTACGTGCAGCCTCTGCACCCCTTGCGGCAGCGGCGGCTGCCTTACCGTTGTAACCTTCGCGCCGATCGGCGCTAAGGTCCGTCCGCGTCCCCTGTCGCGCCTTCGCAGCTGCCGCGTACATCGGTTCCAGGTCGGAGGCGGTCGGAGGAAACAGAACCCGCGTTCGCGGGTTCTGTTTCGCGGTCACCCCGGCCAGCCGGTCCGGGAGAAGTCGCCCTGCCACTGCTCCCGGACGGCGATTCGGCACGGCATGGACTCCACCCTCATCACCAGGGCGTCCAGCCGGGCGGTGAGGTGGTCCGGGTCCGAAACGAACACGCGGCACCGCGTGTTCGTTTCCGGCTGCACCCCCAGCCCGGCGAGCATCAGCGCGGACAGGGCTCGCGCGGTGGACTCGTTCACAGTCCCTCTCCCTCAATCTGGCCCGGCATGACGATCTCGTACCGCACGCCTCCGGACAGGTCGACCTTCACCGAGGCGTCCATGCCCAGCAGCTTCCGCCGGGACTCGGAGCACCTCACCAGCTGCGCTGCGGCGGCCAGCGGCGGACCGGGGTCGGTCAGGGGCTCGCCGTCCGGTCCGGTGACCACCCGGCCGTGCTGGCACAGCGGGTGCTCCCGCTCCATCACGGCGAGAAGGTGCTCCTCCAGCCGGTCCAGCTTGGCCAGCTCCAGGGCGACCAGGGCGGCGGCGGGCTCGGACCGGACGGCCGCCAGTCCCCGCTGCACCCGGTCGTGGGCGACGGATACCGAGCAGGACAGCTGCTCCGCGATGGCCCGATAGCTCATCGACCGGGAGCGCAGCCGGGCCGCCTCCGCGTCCAGCTCCGCCGTCTCCACGGTGGCGGTGAACTGCCCGTGCGTTCGGACGGCCTGGCGTTCGGTCAGGTCGGTGCTCACGATGCCTCCTGGTAGTGCTGCTCCGCGTAGCTGAGCGCGGCGGCGGCGGACGCCGCGACACGGACCAGCTCCCGGTACGCGGCGTCCTGCGGGTGGACGCCGGAGCGCTTCGCCCGCTCCAGCGCGGCAGCGGCGTCATCGGCGGTGTGCCGGGTCCGCTCCAGCAGTTCGGGTGTGATGTTCATGATCGGTCCTTTCGATGTGATGGATGGTGCTCCAGTACCCAGGACGGGCAGGGCTTGCGGGGGTTTGGGGTTTAGGGGGAGAGCTACGTACCTACGCGTAAGGCAGATTTCTGGATCTTGTATCGCCACGTAGATCACGTAATACGCCCTGGGGGGAGTGGCGTGGCCTTCCCCCTAAACCCCAAACCCCCCGATCATGAAGCCTCGGTCTCGACCACGAACCGGGCCGACTTCTTGCCCGACCGGATCACCCGCACAGCCAGCCCCTGGGTGAACCGGCCGTCGCGGTTGCCCATCCACTTGCCCAGCGACCGGGTGAACCCGCCGTAGGCGTACGTGTGACGGGCCTTCTCCCAGGCGTCCAGGAGGTCCCCGGGGAGCGCGGCCGGGTCCAGCCGGTGCTCCTGCCGACCGCCGACGTACACGTCCCCCTCGTTGGTGAGGATCCTCAGCGCGTCCACGACGTCCCTGCCCTCGAACGGGGCGTCCCCGAACACCCCCCGCAGCGCCTCCAGCCAGGCGTGCCACTCCTGGGTCTCCTCGGACACCCCGGCCGTGTCGGAGTCGTCGGTGTGCCCGAAGTCCCCCGCCACCCCGGCGAAGTGCAGCAGCCCCCGCAGCGACCCCCGCCACAGGGCGAAGTTGTCCGAGCGGTCCACCTCGGCCGGGGCATCTGCCAGCACCCAGGCCCGCGCCACGGTGAGCAGCGCCGCGAGGTAGGCGCCCCGGCGCTCCTCCATCCACCCCATCAGGTCCGGGATGGTGAACGTCCGCGCCGACGGGTCCGAGCAGTGCGGGTCGATGTGCACCTCCAGGATCCGCCGGGCCATGTCGCCGCCGATCTTGGCGTTGTTCCCGGTGACCAGCCACAGCCGGTCGTTGGTGACGGTGACGTACCGGCTCTGTCCGAGCACCCGGTCCGCCAGCGTCTCCGAGGTGAGCAGCGCCTCCAGCTCGGAGGAGTAGATCTCACCGCGCACGTTGTCGAACCCGACCACCGGCGCGGTGGTGGTGAGTAGGGCGGAGATCAGCGTCTTGCGCATCTCCTCCTTCTCCCTGGGCATCTCCCCGCGCATGACCATGCCGTGCACGATCCGGATCAGACCGGCCAGGTAGCCCTTGCCGGAGCCGGAGTTGGGCGCGGTGATGATGCCCATCTGGTACGGGCCCGGCAGCAGCAGCCGCAGCACCGGCGTGAACATCATCCCCAGCCAGTTGGCCCGGTGGTGGTCAGCGACGAACGGGAACTCCGCCACCGCCTCCAGCAGCAGCGCGACCGCTGCGGCCACCTGCTCTGCCGTCGGCGTCTCCGGCACGGCCGGGACGGTCAGGCCCCGGTCCGGCAGGTACAGCAGGCCCGTGGCGGGGTCGTAGCCGGGCTGGTCCAGGATGCTGCCGTCCGGCCGCAGCAGCGGCGTGTGGGTGACGCCGTACAGGGTGTCCAGGTTGGGGCAGCCGACCCCCAGCAGTGCCGCGTTGACGCTGTCCTGGGCAGCCTCGCGGGGGAAGAACGCGTCCACCCAGGAGACCGTGCCGTCGTCCTCCTCCCGCTCCTTGCCGACGTCGTAGGCGACCGCGACCTTGGCCTTGACGTGCTCAGCCGTGATGGGCTGGATCTGCGCCGGTCCGTGGTCGATCCGCCGGGCCTTCTCCCGGGCAGTCGGCTCGACGTACCCGTCCTCGCCCACCCGGGGGGTGTGCACCAGCAGGCCGTCCCGGATGAACATCCCGGACAGCTGGCCGCGCCCCAGTTCCTGCCGCAGCCACTGCGCCGCTGTGGCGGGGTTGTTGACGCCCACGCGCTCCTTCAGGTCCCGCAGATCCTCCGGCAGGTCCAGCGGCTTCCGCAGTCCTGCGGACCATCCGGACTCGAACGTGGCGTCCACGTCGGAGCGGGAATTGTGGCCGCCCGTGCCGTCCTCGGCCAGAAGTCCGTTCTCGCAGCACGCGCCGATCACAGCGTCGTAGACCGTCTCCCGGTCCAGGCGCGCGGCGTGGCCGCCCAGGGTGTACATGACCTTGTTGAGGCCGCTGTTCATGCCGGTGACGCGGATCGCGGCCAGTTCCTCCACCTGCTTGCGGACCAGGCTGCGGAGGAACTGCGCCACCCGGGGGTCCCCGGTCACCGCCCCCTCGGTGAAGGTGGCGACGACGGTCTCCCCCACCGAGGGGGCGGTGACCGGCTCGGCCGCGAACACCTCGCGGAACTGCTCCGGGGTGTAGTGGACACCCGCGTCCGCGTAGTCCAGCCGGACCGGCACCGGGCGGTCGCCGGGCTTCTTCGCCGTCACGTACCGCACCGAGCCGGGCAGCCGCATGACGTGCTCCAGGCTGCCGACGCTGTCGAACCTGATCGGCCTGCCCAGGACGCGGCTGGCCACCCGGTCGCGCCAGGCGAACCCCTCGGCGATCAGCGCCACGGCCGCCGCGCGGTCCTGGGCCTCCACCGTCGGGAGCATGTCCGTGAGCAGCCAGTAGAGCTGCTTGTTGCCCCGGCCTGAGTCCGTCCGCGCGCTGGGAGGCATCAGCCGCTCCAGTTCCGCCACCACCGCGTCCAGCTCGTCCTGACCGTACGGCCGGGGGTCGTCCTCAGTGTCGCCCTTGTCCAGGTCGCCCCAGAGGCTGGTGACCAGGACCACCTGGCTGGCCTTGCGGACGTTGCTGACCCAGCCCTTCGCGCGGGCGTCGTCGTCCCTGGCCGCGATCTCGCGGTCCGGGTCGAACAGGTTGACCGCGAGGTAGGCGTCGCAGCCGTTCTCCAGCTCCTCCCAGGCCGTCCCGCTGAGGGCTGCGGCGTCCTCGGCCGTGGCGTCCAGCGAGAAGTGACGGTTCGCGGTCTTCGCCTTGCCATCCTTGCCCGTCGTCTCCTCCTGGAAGTTGACGACCATGTGCGCCTTGGTGCCGTTCATCCGCGCCAGCAGCGTCTGGGCGAACCGGGCCCGCTGCCCGGGGTGGGCAGTGTCGTCCCAGGGGTTCCCCGGGAGCGCGTTCGTGATCGGGGTCACCGCGCACCGTCCAGGAACTCGCTGATCTCGAAGACCAACAGGGCCGTCCAGTACCGGGCGTCCGCGTCGGACAGCGGGGCTGCGAACGGGTTGCCGACCTGCTCGAACGGGTCGCGGCGGAACGGGCTGGGCTGCGGACGGCGGGGCCGCTCGTACTCGCCACCGCTGGCGAACGGGTTGGTGGTCACAGCGCACCCCCGTCCGCGCTGGTCGGAGCCATGATCGACCCCTCGCCGGCGGTGCCTGTGAGGCTGGTGGGAGAGACGGTGTTCCCGCTGGAGGCATTGACTGCCTCGGTTACGCCATTCCTGGCGTTCAAGGACCCCGGATGCGATCCTGGGAGACGGCCGTCCAGCCGATCTGTGGGAGCCCCCGTTGCCGAGCGGGGGCTTTCTGCTGCGGTCACTCCGATGCACCGCCCACCGGGGCGAGCAGGACGGCGAGGCGGGCGCGCTGAGCGTCGGTCAGTTCGGGGGCGCGGTCCACGATCCGCTTGATCAGCGACTCGGTGGTGTGGGATGCGAGAGCGGCCTTGCGGGCGCGCTCGTGGGCTACCTGGGGGTCGATCCTGTATGCACGTGGCACGGGAGACTCCGAGAAGAGATCCTCCGGCCGGGGCCCGTGCCCCTTCCCGCTGTCGCGGCGGACCAGCCACGGCTGCCGTGCCATCGCACCGGGGGATTTCCCTGCCGGTGCCTACGTTCGGGCTGGTCTGTGTCCAATATTAGCCTGCTGATTCCGCATTACCAAGGATCCCCGGAGCCCAATATCCGGTTGTGCGCAATTCACCGAATCGCGTAATTACCGTCCGGCCCGAGACTGATTACGGTAACCGTCTCCGCAGGTCATCCGCCCGTCCGTCCTGCCGACCGGACGGCTGTCCGGAATTCCCGGCGTACATTAAAAGGGACCCCAGGAGGTCCCGTGGAATACGTCTCCGTCGCCGCCGCCGCCAGCATGATCGGCATCTCCACCCAGGCCGTGTACACCCTGATCCGACAGGGGCGGCTGTCCCGTGTGGACGGCGGCGGGCCGATCCGGCTGGTCGCCTCCGAGGTGCGCCTCACGGCGCGGAACCGGGTGGACCCGCAGCGCCTCGCCGCGCAGGTCGTGGCGATGCTCCGGCCGCCGCCGCCGGAGATGGTCACGCTCACCGACGGCCGCCAGGTGGTCCACCCGTCCCAGTTCGCGTTCCACGGTGACCGGGTCGTCTCCCTGGTCCGGAAGGGTGGCGTCAGCGTCATCCCCCATCTGCCCCCGGCGGCAGCCGCGACCTTCGGCCTGGCCGTGCTCACCGCCGCAGCCCGCCCGGTCCCGGTCGGCTCCTGCCGTACCTGCTACGCCGACACGTTGGCCCGGGGCTGGGACACGATCCACCCGCAGGACGACGCCCCCACCCGCACCCTGCTGGGCATGCCCTGCGCCAAGGACCGGGCCCGCTGGAAGGCCCAGGCCGACGCCGCGAACGTCGACGTGCACCGGAAGCTGGACGAGATGCGCGAGAGGGCCGCTCGGCAGGCCCTGGGGCGCGTCTCCGGGGCGGCGGCACGGCTCCGGGGGGAGATGTCCGCCGCGTCCCGGGTCGCCCCGCAGAGCGCCGTACGGGCCTCCGCCGGGCAGCCCCCGGCCGCCCTCACCGCATCGGCCGACCCGCCGTCCCCGCCGCGTCTGGATCCGAGGCGGGACCTGACCGCCGCTCAGGCCCGGGAACTGGCAGCCCGGCGAGCCCGCCGTGCGGACGTAGCCCGGCGGGACGGAGTCCAGTGGTGACGACCAAGCCGACGGAGCCGCCCTGCGCCTGCGGCCAGCGCCCCTGCCTGATGCACTTCGGGCAGATGAGCCAGGCAGACCGCGCCAGGGTGCAGCGCTCGATCCGGCTCCGGCCGGTCTACCCGGGAGGCGGGCGGTGACCGCCCTGGTCGGGCCGATCACGACCCGGCTGGCCCCGTCCGTCCTCGCTGCGCTGCCCGGCTCGGTGATCTCGGTCTCCTCCGCGACCGGACTGCCGACCCGGCAGGTCCGCGCTGTGCTCGAACGGCTGTGGGAGCGTGGGCAGTTGAGCCGCTCCGTGGCCACCGGTACCTACACCCGGAGGGAGTCCTGATGACCGAGGACCGGGACGCTGTGATCGCCGCAGGCATGGCCACGCTGAGGGAGATCGCCGACGTGGCGGAGTTCGCCATCGAGCGGACGGTGGAGGTGGTCCGGGAGCGGACCGGCGCCACGATCCTGGTCAACGCAAATCCCGCGAACGCGGGATTTGCGTTGACCTGGGGCTTTGCTGAGAAACTGGTCCGCAGGCCCTCGGTAATGGACGTGCGGGCCGCCTACGTCGCCACGGCGCTGGAGAACCAGGCGACTGCCCGGCTCGCGGTGGCCAGGATCATCCGCCGCTGGTCGCTGCCCTCGGACTCGCGCACCCTGGGCAACCTCGCCAAGGTGCTGCCCCCGGACGAGGCCGCACAGCTCGGTGCCGCGCTGGAGGCGGCGGACCTGCTCTCCCCCTGACTGCCGGGCGGGGCATCTCCCGAGCAGCGGGAGGTGGACTAGTCGCCCGTCCGGCACACCCTCCCCGGCGTCCAGCAGCGGCCGGGACCGCCACCCACACGGCGGAGAAACAGAAGAGCCCGGCCGATGTCCCACGGCCGGGCTCTTCGTCGTGCTGTGCGTCAGGCGGTGGCGCGCTGGCGCTCCCTCGCGGCCTTGTGCGCGGTCACCAGCTCCTGCCCCTGCTCGCAGGCCACCGGAGCGGCGGAGCAGGCCGGGCAGGACGTCTCATGGAGGATGCGGGCTGCGTACGCCTCGCGGGCGGTCGGCGGGAACTCCTGCCCCAGGCCGTCCCGGTGCAGCTCCAGGTGCCCCGCCGGACGGACGCAGGGGATCCGGTGGGAGCCGATCGGCGGCCCGGCCTCCCAGCCCTCGCGCCGCGCTCCGCAGGTCTCGATAGGCTCTGTCATGGCTCGCTCCTTCGCAGCGGGTCCGCCCCCGGGGCCGTTCACGCGGTCGCCGGGATTTGATGTAACCGTACCGTAGGCGTATCAGGCGTACTAGGGTTCCTGCCTCGCGTGATCCCCACGGGCTGCCTAGCGTGGACGGATGATCTTTGTTCCTGACGTCCCGAGGTGGAAGCAGGTGGCCGGGGTGCTGCGCGAGCGCATCGCCGACGGCACCTATGCCCCCGGGGCGCGCGTGCCCTCGGTGCTCCAGGTGTCCACGGAGTTCGGCATCGCGGCGGCGACCGCGCAGAAGGCGCTCACGGCGGTCAAGGCCGAGGGGCTGGTCTACACCGAACCCGGGCTGGGATCCTTCGTCACGAGGCTGCCGGAGCCGGGGAACTGATCCAGGTCTGACTGACGGGGAGACACACTAAGGCCGGAGCGCTTTCAGCGGCCTGAGACCGTCCGTCTGACCCCCTGAAACCGTCCTGAGAGGCCGTCTGAATCAGGACGGCGAAGGGCCCGAACTCCCTAATACGGTTGGGGAGTTCGGGCCCTGGTGCTGCCGGGGATCACACCCCCGGGATCATCTGCACCAGCGAGGTGATGACCGGGATGCCGACCGCCAGGACGGCGGTCGCCAGGCAGGCCAGCAGGATCTTCCCCCGGTCGTGTCCCGAGCTGTAGAGCACCGCTCCCAGTACGGCGACGGCGACGATGACGGCGATTGGCATGTCAGTTCTCCTTCTTGTGGTTGCGGGCTTCGGTCGCGTACCTCTTGGCGCTTGCCAGGGAGACGCCGAGGCGCTGGGCCAGCTGAGCCCCGGTCAGCTCCGGCTGAGCCGCCAGCAGCTCAGCGGCCTGAGCCACCCGGCTGAGCCGCTCAGCCACCTGAGCCGACGGCTGAGCCGCGAACCCGAACGGCTGAGCCGACGGCTCAACGCGCAGGTCAGAGCGCTGAGCCAGCTTGCCGGCTGATCCCACACGCCCCACGTGTTCCATCGGCTGAGCCGCCGGGTCAGCCAGGCTGAGCCCCAGCTGAGCCACCGGCTGAGCCCGGCTGAGCCGCTTGATCTCCTTGGCCTGCTTGCGGACCTTCCGGGCCAGGCGTTCGGCCTCCTGCTCCGCCTCGGTGTCGCGCTCGACCGTCACGGTCTCCACCGGGGCGGGCTCCAGCTCCGCCGGGGCGGGCGTCAGCTCGGCCCTGGCCTGCTCCAGGGCGACGGTGGCGGACGCCCTGTCCGCGCGCTTGTTGAACCAGTCCTGGCTCTTCGTGCTGAGCCTCGGGGTGTACCGGTGCATCAGCCAGGCCCAGAAGCCCTTGGACGTGGCCGGGAAGGCTGCCAGCACGTAGGCCAGGCCGTGGGCGTGCGCCCCGCCGTAGAGCCAGGTGGCGTAGAAGACGCTCGCCACCGCCCCGGCCGCCGTGAGCACCCCGAGCACCCGGGCCCACATGCGGTCAGCGGGGTGGAACCGGGAGTCCCACTCCGCCACCAGGGCCCACACCCAGCCGCCGTCCCAGAAGGCGGCCAGGGCGACCGCGCCCCACCCGGCCATGGGGAACCCCAGCTTGGTGATGGCGACCACCGACAGCATCACGCTGATGGCGGTGAGCACCACGGCGAAGCGGACCAGGAACGTCTTCGCGGTGTTCCGGGGGGCCGCCGGGATCTGCCGGGTCTGCTCCACCTCGATCTCTTCGGCGTCGGCGGGGTCGCCGGTCGGCGACCACATCTCCTTGGCCTTCTCCGTGATGGTCTCGAACTTCGCAGCCATGATCAGTCCTCCTCGTCTGTGTGTGCGCCGACCGCGTCGGCGGCGGTGGTGAGGGCGTACGCCCCGGTCTCGGTGCGGGCCACGAGGCCCTTGGCGGTGAGCTGGTTGAGCACATCGCGAGCGCGGAAGCGGTCGGTTCCCAGCTCCCGAGCGAGCTGCGCGGCGGTGAGCGCGTCCGCCTCACCGAGCGCGGACAGGGCGAGCGCCTGTGCGTCCGTCAGCGGGCGTGCGGGCGTGCGTGTGGGTGTGTGTGCACCCGCCTGACCTGCGCTTCCCTGGCGCACACACGCACCCACGCCCGCCTTGGCCAGGGTGACCGGGGGCGTCAGCACGGACAGCGGACCGGCCGCGTCCAGGGCCGTCAGCCCGGCCGGGGACAGCCACAGCCCGTAGCTGACGACCGGGCGGCGCAGCGCCTCCCAGACGTACAGCTGACCCGGGCCGGACAGCAGGTGCGGCGTCCAGCCGGAGGCCGTGGCGTCCTTGAACACGACCTGTGCGGCCTCGGAGTTCTGGAGCCGGTGGGCGAGCTTCAGGGTGAACTGGTCGCGGACGGCGGACGGGATGACGTCCGTCTTCGGGTCCTGGACGCCGAACCAGAAATGCACCCCCAGCTCCCGGCCGGTCTCGATCGCGGTGATCAGATCCTTCAGCGCGGCGTCCGGGAGCATCCGGATCAGCCGGGTCTCGTCCAGGATCACCGCCAGGTGCGGGCGGTCCACCAGCAGGGCGCGGGCGGGCAGTTCGCGGGTGACCAGGTCGTGCAGCCGGTCAATGATCGCGTCCAGGTCGGCGAGGATGCGGGCCCGGCCCCGGTACGGCGCGGCCGACGCTCCCCACTTGCCGTCCCACGCCTCTACGGTCCAGTCGGGCCGCAGCAGTGCCCAGGCGGCCAGCACCCGGAGCGTGGACGACTTGCCGGAGCCGGTCATGCCGACGGCCAGGATGTGCTGAGCGGGGTTGACCCGCACAGGACGGCCCAGGGGACCGGTCTTGGCCACGACGGCGTACGGGCGCGGCTTACGTTGCTTCCAGGCGAAGATCCGCTGCACCCAGGCGGCGGGCAGCAGGGACAGGACACGCTGGGTGGGCGGACGGCGGGTCTTGGCCCGGCCGACGGCGCGGATCCGGCGGTGCTCCTTGCGGGTGGTCCGGACGTCCTGGACCTTGTGCTTGACGTACACCCAGGCGGCCCAGGCGCCGACGAACAGCAGCAGGGACAGAATGGCGCTCATGGTCGACTCCTTGTCAGTCGGTCCTAGGCGGCCGTTCGGCATGGGGTGCCGGACGGTCGCCGCTTACGTGGCGGTGGTCTCCAGCAGGGCGCGGAGCCGGTGGACTTCGGCGAGCAGATCGATCACGTAGTCCTGCATCTCGCAAGCCCCTGTGTGCTCGTCGCTGAGTGCCTCGGCGATGTCGTCCAGCTGCCGGACGGTCATGGGCCCGGTCATCGGCCGTTCACCGTTTCGTGCTGGGCAAGGACGTCGTCCTCCGCCGCTGCCGCCTGGGCATCGAGCCGGGCCGCCTCTGCCCGCAGGGTCAGGGCTCGCTCCCGGAGCACCTGGACGTGCCAGCGGCGGGCCTCCTCGGG
>Ga0193726_1002109_pt1 | contig 13994 bp, 13 predicted proteins | sample H2c1metaG_FD_144928 | JGI IMG/M metagenome (GOLD analysis project Ga0193726, IMG submission 144928) | Soil microbial communities from a riparian zone of the East river system, Colorado, United States - H2c1 | ecosystem: Environmental > Terrestrial > Soil > Riparian zone | place: USA: East River... | reverse complement strand
CCCCGCCGCGCCGAGGAGATGCCGGCGTTTCATTTTCCCTCCCTTCCCTTTTTCTCGTCTTTTGCCCAACCTGCCACGCCATGCGAAGCTCGGGCAACGCAAACGGGACCAGGGCAGCGGGGACAAGCGTGGCGCGGGACGGTCAAGGGCTGGAGGTGAGCAACGCCGGTGTGGAGGCGATCGCCGCGCTCGATTTCCTCAAGGACGAGTGGCTGGGCTTCGGCAATCGGCTGGCCGAGTTCATCACCGCCGCCGACAAGGACCAACGTTGCGCCCTGCTGCCGGTGATGGCGGCCAACCTCATGCTGTCGATGAATTCGGCCGAGGGCCTCGCGGCGGCGCAGCGCTATCTCGCCCGCGCCCGGCAATTCGCCACCGACGCCAACCCGCGCGAGCTTGCGTGGATCGCCGCGACCGACGCCTGGGCCGCCGGCGAGACCGACCGCAGCCTCAAGATCCATGAGGACATGGCGGCCGAATGGCCGCGCGATCTTCTGGCCGGCAAGCTCGGCCAGCTCCATGCCTTCAACCGCGGCGATTCGGAAGCGCTGCTGCGCATCGGCCAGCATCTGTTCGAAGCCAATCGCGACAACCGCTACGTCTACGCCATGTATGCGTTCGGCCTGGAGGAGTGCAATCGCCTCGACGAGGCCGAGGCCGTGGCGCGCCAGGCGCTCGCCATGGACCGGCGCGATCCCTGGGCGCATCACGCCGTCGCCCATTGCCTGGAGGCGCGCGGCAAGATGCTGGAGGGCGTGGCCTTCCTGGAATCGGTGGCCGACACCTGGGTTGGCTGCAATTCCTTCATGTACACCCACAATTGGTGGCACCTCGCCCTCTTCCTGATCGATCTCGACCGCACCGACGAGGCGCTTGCCCTGTTCGACAAGCGCGTGTGGGGCGTGTGGAAGGAGTTCTCCGAGGACCAGATCAACGCCATCTCACTGCTGGCGCGCCTCGAGCTGCGCGGCGTCGATGTCGGCGGCCGCTGGACCGACGTCGCGCAGTATCTCAAGCCCCGCCTGCACGAGCACTTCGTGCCCTTCCTCGACCTGCAATATCTCTACGGCCTCGCCCGCGCCGGCGAGCAAAGCGCGGTCACCGAAATGCTGGCGAGCCTCGAGGATCGCGCCGAGAACGCGCGGGCCGCCGACCGCGAAGCCTGGGCTGATGGCGCCGTGCCGGCCGCGCACGGGCTTGCCGCCTATGCCAAGGGCGATCACGCCGAGGCCGCGCGGCTCCTCGGCCGGGCCATGCCGCATCTGCAGAAGATCGGCGGCAGCATCGCCCAGCGCTCGCTGTTCGGCGCCATCCATCTCGACGCGCTGATGAGATCGGGCTGGAACGATGCGGCGCTGGCCATCCTGCAGGCCGACGATCGCGAGCGGCCGACCGTGCCGTGGACCAAGCGCTCGCTGGGCGACCTCTATCGCCGGGTCGGACGCACCGAGCAGGCGCTGGCCGCCGAGTACCAGGCCGAGCAGCTGGCGCGGCAATACGGCCAATACGGCAAGGGGGGAAGACCGACATGACCGACGACCTCGCACAGCAGAGCGCGGCGCGCTTGGCCACGCTCTACAGGAAGGGCAAGGCCTCGCCGATCGAAACCATGAAGGCCGTTCTGGCGCGCGCCGCGAAGATCGGCCCGCAGATCAACGCCTTCACGCGCATCGATGGCCGCGAGGCGCTCAAGGCGGCGCGCGCCTCGGAACGGCGCTGGAAGAAAGGCGAGCCGCTGTCGGCGCTGGACGGCGTGCCGGTCTCGATCAAAGAGCTGGTGCGGGTCAAGGGCTGGCCCGCCTCGATGGGCAGCAAGCTCACCGACAAGGCGCCGGCCGACGCCGATGCGCCCGCCGTGGCGCGGCTGCGCGAAGCGGGCGCCATCGTCTTCGCCCAGAGCACCAGCTCGGAATACGGCCACAAGGGCGTGACCGATTCGCCGCTGCACGGCATCACGCGCAATCCATGGAATCTCGAGCGCACGCCGGGCGGCTCCTCGGGTGGCGCCGGCGCCGCGGTGGCGGCCGGACTGGGGCCGCTCGCCATCGGCACCGACGGCGGCGGCTCGGTCCGTATTCCGTCGAGCTTCAACGGGCTGGTCGGCCTGAAAGCCACGTTCGGCCGGGTGCCGGCCTGGCCGCCCTCGCTGACCGGCGATCTTTCCAACACCGGCCCGATGGCCCGCACCGCGCTCGACTGCGCGTTGATGATGAACGTGATTGCCCGGCCCGATGCGCGCGATGCCTATGCGCTGCCGGAAGACGACACCAACTATGCGAAGAAAATCGACGGCAAGCTCAAGAAGTTGAAGGTGGCCTTCGTGCTGCGCTTCGGCGACCACCCGCTCGACATCGAGGTGGCGGCGCTGGTCACCAAGGCCGCCCGCGCGTTCGAGAAGCTCGGCTGCAAGGTCGAGGAGGTCGAAGCACCCTTCCCCTATGGCGATGCCGGCCGGGCCTTCGTGATTCACTGGCTGGCGGCACTGCAAAGGCTGCTGCAGCTCTATCCCGAGAGCCGGCACGGCGAGTTCGATCCCAACCTGCTGGCCTCGGCCAAGGCAGGGTTGCGCTATTCGCTGCAGGACGTGGTGAATGCGCAGGTGACGCGGCGCGAGCTGGCGATCGCCTGGAACCTGTTCTTCGCCAAGTACGATCTGCTGCTGTCGCCCACCGTCGCCGTGCAGCCTTTCGAGGTCGGCAAGAACCTGCCGATGGGCCCGGACGGCAAGGCCAACGCACTGTGGTCGCCTTATACCTCGCAGTTCAACCTGAGCCGCCATCCCGCGGCGTCGGTGCCGTGTGGCTTGAGCCGCGAGGGGCTGCCGATCGGCCTGCAGATCGCCGCGGGACATTACAAAGACGCGCTCGTGCTGCGCGCGGCGGCGCTCTATGCGGAGCCCCATCCCCTGAAATTTCCCGTCCTGCCGGAGACCAAGTGATGACCGCCGATCTTGCGATGATGCCGGCCTACCAGCTGGTAAAACTCTACAAGGACCGCAAGGCCTCGCCGGTCGAGGCCGTGCGGGCGGCACTCGCCCGCGTCGATGCGTTCAATCCCCAGCTCAATGCCTTCCAGCATCTCGATCCCGATTCGGCGCTGCGCGCCGCGCGCGCCTCGGAGAAACGCTGGAAGAAGGGCGGCAAGCGGCTGAGCGACATCGACGGCGTGCCCCTCACCATCAAGGACATGGTGCTGACCAAGGGCATGCCGACGCGCATGGGCAGCCTCGCCACCGACGCCGACGGGCCGTGGACGGTCGACGCGCCGGTGGCGCAACGCCTGCGCGAAGCGGGCACCGTGCTTCTGGGCAAGACGACCTCGCCGGAATATGGCTGGAAGGGCGTGACCGATTCGGGCCTGTTCGGCGCCACCCACAATCCGTGGAAGATCGGCCGCACGCCGGGCGGCTCGTCCGGTGGCGGCGTGGCGGCCGAGGCGGTGGGCATGGGCAACCTCGCCGTCGGCACCGACGGCGCAGGCTCGGTGCGCATCCCCTGCGCCTTCACCGGCCTGTTTGGCCTCAAACCCACCCAGGGCCGCGTGCCGCTCTATCCGCCGTCGGCCCAGGGCACGCTCTCCCACATCGGCCCGATGACGCGTACCGTGCGCGACGCGGCGATGATGATGAACGTCATGGCCCGGCCCGATCCGCGCGACCTCTACGGCCGGCCCGACGACGACGAAGACTACCTGAAAGGCTTCGACAAGGGCGTGAAGGGCCTGCGCATCGCCTATTCGCCCACCCTGGGCTTCGTCGAGCGCGACAAGATCGACCGCGACGTGGCGGTCGCTGTCGAGAACGCCGTGAAGGTGTTCAAGACGCTGGGCGCCCGCGTGGTCGAGGACTCGCCCGATCTGCAGGGGCTCGACCCGCGCAAGATCCTGAACGCGCATTGGCAGTCGAACGTCGTCATGCTGGTGAAGAGTTTTAGCGAGGAGAAACGCGCGCTGATGGATCCCGGCCTGCTGAAGGCGGCCGAATTCGGGGCCAATCTCGGCCAGGAAGCGGTGGTGACGGCGATCCACCAGCGCCAGCAGCTCGGCACGATCATGAACCAGTTCATGGCCAAGTACGACCTGCTGCTGACGCCCACCATGCCGATGACCGCCTTCGCGGTGAACGAGAACGGCGCCTGGGGCGGCGATGGCGTCGACATCGGCTGGACGCCGTTCACCCTCACCTTCAACCTGACGCGCCAGCCCGCCGCCACCATCCCGTGCGGTCTCGACCGCGAGGGCCTGCCGATCGGCCTGCAGATCGTCGCAGGCCACGCGCGCGATTCGCTGGTGCTGCGCGCGGCCGCCGCCTACGAGCGCGTCCGCCCGATCCCGGCGCCGCCGCTGGCGCACCAGGTGTGAGCACCTCCCCGCGTAAAACGCCTCTCGGATCACACATCGCGTCTTAGGCCCTCTCCGCCCGCGTCATCGCCTGTTGGATTACGCATCTCAGAGTCCCTCTCCGCCGCGCAGCGGGGGAGAGGGTGGGGCCCATTGCGAAGCAATGGGAGGGTGAGGTGGTGCTCCCTACAAACCAGATGCTTTGGTCGCAAACGCCGTGGCCCACCTCACCCTCCCCGCGCAAGCGCGGGTCCCCTCCCTCTCCCCCCGCGATGACGCGGGCGGAGAGGGTCTCTGATGCGATGTGTGATTGCGATAGTCGCGTCATCGCGGCGGACAGGGACTCCGAGCGAGATATGTGAACACGACAGGCGTAAAACGCGAGGAGAAGAGGATCAGTCCTTGGCACCCAGCAGCTTCCGGCACTCGGGCGTAAGCTGATTGGTGTGCTGATCGTCGCAGGGCTTCTGGCGCTCGATCTGCAGCGCGACCGCATAAAAGACCAGCGCGCCCAAAAGCCAGATCACGAACGACAGGCTGAGCGCCGTCTCCAAGCCGCGGCCGATCCTTTGCGAGAAGGCGCTGGCCGGCGACAACGACGCGGCATAACGCACCGCCACCAGCGTGAGCGGAAACGTCACCGCGCCGCAGGCGAGAAAGAAGAGCACCAGGTGCGCCAGTGTCATCGCCGTAAAGTGGCGAAACAGACCGCCGACATCAAGATGCAAGCGAGCGCCCAGGAAAAAGGGCGGCCCGGGTTCCGCCGGGCCGCCCCTTGCCTCTTTATGCCGATCGCCGTCGTCAGGCCTTGATCGCCGCCTTCACCGCCTCCGCCGTGATCGGCAGCGAGCGCACCCGGGCGCCCACCGCGTTGAAGATGGCATTGGCGATCGCGGGTGCGATCACCGTGACGCCGGGCTCGCCGCAGCCCGACGCCGGGTCGTTGCTGGCGATGACGCTGATGTCGAGGTCCGGCATCTGGCTCATGCGCATCGGCGTGTAGTCGCCGAAGTTGGACACCTGGAGCGCACCGTTCTCCAATGGCGCCTTCTCGAACAGCGCCAGCGACATGCCCCACAGCGCCGATCCCTCGATCTGGGATTTCACGCCGTCGGGATTGACCACCGTACCGAGGTCCATGGCGAGCGTCAGGCGGTTGACCTTGAACTCGCCGTTGGCGGGATTGACCTCGACCTGGGCGGCGCAGGCCGTCCAGGTCGCGGTGGCGCGCTCCTGCGAGGAGACGCAAGCCACGCCGATGCCGCTGTTCCTGGGCAGCGTCACCGCTCCGTAGCCCGAGCGGCCCACGGCGGTGCGCAGCGCATTGGCGAGCTTCTTCGCGCCGCCGGCGTTATCACCCGCGCCGTCGAGCAGCGCGAGCCGGTAGTCGACGGGGTCCTTGCCCGACGCATGGGCAAGCTCGTCGATCATGCTTTCGACCGCCCAGAAGGTCCAACCCGGCGCCACCGAGCGGAGCTGGCCGGAAGGCGTCGCCTTCTGCGCCAGCTCGTTCAGGATGGCGCGGACCTGATGGTTGGGCACGGTGTACCAGAAGTCCGCGCCGTTCACCGTGAAGCTGTCGAGCGGGCCCTTCTTGTCGACCGAAGGCGTCAGGAAGGCCGGGATGCCCCAGCGCGCGGTCGGCCAGGCGCACACGACGTCGTGCGCCAGCCCGACGAGCTTGCCGTCGGCGTCCAGCCCGGCCTTCACCTTCTGGTAGGTGAGCGGCCGGGTGAAATCCATCGCCATGTCGTCTTCGCGCGCATAGATCAGCTTCACCGGCTTGGCGACGGCCTTCGAGGCCAGCACCGCCGGCACCACCATGTCGCCATCGAGACGCCGGCCGAAGCCGCCGCCGATGAAGTATTGGTGCAGCACCACGTTCTTGGGATCGATGCCCAGCGCACCGGCAGCGATGCCGCCGGTGCGTGAGGCGAACTGGTTGCCGGTGTGGATGTGCCACACGCCGTCCTTTTCATAGGCCAGCGCATTCATCGGCTCGAGCGGCGCGTGGATGTTGATGGAGGTGAGATACTCCGCCTCCATCACCTTGGCCGCGCCGGCGATCGCGGCGGCGGAGTCGCCCTTCTTGACGAAGAGCTGGCCCGAATCGTCGGCCTTCTGCAGGCGCTTGGCCTCGTCGATCAGCGTCTGGTCGGAGACCTTGGCGTTGGGCCCATTGTCGTAGGTGATCTTGAGCGCCTCGGCCGCCTGCTTCGCCGCGGGATAGGTCGTGGCCACCGCCACCACCCAGCCCGTCGTCGTGGCGGTCTTGTCGTCGAGGGTGACCGCCTTGACGAAGCCCTTGACCTTCTTCGCGGCCGAATCGTCGACTGCCTTCACCGTGGCGCCGTAGCGCACCGGCGGCACGACCGGCTTGCCGTAGAGCATCCCGGGGACCACGGCGTCGATGCCGTACTTGGCCGTGCCGTTGGTCTTGGGCGGAATGTCGAGCTGCGGCACCGACTGGCCTACCAGCGTGTACTGGTCGGGAGTCTTGAGCTTGATCGCCTTCAGCTCGTCGGCGGTCCACACCTTCCCTGCCTTGCCGTCGGCGACGATCTTGGCGTAGCTCACTTTCTTGCCGGTCTTGGTATGGATGACCTGGCTGTTGCTGGCGCGGCATTCGCCGGCCGGCACGCCCATCATCGCAGCACCCGCGTCGATCAACGTGATGCGCCCGGCGGCTCCCGCCCGACTCATCGCGTCGAAGTTCATGCGCACGCTCCACGAGCCGCCGGTGATCAGCGCCCCCAGCACGGGATCGTTGTACTTGGGATCGTTGTCCACCAGCTGGATGTTCATCATGCGCCAGTCGGCCTCGAGCTCCTCGGCGACGATCTGGGCCATGGCCGAGGACACGTGCTGGCCCATTTCGGCCTTGCCGACCATCACGGTGATCTTGCCGTCCGGCGCGATCGAGTACCAGGCGGTCGGCTCGAACTTGCCGGCCGCCAGCGCGTCGCTGATGCCGTGCACGCCCGAAACCGCGACATAGCCGAAGGCCAGGCCGGCGGCGCTGGAGCCGATCAGGAAATTCCGCCGCTTGAGGTCCGACGGCAAACCGATGCGATCTATTTTGGTCATGGCTCAGGCTCCCGACTTGGAGCGCATATCGGCAGCGGCGCGGACGATCGCGCGCTGGATACGGCCGTAGGTCATGCAGCGACAGAGATTGCCGTCCATGTGGGCGACGATCTCCTGCTTGGTCGGATCGGGATTCTTTGCCAGCAGCGAGGCCGCCTGCATGATCTGGCCGGACTGGCAGTAGCCGCATTGCGGCACCTGCTCGGCCTCCCACGCCACCTGCAGCGCATGCGGCTTGCCGCCGCCCAGCCCTTCGATGGTGGTGATCTTCTTGCCGGCCGCGTCCTTGGCCGAGGTCTGGCACGAGCGCACGGCCGTGCCGTCGAGATGCACGGTGCAGGCGCCGCACAGGCCTGCCCCGCAGCCGAACTTGGTGCCGGTCATCTGCAGCTGCTCGCGGATGACCCAGAGCAGCGGCGTGTCGTCGGCCGAGTCGACCTGACGCGACTGACCGTTGATGGTGAGCGTGATCATGTTCCCTCCGTGGCTGTGGCTGTTGAGCTGAGCCGACGCGCGCATCTCTTTGGATGCGTACTCTTTTTTACTATTACTTTTTCGTTGGCCGGATCGTGCTCCCCGCTTCTTGCGGCCGTCAAGAAGCGTTATTCGATATCTGGAAAACGGAGGTTGACCGCACCGGCAGTGAACCGACTCTATTTCAGCGTATCCGCTGCCTTGTCGATGCCGGCCTTGGCGCAGACCTCGTCCTTCTCGCCGCCGGGCGCCCCCGAGACGCCGACCGCGCCGATCACATCGTCGCCGGCCTTGATCGGCAGGGCGCCTTGGGCGGCGACCACGTTGCTGAGATGGACGAAGGGCGCGGTCGGGTTGTCCTTGACCCGCTGGACGAGCTCGCCCGACGGCACGCGAAAGGTGCGCGCCGAATAGGCCTTGCGGAAGGAGTTCTCCACGGTGTGCGGCGGGGCGTTGTCACCGCGCATCTGCAGGATGACCTCGCCGTTGCGCCCGACCACCGTCACCGACACGGTGTAGCCTTGGCTCTTGCAGAGATCGGCGGCGGTCGTGGCGATGGTGAGCGCCGCCGCCAGCGACAGATCCTTGCGCGCCAGCAGCTGCGCGTCGGCAGGTGCTGCGAAAGCAAGACCCAGCCCGGCGATGCCGAGGCCGGTAAAGAGCCCATTGTTGGACATTCGCGTTTCTCCCCGTGTTTGACGAACCCTATCAATCGGCGAGAAGTCATCGAATCAAACAACCGTGAGAGTTTCCCGGCATCGCGCCGGGTGTCGCGGCGAGGCGATGCTGTATAATCCGAACAAAACCGGAGGGAATGCCATGACGCGTCAGGCTCTGCTCATCGTCGGTTTCCTGGTGGCCGCAGCGGGTGCGGCGAATGCCCAGCAGCAGAAGGTCGGTGCGCCGCCGGAAGCGTCCAACATGCGACTGGCCGGCTGGAGCGACCTACAGGCGCGCAGCGCCTACCACCCGACGATCCATCGCCAGGGCGAGCGCTGGATCGCCTATATCGGCCATCACGGCGGCACCGACGAGATTCCCAACCCGGTCAATCCCATGACCGGCAAGGCCGAGCCCAACGGGACGTCGATCGTCGACGTCACCGATCCCGCAACCCCCAAATATCTGCGTCACCTGCCCGGCGCCCCGGGCACCTACGAGGCGGGCGGCGCGCAGATGGTGCGGGTGTGCGACGGCAGCAGCTTGCCGCGCGCCGACAAATCCGCCGTCTACCTGCTGCGCACCTTCGGCGGTGAGGCGCATGAGATCTGGAACGTCGCCGATCCGGCCAATCCGGTCCTGGTCACGCGGCTCGACGGGCTGAAGGACACGCACAAGAGCTGGTGGGAGTGCGATACCGGCATCGCCTACCTCGTCTCAGGCGCCCCCGACTGGCGCACCAAGCGCATGACCCAGATCTACGATCTCGCCGACCCTGCCCATCCGGTGAAGATCCGCGACTTCGGCCTGCCCGGCCAGGAGCCGGGCGCCACCGGTACGGTGCCGACCGAGCTGCACGGGCCGATCTCGACCGGACCGCAGGGCAACCGCGTCTACTTCGGCTACGGCACCAACAAGGGCGGCGTTCTGCAGATCGTCGACCGCGAGAAACTGCTCAAGGGACCGAAGGAGCCGACGCCGGATAATCTGCGCGCCCCGGAGATCTCGCGGCTCATGATGTCGGGCTGGAACGGCGCGCACACCACCTTCCCCATGCAGCAGATGCCGATCGCCGAGTTCGCCAAGGACAAGGACGGCGGCAAACGCGACATCGTCATGATCGTCGACGAGGCGATCCTGAACGAGTGCCAGGAGGCGCGGCAGATGGTGTGGTTCGCCGACATCTCGATCGAGAACCGACCGATGATGGTGTCGAACTGGACGGTGCCCGAGGCGAGCGGCAATTTCTGCCAGCGCGGCGGTCGCTTCGGCTCGCACTCCTCCAACGAGAGCATGGACCCGGTCTACTACAAGAAGATGGCCTTCATCGCCTTCTTCAACGCCGGCGTCCGCGCGCTCGACATCCGCGATCCCTTCAATCCCAAGGAGGTCGGCTATTTCATCCCGGCCATCACCGACAAGACCGACAAGCGCTGCGTCAAGGTCGACGGCCAGGACCGCTGCAAGACGGCCATCCAGACCAACAACGTCGAGACCGACGCCCGCGGCTACATCTACATCGTCGATCGCGCCAACACAGGCATGCACATCCTGGAGCTGAACGGCGCGGCGCGCACGGTGGCCGGGCTGAAGTGAGGAGCGAGAGGAGCGGATGCTGAACCGCCGCACGGTCATCCAGACGTCGCTGACCGGGGGCCTGGTCGCCGTCCTGGCCGGACTCGCCGCGGTCGGCAACGAGCGGGTGAAGCTGGGACCGACCGACGGCGCCGGCTGGCATCCGGTTGCCTGGCCGTTCCCGCGCGACGGCTGGCCGCCAGGGCGCGGCTGGCGCCGCGACACGACCGACGTCTATGTCCGCCCGAAGCTCGGTTTCTGCGGCAATTGCGAGACCGGCGTGGTGACCGACGACGAAGTCGACCGCGTCACCGACATCGATCTTCTGGACGAGCGGTTCCAGCCGGTGCAGGCGGGCAGCCGGATCCGCATCACCGATCTCGTCGGCCGCGCACGCCTCTACAAGTACAGGCTCAAGAACGGCGCCCAGCGCTACGCCGAGGGCATCGCCGTCTCCTACAAATGCGACCTCGTGGTCGCGGTCATCGTCGGCAACGTCGCCGACGAGCAGCAGCGCAAGGCGGCGCACCGCTTTCTCGAGTCGAACACCGTCCAGGTCTGGGTGAACCGGCAGCTCGAGGGGCGGTGAAGCGACCTCTCCTCAGGGGTCCTCTCCGCCGCGCAGCGGGGGAGAGGAAGGGACCCATTGCGAAGCAATGGGGAGGTGAGGTGGTGGCTGATAAAGATGCGATGTTTCTGGTGCAAGCGCCGCAACCCACCTCACCCTCCCGCGCTTCGCGCGGGCCCCTCCCTCTCCCCCCGCGATGACGCGGGCGGAGAGGGCGTTTGAGTCGAGATGTGCGAACGCGATCCACGCTTAGCATGGAAGGTACCCCGCAGAGGCGGAGGGGTCAGGGGCATCGGCCGACACCTCCCCAATTTCGTTGGGGAGGAATTTCCGATCGTCTAGCCTTAGTGAGACGCACCCGCGGAATTCTCGTAGGTGGGTCCGGCCGTGCAGGGGGTGCCGACATACATCATCTGGTCGGTCGACCAGGTTTCCACGCCGCAATTGCCGGCCTTGGTCGAGGATGCAACGGGCGTTAGAGATCGCGATGGCAGGCCGTACTTGGCGTCCTCGAGCGCCTTCTCGATGCCGGGAATGCCGGCAGGATCGCCCGCCTGACACTTCTCGACGGCCGTCCTGGCCTCGAGGCTCTGGGGCTGCTGTCCCCGCTTGGAACTCATGTTGAGATACTGCTCGTACTTGCCGACGAGCGCGGCGCAATACTGGGCGTCGCTCGATTGCGCGAACGCAACACCCGGCAAGGCGACAGCGACGACAGCCAGCAGGCCCTTCAGGGAAGTGTTCATGATTCTCTCCATTGCTCGATCATCGAGCCCCGAAGAATTGTGCGCTGAACACGGCCGCAATCGGACCTTTGCGTTACGCTGACCTGACAATAGATGCCGGCCCGGAACCAGGGCGCTCACCTCAATACAAGACAGACGGCAGATAGGCCCCATCGGGCTCGTGATAGAGACCGGTGGTCATCAGCGTCATCTGAAACACGAGCTTCAGACCAGCCTCCAGGCACCAGGCGAAAACTTCGTGGTTGCGGGTGGGCAGCAGGAAACCGGGTCCGCCGAATTCAGGTGCCGCGCCGATCAGCGCCATCAAGCCCTGGTTCGTCTCCGCGACGCTGTGCGCGAAGAAGGCGATCCCGGTCGTATAGCCGGTGACGCGCCCGAGATGTTCGACGACCGATGCGGTCTTCTGATCGATCGCGTCGCGCAATTCGACTCCGCGGTCGAAACCATGGACCTGGTGGCAGATGCGGTCGCAGACGGCCACATCGGCCGCCGTCGCGCTCCGGACCTCGTAGCCCGGGAACTTCACCCCGAGCGGCTTGCCCTGGAGGATCGACACGGGCTCGCGGGTGCGGAAGCAAGCTTGGTATAAAGACAGAGCGAGCGATTGTGGAAGCTGGACTGCAGCAGGCGCACGCCTGCAGCCTGTCGCTGCGCAGAGCGATCGATAGCATCCTGCATCAGGCGCGCGCCGACTCCGCTGTTCTGCACTGTCGGATCGACGGTGATGGGTCCGAGGCCTGCAATGCAGGAACGCTCGTCGAGAAAGTTGCTGCCGACGATGCGCCCATCGAGCTCGGCGACGACCGAATAGAAGCGCGGATTAGCAAACAGCATCGACAGCGCCCCACTCGCCACGTCTGCCGACGGGAAGTCCGGCGGAAAGTTGTGGGCCGTGCAGACAGCCTTGAAGGCTTCGTAGCAGATGGCGCCACAGGCCGTGGCGTCGGCTGGCGTGCCCGGACGAAGAACAATGGTCATGCGTTACCCCCCGCCGCTGTCAAGGCGCTCCTGTTTTAGCGCTTGTGCACGCGATTGCTCCGTCGTGGACTAATCAGCTGCCGTCATGAGCGGCGTTCAGGCGCGCCGCGCGGTTCTCTCGTCGTCTCGGGTCGTCGGTTCCGAATGGAACAGGGCACTGACGGACTCACCGCTATTGATCCGTCGCATGGCTTCGGCGAGGGCCGGCGCGATCGACAATACCGTGAGCTTCGGCACCCGTTTTTCGGCCGGGATGGGAACCGTGTTCGTGCAGACTATTTCGAGTATGTCCGGCTCGGCGGCGAGGCGCTGGGTAGCGGTATTGGAGAAAATTCCGTGTGTGCAGGCGATCCGGATGGAACGGGCTTTATGGTCGCGCAAATGCCGAAGCAGTTCCAGAATTGATCCGCCATTCACGATCTCATCATCGAGCACGATGACGTCACGATCGCGGACATCGCCGATCAGCATTGAAATTCTGACCTGCGTGTCGCTCAGCCGTTCCTTGGCGCCCGCTGCCACAGGCACTCCCAGTCTTTTGGCGAAGGCTGCGGCACCCTTGGCATTTCCCAGGTCGGGAGACACCACCACCCCGTTGCTGAGATCGTAGCGTCGGAAATATTGCGAGAGCTCGCCCAGCGCATGGAGGTGATCGACAGGGACACTGAAGAACCCATGAACCTGCGGAGAATGGAGCGTCATCGTGAGGACCCGATTGGCTCCCGCAGTTGCCAGCAGGTCGGCGACCAGACGGCCACCAATCGAAATGCGCGGCGCGTCCTTTTTGTCGGATCGCGCATAGGCATAGTGAGGGATCACGGCCGTGATGCGCGATGCGGAGGCGCCCCGGGCGGCATCGAGCATCAACAGGAGTTCGACCAGATGGTCCTGGACGGGCGAACTCAGCGGCTGAATGAGAAACACATCCTGCTCGCGGCAATTCGCCTGCAGCTGCACCTCGATGCAGTCATTTGAAAATCGCTTCAGCTTCGTCGGCAGCAGCGGAACCTGAAGCTTCGCGCAAATCTCCTGAGCCAATCCGGGATGAGCGCTACCACTGAAGATGGCAATCGGACTCAACGAGGTGTCTCTCGCAACGATTGGGGGAGCTTCGCGCGCAGTTTATGGCAGACGGGACATTGTCGATCAAGCCGATGTCGAACGGTCTGGGTTTGGCACGCTATTGGCTTCGCAGCATCACGCGAGAGGCAGCCGGTCTGAAGTCGACTGCACCGTCGCTCGGTGCTCCGGCGGTTTTGGGTGAGATGCCTTGGCCACCCGGAAAGCATCGACCCGCAAGGCGCCCTCAAGCCAATTGGAATTCGTGAACCATGGATCGCTCGCTGAAAGAAATTGTCGGTGTGTTCAGGCTGAAAACATGGGCGAGAACAGACTGGACTTTCGAGCGCCGCGCGCTTGCCCGACTGACGGCGCTTGGTTTGCTGATGGCGATCGGCAGCAGCCCGGTGCTGGCCCAAGGCACTTTGCGGATCGGCATGACGGCGGCCGACATTCCGCTCACGACCGGCCAGACCGACCAGGGCGGCGAAGGCATGCGCTTCATGGGC
>Ga0193726_1002107_pt1 | contig 14000 bp, 11 predicted proteins | sample H2c1metaG_FD_144928 | JGI IMG/M metagenome (GOLD analysis project Ga0193726, IMG submission 144928) | Soil microbial communities from a riparian zone of the East river system, Colorado, United States - H2c1 | ecosystem: Environmental > Terrestrial > Soil > Riparian zone | place: USA: East River... | reverse complement strand
GGAGCTTTTCCTCCGGATGCTCAACGCCTCGCCGCTGGCGAGCTGGTCCTTCGTGGTGCTGCTGGCTCTGATCGTCACCGTAATAAATTCGCAGTGGGTCATCGGTCCGACTCAGGTCGGCCTGGTCCGCAAGCGCTTCAGTTGGAAACGTCTCGAAGGCGGCAGCCCGGTCGCGCTCAATGGCGCGGCGGGCTATCAGGCCGATTTGTTGACGGCGGGACTGCGCTTCAAGTTATGGCCGGTCTACACGGTCACACGCCATCCGCTGGTGCAGATCCCCGCCGGCCAGATCGGTGTCGTCATTTCGCAGGTCGGCCGCCCGTTACCCATTGGCTCCAAGTCGGCGATTTACAAACCCGAATTCGGCAGCTTCCAGGACATCCGCTCATTCATGAGCAACGGTGGCGAAAAAGGCGTGCAACGCACCGTATTGGCACCCGGCAGCGTGGCGGCGATCCATCCGGTCGGCTTCCTGGTCGTGGCGCTCAATCATGTTTATGGCGTGCCGGTCGCCGACGAGTACGTCAGCTTGCTGCGCGGTGCCCGCGGCGGGCTCACGCACCAGACATTCGGCCTCTCGGACGAGCAGCTGATGGTGGTCCGGATCCAACCGCGAACCACCACCGACGGCGTGCTGGTCGACATGGTCGGGATCGTGACGACGTTGGAAGGTTCGCCGTCGCCGAAGGGCGCCATGGCGAACCGGCTCGGCGACTTCGACGATATCGCCAGGCTCGAGGCGAACCCCGCCACGCCGAACAGCGACCTGGTGGAATCGATCCTCAACAGCAAGAACGACGAGCACAACAATTATCAGGACTTCCAGGCGTTCCTCGACGCCGGCGGACGGATCGGCTTGCAGCACGACCCGTTGCTGTATGGCGCCTACAACCTCAACCCGTTTCTGGTCTCGGTCGAGATGGTCGCGATGCTCGTGGTGAACCAGGGCCAGGTCGCCGTCGTCAAGGCGTTCGTCGGGCTCGCGACCGAAGATACCTCCGGTGTCGATTTCAAGTTCGGCTCGCTGGTGCGGCCGGGGCATCGCGGCATCTGGGAGGAACCGTTACGCACCGGCAAATACGCGATCAACCCGCGGGTCTACGCGGTGGAAATCGTTCCGACCTTTATCCTCACCCTCAATTGGGCTGACGAGTCGTCGTCGGCGCACAGTCTGGACAAGGATCTTTCACCGATCGAAGCGAAGTCGTCGGAAGGTTTCGTGTTCATGATCGATTTGCAGGTGCAGATACACGTGCCGGACAGCGACGCGCCGCGGGTGATCTCGACTGTTGGGACCATGGGAAATCTGGTCAACGAGGTGTTGCAGGCGGCGGTGGGCAATCATTTCCGGGATAAACTGCAGAGCATGCCGGCGATCGATTTCATCCAGAAGCGCGCCGACGTGCAGATGCAGGCGCAAGACCACATCAGCGAACGCCTTAAGGTCTACCGGGTCGAGACCCGCGGCGTTTACATCCAGGACGTGGTGTTTCCGCCGCAGTTGGTCGAAGTGCTCACATCGCGCGAGATCGCCAATCAGCAGAAGGCGACGTACGACGCCGAGCGGGCCGCGCAAGACCAGCGCCTGCTGCTGGAGGCCTCGCGCGGCAAGGCGGACCAGCAATCGGCGCTGGCGCAGGCGATGGTCGGCGTCGAGATCGCCAGGAACCGGGCGGCGGCGGTGCAGGCGGCGGCGGATGGCGAAGCCTACCGGTTGACAAAGGTCGGTGAGGCGAGCGCGGTGCAGACACGGGCCGAGGGCCTCGCCGTCGCAGCGGGTCTGGAGGCACAGACGCGGGCCGTTGGCGCTGGTCAGGCGGCGGTGATCAATGTCGCCAAGGCGCTGGCGGGCGGCACGCAGCGGTTCATGCCGGAGAACCTCGCGATCACCGGAAGCGGCGGCGGCGACGGTGGGATCGGCATCGGCCCCCTGGTGCCGCAGTTGATGCGGTTTTTGCAGGCCTGGGACAGGGGTTCCGCCGGAAAGGATTCCGCGGGCGACGTCCCGGCGGCCCCGGAGTCTCCCCAGGCAGCGGCAGCGGTGTCGCGCTAGATAGCCGTTTCAATATGCCAACGGATGGCGGCCGCGCCTTCATCCCCGTTATCGCGTGCGCGGCGAAGCAAACCGCCGACGGGCACGGGAGATCACCTCACCGCGCTCGCGATGACAGCGGAGATGTCAGGAAATAAGCGCAGTAATCCACCGAGCTATCCTGCTCAGGGCGCATCTGATATCGCGCCCGGACAATCAGCCCGGAGGACGCGATGGAGACCCTGGAGCTCGTATTCAAACCGTTACCCGGTGAGGCCCTGGCACGCTTTCTGTCCGACAACGTGATCAATGTGAATTTCGCGAAGACCGGCGTCAGCGCCTGGCATCCGATCGGCTATTTCCTGAAAAGCCCACGCGGCGAATGGTTGGGCGGGCTGACCGGTTACATCTGGGGCGGCTGGCTCCACGTGAACTTTCTGTGGGTGTCGGAACCATTACGCGGTCAAGGCCATGGATCGCGGCTGATGGACGCGGTGGAGGCATTCACGACCGAACGCGGCGCGTTCGCGGCGAACCTCGAAACCCACAGCTTCGGGGCGGTGGACTTTTACACGAAGCGAGGATATCGCGTGTTCGGCCAACTCGATGACTATCCGCCGGGACACCGAAAGTTATTCTTGCGTAAGGAACTTCCCGCTTAACGGGACGACCGGCCGCGGCTTGGGTTCCGCTGCCGCGCAGGCGGCGCGTCCTGGTTGTTTCGAATCTGATATGCTTAGCATGACCGCATCAAATTCGAAGACGCGCGCTCACGTCTTTTGGCCCGCCGCCCGAGAAAGGCAGCGAGCCTCTTGCGCCCGGTACCGTCGATCGTCTAAGTAGACCCGCCAATGCCGCGAGGGGGGAATACCTCCGATGACCGGTTGGCGAATGTGACCGCGCCGGGCCGGGGCCCAGGCGGTCGCCCATAATCACGGCACACAGTTGATTGGGAACAGGCATGACCACGTACAGCACCATCTATGCGTTCGGCGACAGCTTGTCGGACGCCGGAAACGCCTGGTTCCTGACAAACAGCTTTGCGGCGAGCTTCCTCGGCCTTTCGCCCGAGCCGGTCAGCCCGCCGTACTTCCAGGAAGTCTACAACAACGTCACGGCGGACGTATTCAGCAACGGGCCCGTCTGGACCCAGGATCTATCGACGCTACTCGGTCTCGGCACGCTGGCGCCCAGTGGGGTGGGGGCGTTCGCGAGCACGGTTTTGACCGTGCTGACCGCGCAGGTCGGCTCTGCCGCCGCGGCATCCGATCTTTCGCTTCTCGAACTCCTCACGGGTGTTTCCGGTCCCAACCCGTACATCCCACTGGTCGCGGGCGTCAGCGGCGGCACGGACTTCGCGGTGGGTGGCGCGGTCACCGGCGCGACCACGGAGAACGCGCCGATTACGCAGCTTGACGGCCTGGCCGCGCAGTTGACGACATTTCAGCATGACGTGCCAACGCCGGCCGCCAACGCGCTGGCGACGGTTTCGATGGGCGGCAACGACGTGCTGAATGTGTTGGAGGACGCGAATTTCGCCACCCTCTACGGAGCCGGTACCACGCTCGCAAACGTGGCGACGACGAACGCCGGTCTGGACATCGCTCAATCCGTTGCCATCGAGGCCAACTTCCTGGGCAGCCTGATCGCGACCGGCGTGACCAACATGGTGGTGATGAATGTGCCGGACATAGGCCTGGTTCCGCAGGCCAAGGGACTCGGCCCGGCTCAGGCCGCGGCCGGCACGGTGCTGGCGGAATATTACAATAATCTGTTGAGTGCCGACATCACGTCGTTGAACACCGGCAGCACCACAATCGTGGTCGACGACGCATTCGGCCTGATCGACTTCGCGGTCGCCAATCCCGGATCGTTTTCGTTGTCGAACGTGATCGACCCGGTCTATTCCGGCAGTCTGAGCAGCTTTCAGCCGGCCGATCTGACCAGCAGCGATCCCGCGGTGCAGAACACGTTTCTGTTCTTCGATAAGGAGCACCCGACCGAAACCGGCCAGTCGGGATTGGCCCAACTGGCCCAGATGGCGCTGGCGGCTTGTTTCGCATCCGGAACGCGGATCCGCACGACGGACGGCGACGTGCCGGTCGAGTCACTGCGGATCGGCGCACACGCCGTGCTCGCCGACGGCGGTACCGCGCCGATCGTCTGGATCGGTCATCGTCACGTGGAATTCACCGACACACCGGATTCGAGCGCCGGCTGGCCGGTTCGCGTGCGGGCCGGCGCTTTCGGTCCAGGCTTGCCGGTGCGCGACCTGTATCTCTCGCCGGACCACGCGGTCTTCGTCGATGGGGTTTTGATCCCGGTGAAGCATTTGATCGACGGCCGCGCGATCGCTCCGGTGCCGCGCGACGAGGTGACCTGGTGGCACGTCGAATTGCCGCGCCACGCCGTGCTGCTGGCCGAGGGCTTGCCGTGCGAGAGTTTCCTCGACATCGGCGCACGTGACGATACGACTTCGAAACGAGCGCGACGAGCGGATTATGTCGGCCTGGTCTGGGAAACCGAAGCTTGTGCCGAACTCGTCGTCGCGGGCGCGCGACTTGCCGAGGCCCGCGCGCGGGTGAGCGGCGCCTGACGTAACGTCTTCGCGAGGAGCATGGCGCCTAGCCGAGGGATCGCACGCGCTGGCCAGCCTGTCGCGCCGCGTGACGCGCGCAATATGCTTCCATACACAATCTCACAAATGCTACAGTCGCATCGCGATGCCAAGGATTGACGATTGTTATCTCGAGCGTGGAGGCGACCATGGCCAACGACTTCCGATCCGTTCCCACCGAAGGGCAATTCGATCAGTTCTCCTGCTGGGCTGCCTGCCTCGCGTGGTGGCTCCGCGCGGTGCGAGACGGGCGGCCATCCTGGAACCAAGCGGCGATCATCGCGGAATTCAACAAGTACTGCGATGACGATGGCGGCTTTCCACCGGAAAAGATTCTCGACGTCTGGCCAAAGGACAGCCGCCTGAAAATCTCCGGCGGCGTGTTCAAGACCGACAGCTACCGGTTCAAAAATCTGCCGCTCGGCGATTCGCCGGTGATCATCGCGTTCAATTATCCGACGATCGGTGGAACCCATATGAACGTCTTGTTCGAACTCGACGGTCAGGTGTCCGCGCGGAAAGTGACCGCCATGGAGCCCTACTTTCCCTATCCGGGAACCAATGGCAAACGCACCGGCCGATTTGAGGAACGCAGCGCGGATTTTTATATCAAGGACAGCCCGAATATCATCCTGTTCTGGCCCACCGTGGCGTTTCCGAAACCGTAACGGATCGTTCGGCAGGTCATCGCGAGAAGCGCAGCGGTGCCCCGGCTTGACCGGGGCACGCCGGAAGATCGCTTCGCCCGCGAGTCCAGTGGCCTACGCCACGCTCGCGCTCATCAGGACAGGCGTCACTATGCGCGGCGGCCGCACCGTGAGTGCGATCGCTACCGCGCCGAGCCCAAACCCGAACGATCCGATATACAGCCACGCATAGCCGCCAAACGTATCGAACAACCAGCCACCGGCCCATGGCCCGATCGCCATCCCCACGGTCGATGCCATCGCGACCACGCCGAACACCGACCCCATGATGCCGGCCGGGAAGTATTCGCGCACCAGGATCGCGTAAAGCGGCATGACGCCACCGTAAGAAAATCCAAACAGCGCGGCGACGGCGTAGAAACTCGCCAGATTGGCGGTGAACAAATACAGGCTGACCGCGATCGCCTGCAGCGTCAGACCCGCGATCAGTGTGCGTTTCGCGCCGACGCGATCGGCGATCAGGCCGCAGACGATCCGCCCACTCAGAGCGGACAATCCGGCGACGCCGAACACCGTCGTCGCCGCCATGGCAGGCACGCCGCAATCGACCGCGTACGGAACCATGTGGAAAATCGGCCCCGAATGCGCCGCGCAACACATGAAATGGGCCAACGCGATGGCGGCGAACTGCGGCGTGCGCAATGCCTGCGCCACCGTCATGGACGGCGCCGCGCCGCCGGCCAACGGCGCCGCCTCTCGCGCCGCCGCCGGTGGTTTCCGAAGCAACAATGCGCCGGGAACGATGACCGCCCAGGCGATGACGGCGAGCACGAGAAGGGCGGTGCGCCAGTCGTGATTGAGAATGATCCAGCGCGCGAGCGGTGCGATCACCGCTGAGCCCATGGCGGTGCCAGCGGACACAAGCGCGACGGCGAGGCTGCGGTGCTCGGTGAACCAACGTGTCGTCATCGAAATCAATGGCACATAGAAGCTGCCGGCCGCCAGCCCGACGGTCACGCCGAAGACGATCTGGAACGTGATCAACGTCGCCGATTGACTGGCCGCTGCGAGACCGAGGCCCAACAGCACGCCGCCGCTCAGTACCACGGCACGGGTGCCGATCCGGTCGGACAGTGCGCCCCAGAAGAACGAGCCAAACCCCATGGCCAGGAAGTTCAACGTCGCGGCGGTGGAGATGCCGGCGCGCGACCAGCCCATGGCATGCGATATCGGCTCCAGAAACACGCCGAGCGACATCATCGTGCCCATGCCGACGCACGTCACCGCGATCCCGACGCCGACCACGATCCAGCCGTAGAAAACTTTCATCACAACCTTCCCGCCAAATGGCGAACGCAGTTTTTTCCGATCGGATCGTATCCGTCACGCCGCGCCTATCGTTGCGAATGCAGCGAGGCAATCTCCTGATGGGCGACGGGCAGATTGCCGCGTCGCCATGCTCCTCGCAACGGCCGGCGTTAGTCCGCCGTGCAACAAGATGCCCCCGCCGCGTCGTCATAGCGGTCGTGCAGCCGCACCCAATCGGTCAGATTGTGGTTCGGACCAATCTCATTCCGCCCCTTCGGCGTGAGATCGAGAATGGTGTACGTGCCCAGCATCGGTTCGTTGCCGCGCGCGAAGGCAGAATAGGTGTGCAGGATCGACCCGTCCTCAGCTTTATGGAAAACGCTCAGACCGGGCATCTCCTCGCCGGCGTGGCTGGTCGGAGCGTAATTATAATACGCCTTCCCCGACGCGATCTCGTCCGGCGTGAACGACACGTGATAGTCGTAATTGAACTCACCGCCGTACGACGAAACCCACTTGAAACGCCAACCCATTCGCTGCCGGAATGCCTCGATTTCCGCCAGTGGAGCGCGCGACACCACGACGACCGTCACGTCGCGATGCTCAAGGTGTACCAATGCGCCGTCCAAATGGTCCGCCCAGAACGAGCACCCGACGCATCCCTCCCCCCATCCTGGGCCGAACATGAAATGCCGGACCACCAACTGACTACGCCCGGCGAACAAATCGGCGAGCGTCTCCTTGCCGTTCAGTCCGTCGAACACATAGGTTTTATCGACTTTGACCCAGGGCAACTGACGCCGCCGTGCCGCGACCTGATCGCGCAGCCGGGTCAATTCCTTTTCCTGGATCAGCAATTGCTCCCGCGCGGCGGTCCATTGCTCGCGCGATACGATTTGGTGGTGCATGACTGCTCTCCTGTTTCCGGTCAAACGTTGGTCAGGTATTCGCCGAAGCGCTCCAGACAACTGGTCCAGCCGGCGACGTGCGAATCGCGCCAGACCACGCTGTCGAAACCGCTCTGCCGCAGAACCAGCCTGGTCTTTTCGCCGACCGCTTCGAACGTGACGGTCACCAGGAGTTCCGGGCCGAGCCGCCCGTCCGGCTCCTCCCACGCGAACGTGAAAGCGATCCGCTCGGGCTCGACGATCTCGCGATACACGCCGCGCTTGCGATGATCGGTACCCTCCGGCGAGCGCATACACAGCCGGTACGTGCCACCCGGCCGGATATCCATTTCGTAATCGATCGTGGTGAATCCATGCGGTCCCCACCAGCGGGCAATCTGCCGGGGATCCGTCCAGGCCCGGAACACCAGCTGCCGCGGCGCATCGATCATGCGAGAGACGGTCAGCTCGTGGGTTGCCGTCAGACTATCGCCCAGGCTCATGCTTCGGCTCCTTTTGTTGCAGTTCCGCCAAATGTTGCTCCAGCCGATCGAGGCTTTGTTCCCAGAACCGACGATACTGCTCGAGCCACTCGGCGGCATCCTTGAGCGGTTCCGTCCGCAACGTCCGCGGCCGCCATTGCGCTTCGCGGCCGCGGGCGATCAATCCGGCGCGTTCCAGCACTTTCAGATGGCGGGAAATGGCGGGCAGGCTGATTTCGAATGGGCGGGCCAACTCGGTGACGGTCGCCTCGCCGGACGCCAGCCGGACCAGGATCGCGCGCCGTGTCGGATCGGCGAGCGCGGCGAAGGTGTGGTCGAGGCGATCAGGTGGCATGATGCGATGAACCGAATGGTTATATAACAGAATGGTGAAATAACACTGCGCCACTGCCCCGTCAAGAGGTTGGTTGAAGGTGCGCCGGAGTTTCAACCGGGTCGGACGACTCTCAATACGCGCCGCCTAACAACGCACCGACAATTCCAGACCGCCGTCGAACGGCAACGTCATCGTCCGGAACCCGTTGGCCGGATCTTCGAGGAACCCGAAATAGCCGGCGTACTCATCGCGGTGGCGCGCGGTATTGTCACAGACGACGATCGCGCCGCGCCTGAGATGCGGGCTAACCAGTTCCAGCGCCGGCCGTGCCATGGCGATCCAGATATCCACCAGCATGAAGTCGACCGGACCATCCATGTGTTTAAGCGTTTCGCGCAGATCGCCTTCGCGCAGATCGATGTATTGGTTCAGGCCGGCCTGTTCGAAATGCGCCCGCGCGGTGGACGCCTTGGCTGGCTCATACTCGGTGCCGATGACCGTGCCGTGACCGCCGGAAGCGCGAATATTGTCACGCAGAGCGGCGGCGAGATAGAGCGTCGAAACCCCATATGACGTGCCCGCTTCGACAATTCGGCGCGCGTTCGTGGCACGGCAGAGTTGATAGCAGAACTCCGCCTTGTCACGGTCTAGCGCGACGAATTTGTCGCTGCGGAACGCCTTGATTTCAGCCGCCGCGGGCGAGCGGCCCGACCTGGCATTTTCGGTCTGGTAGCTTTCGATCGCCGGTACCTGCTCGTCACTTTTGGCGTGCAAGGCGGCCAGCAACCGTTCCAGTGCCGGATCGTGAATGAGACCCATGAGAGCGCTCCGCGTGGTCGAATTTCAGGGTTGCGGCGACCGGGCGGCTCAGGCCGATCCCTGGTTCGCCGGCGCTTTCTCCGAATGCCCAATCCTCGGCTCGGTTCCCGCCAGCATCCGCCGGATATTCTCGTGGTGCCGCCCGATCACCAGCAGGGCGATGGCGAGCGCCAGCCAGGCAATCGCGGCGTTGCCCAGAAGCAACGCGGCGACCGGCGACACAGCGAGCGCCACCAACCCCGCGAGCGATGACATTCGGCCGATCGCCGCCACGATAAGCCACACCGCGCAGGCGGTCACCCCGACCGGCCAGGCCGCCGTCAGCAGCACGCCAAGACCGGTGGCGACTCCCTTGCCGCCCTTAAAGCCAAGCCAAACCGGGAAAAGGTGGCCGACGACGGCGCCCAAACCGGCCCATAGCGCCGCGTCGGGCGGGCCCAGATAGCGGAACACGGCCACCGCGAAAGCGCCCTTGCCGGCGTCCAACAGCAAAGTCGCCGCCGCCAGCCCTTTGTTGCCGGTGCGCAACACATTGGTCGCACCGATGCTGCCCGACCCGATCGCGCGGACATCGCCCAATCCGGCCAATCGTGTCAATAACAGACCGAACGGCACCGAGCCGAATAAATAGCCGGGGAAAATGAACGGCAGCATCAACATGGTCCATTCCTCCTGTCGTTCCGCGTTGCAGCGCGACGCCTCGTGTCGTCCCGCGTAGCAGTGCGACGAAGCAATCTCCCGGCACCCCACGACGCGAGATTGCTTCGCTCCGCTCGGAATGACAATTGGAGGTGTGGCGGTGGCCCAATCCGGTCGGAAATCGTTCTGAATGGTAACATGACGTTGACCGGTTTCATGCGTCACTATAGACCCTTGGAAGATCGCCGCCTTGCAACAGGAGTGAACATGCCGACCAAAAAACTTCCGGAGCAAACCGGCAATTCCTGCGCGGCCCATTGCACGGTCATCGGGATCGCGGAACTTCTGGACGTGGACTATCTTCTGTCCAAGGGCTTCGCGGAAATGACCCTTTGGCCAACTATCAAATTCAAGGCCGGCGAGAGTCCGCTGACCGACGCGCTCGCGAAGGCCGACAACTCCGATCCGAGGCGCATCGTGACCGAGTCGGAGTTACGCTGGGGCGGATCGGTCAAGGCCTCGATATTGTGTGACGATGTCGAGAAAACCACAGCTTTGGGCTTTGTTGGGCCGATGGCGCCCGCGCTCGCCGCATTGTTCAATATGATAAAGGGAGGCAACCTGGTCACGACGATCGCGCTCCAGGACGGAATTTATTACAACTGCAGTTACCTGATGCTGAAGGGCGCCGCCGCTAAAAGCGCGGTATATGAAGGAATGCATAATATTTTGGTCACCAATTTCAAGGGGTCGACGTTCTATTACAATCCGAATGAGAAAGTGCCGGTGTGGACCAAAGATCCCGCGGACTGGAAGACGCTCGAAAATCAGAACGGCGGGACCTACAGCTACGTGTTCACGGGTGTTTGCGTCGAACTGAAACGCAAATAAACGCGACGGCGGCCGGGTAGCCCCACACTGGCTTGAAAGTCGCCAATGTCTGCCGTATGCGCTGGCGGTATGACCGACGCCACCGGCACGCCTGCCGAACACCGCTTCAACTGGGCCGATCAGCGCCGGTTCGCCGACCGGTCCGGCGATACCAATCCGATGCACATGGATGCATTGGCGGCACGCCGCACGCAGGCCGGCGCACCCGTGGTGCATGGCGTACACGCGGTACTTTGGGCCATGGACGCACTCGCTCGAGACATCGACCTGAGCAACCTCGCCGGCATTACTGTCTCGCTCAACCGCTTTATTTATCTCGATCGTCCGGTGACGATCCGCCTGGCGCGCCGCACCGAGACCTCGGTCGCGGCCGACGTGATCGCTGACGGCGTGACGGTGATCACCATGCTGCTCAAACTGGCGCCGCGTGCCGGCGCCGCGGCGCAGGACGAGTTCCTCGGCATGCCGCTCGCCGATATGGCCTGCACGGCGGAAACGCCTGACGCGGTGAAGGATGTTCGCGGCTGGCTCGATCCTGTCCCGGGCGCCGGCACGATGGCCGCCGCGTTTCCCGCGTTGACGCGGGTGATTGGCATCGAGCGGGTGATCGGGCTCGGCTTGCTCTCGACCCTGGTCGGGATGGTCTGCCCAGGATTGCACTCGATTTTCACGGCGTTCCAGGTTGAGATTCTGGATGGCGTGCCGGATCGCACGGGAATCGGATTTTACGTGCGCGTCGCCGATCCGCGGTTTCGCGTCGTGCGGATGGCGGTTGGCGGCAGCGGGTTGCGCGGCACCGTATCGGCTTTCGTCCGGATGCCGCCGCTGACCTTGCCGGCGATGGCGGACGTCGTGGGCCTGGTCGCGCCGGACGAATTCGCCGGTCAGCGCGTGTTGATCGTCGGCGGTTCACGCGGACTGGGCGCTCTGTCGGCGCGGCTGGTCGCGGCCGGAGGCGGTGACGTTGTCCTGACTTATGCGCGGGGCGCGACGGATGCCGCCGAGGTGGTGGCGGAGATTCGTGCGCTCCGAGGCGAAGCCGTCTGCACCGCCTTCCAAATGGATGTGACCCAGGACCTCGCACCGCAACTCGAGGCAATTCCCGGGCGGTTCACCGGCCTGCTGTATTTCGCGACACCACTGATTCGCCGGCAGAAACCGATGGTGTTCGTTCCGGAGGTGCATACAGAGTTCTTTCGATATTACGTGCTTGCGTTCGGCGATCTGACGAGGCTGCTGCTGGGGACCGACCCCGCGGCGAAACTCGATGTGTTCTGGCCGTCGTCCGTGGCGGTGGTCGAACGGCCCGAGGACATGACCGAATATGCCATGGCCAAGGCCGCCGGCGAGGTGCTCGCGACCGATCTGGCGGCGGCCGATCCGCGGTTGCACCTGGTGATCGATCGTTTGGGGCGCCTGCCTACCGATCAAAACGCGACCGTGGTGCAGGCGGAGTTCGCCGACCCGATCGCCACCATGGTGCCGTTGCTGCGGCAAACGTTGCGCGGCTGACCCGGCACCCAGGCTCTGGTGCCCAATGCTCTGGCAGGTGCGCATGCCCGGTGCTACAAGCCCCCCAATATTTCCCAAGCGGACATCAGGATGCCCCGAGTACGCGACGAGATCGTTCGGAAGTTGTGGCGTGGCGAAGACCCATTTTTGTCGTCCCGTTCCGGTGATGCAGCACCCGACCTGCAAGGCTGGGGGAGCCAGCATCACTATTTGACCGAAGCGATCGACACGCTGCGCCCCACGATCATCGTCGAGATCGGGGTTTGGAAGGGAGCGTCAGTCGTTAGCATGGCATCGCGGCTTCGCGACCTCGCGATCGACGGGGTGGTGATCGCGGTCGATACGTGGTTGGGATCGTGGGACCATTGGCTGCAGGATCAATGGTTCCGCGACCTCCATTTACTTGAACCGGCGGGCGGGATGTTCGCCGGGTTCCTGCGCAATGTCAGAAGCGTCGGCCTCGAGGACTATATCGTTCCGCTCCCGGTTGATTCGCTCAATGCCGCGCAGGTGCTACGGCTGTTCAATATTTTTCCCGATGTCGTTCATATTGACGCCGGACATGACCACGCCGCGGTTCTGGCCGATATCGGTCAGTGGTGGCCGCTGCTGCAGCCGGGCGGGTTGATGATCGGCGCGGACTATCGCGCCGGCAACGACTGGCCCGGTGTCAAACGAGCGTTCGACGACTATTTCCGCCCACTCGAACTGATCCCGCTTGAAAATACCGATGAGAAATGCAGAGTATCGAAGCCTCGGCAGGATCGGCGCGCGTGCGATTTTCTGTCGGTGATGCGGGCGACCGGATCGGCGGTTTCGGCCTGGCGCGAAACCCGCCGGCTGGAGCTCGACGATACGTTCGAAAGCGATACCACCGGCGTCGAGGAACGGTTGCGCAGATACGCCCGTTTCGATGGGCCAACGTGGCCGCCGCTCCGGCAACGGATCATGGACCGGGTCGCCGGGGAGCTGTCGACGGGAGGCCAGCAATTCAGCCGCGACACGTTCTTCGGCGCCCACACCGCGATTAAGGTGGACGCGGTCCGTGCCGTGCTGCCGGGCTTTACCGCGCGTTATCAACGCCCCGCCCCGATCGACGGGTTTGAGCGGTTCGAACTGTTGGCCGAGCTTGACAACCCGTTTGCCCGGTTCGCGCTGCCTGCCGCCCTCAATGTCAATATGGGCAAGGCCCGGTCGCCGGCGCTCGCGGTTTACCGGACCGGAGCGTGCGACTTGTTTCTGACTCCTCTCGGATATCAGTTGTTTCGGGAAAGCGAAGGAATTTATTGGCCAGCGGCATCGACGCGCGCTTACCCCAGGGAGGCCATGGAACATCCGCGGGTCTTCGTGAACAAATGCGTGGTACTGGTCCAGGATGTCTTCGAAGGCACCAATTACTCGCACTTCCTGTTCGACTGGATACCGCGGCTTGGGCTTTTCTTGAATTCCGGCCTCGCCGACCCGGCATCCTGCATGTTCGTGATGGGAGGCGCGCCCGCCGAATTTCATTTTCATGTGATCCAGGCCATGTGCGAGATTTATTCGCTGAACGAGAAGCAGTTCGTTTTTCCCGAGTCCCCACAACTCTGGCATATCGACGGGCCGGTTTATTTCTTCTCCGATCTCAAAGAAACCATCATGCATCCGGCCCATATGGCGAACCGGCGATCGATGGCGATCATGCGCGACGTAGCCTCTCGAATCCGCACACCTCCCAGCGATGTTAAAAGGATTTATATTTCACGCGGCGACACACCTTTGCGCAGAATCGCGAACGAGGCCGAACTTTCGTGCCAGCTCAGATCGCTTGGTTTCGTGGAAGTCCAACT
>Ga0193726_1002106_pt1 | contig 14002 bp, 16 predicted proteins | sample H2c1metaG_FD_144928 | JGI IMG/M metagenome (GOLD analysis project Ga0193726, IMG submission 144928) | Soil microbial communities from a riparian zone of the East river system, Colorado, United States - H2c1 | ecosystem: Environmental > Terrestrial > Soil > Riparian zone | place: USA: East River... | reverse complement strand
ACGACCGGTCCGATCATGTAGGCGGCCAGGCTGGCGCTGGTGGCCAGCAGCCCGTTGACGGCCAGCTGGCCGTTGGGTCCGGCCATGCCCGTGGCCAGCAGCCGGCGGCTGCTCATCGAGGCGATCTGGAACACCGACCCGACCGCCAGCACGGTCACCAGCAGCCAGAGCGTGAGCGTACCGGTCACGGACAGGACGCCGATCGCGATGAATACGGAGGCGCGTAGGGCGCTGTCGGTGAGCAGCACGCCGCGCGGCGGGAGCCGCAGCCGGGTCAGGCCGAGGATCAGCGCTAGTGCCGCCGCCAGGACGACCGGCGAGGCCTGCACTATCGCGATGGCCAGTCCGGCCGGCAGCCGGTCTCGGATCTGCAGGGCGAGCAGCGGCAGCGCGCTGATGATCATGCCGTTGCCGACGCTGGAGATCAGGCTCCCGCCCAGTAGCACCCCGAGCCGCCCGCTGCGCAGCACCCGCCAGTACGACCAATCACCGCCCGCGCCGGCCGCCGGGGCGTCGCCCGCCGGGCCGCGCGCCGTCCGTTGGTCCCTCGCCCTAGCTGTTGTCATGACCGGCAGCATGCTGGTTCAAGCGCGCTTGAGGTCAAGCCCGGTCCGCCGGCGCGGTCTGACCACCGCCGATCTCCGTCCGCGGCCCACACTGCGCGGACCTCCGACGCCGGGCCGGTCCCTGGGCCTCAAGCTAGCGCGGCGGCGGCGTCCGCTAACCCGAGCTGGTCCAGATGGTCATCGTTCAGCCCACCACCCTGCCGGGCTCCGGCCCCGTGCGCGCCTTAGGGCGCCGCTGCGCCAGGGACTGCCCCGGTCCACGACGTCCCCACCGGCCACGACGCCATGCATGAGGCCCCGGAGGCGGTCGCTGAACTTCTGGTCAGTGAATGCATCGCGGATGCGTGGACTCAGACGACAGGCCTGCGTTGAGGGCCGCCCCGGCAGCCATGGCCGGTCTTGTCGCCGGCCTTCCAGTCGTCCGGGACGCTGGCCCGGATAGACGCGGAGCCGGTCTGCTGTCCAGGGCTGCGACAGGGATGCGACAGCCAGCAGACAGCCGCCGCTGCTCTACTGCGGACACCATTGCCTGTTCCGGAAGGACACACCGGATGTATCTGAAAAAGGCCATTACGGGGCTTGCCGCTGCTGGCGCCATCGCGGCCGGGGTGGCGGTGCCTGGAGCAGCGTATGCGAGTACCTCGCCGACGGTCCGCGTCGCGGCGCAGGCACAGCCTGCCGTCATCAAGTCGTTTGTCTACGGCTTCTACTCCACTTCGGCGGTCTGCGCGGTAGTCAGCGGGGGAGCGTTGGCGTCTAACTCAGCCTACGTCGGCGCCCTGTGCCAGAACGGTCACGGTGCGCCCACCCCTTGGGCTCTGATTATCTACTACGAGCAGTGACCGTTCTCACTGGAAGTCGCCAGTCGGCGAATGCGGGAGGCTGCGTTCGCCGGAGAAGTCTCCGCGGTGGGAGTAGAGGTGGCCGGTCAGAGGCGCCCATGGTGGTTGCCTCCAGGATCGGACGCTAAGGAGGCGTGCGATGGCGGTAGATGTCTCAGGTGTACAGGTTAGCAAGTTAGACGTGACGCACGAGCCAGTCGCACGGAGGGCAACGAGCTGTCCCTCGAGGTAATCGGCGACATCGACGCTGTAGGTGATGCCGCGCACCATGGGTGAGTCACAGGCGAGCAAAAGCCAGTCGGCCGTCCATGGTGCGCGGCGGACTCGGTTATCGGGCAAGTATAGAGCCAGATATCAGAGTGTATGCCGGAACCGGGATTGACTGGCTGGAACTGATCGCCGACCAGTTCTTGCCACTAACTGGGCGGCGGAAGGATAAGCTGACCGAAATATCGGCATTGCTTCCATGTGTCACTCATAGCCTGGACCTGTCCGTCGGCGGATGGGCGCCTCTGGACCTAGAGTATCTGGCCGGGGTGGTTTCCGTCGCTGATGCAATCGGGCGCCGTGGCTCTCCGATCACCTGTGCTTCACCGGAGACGGCGAGGTGAATATTGGCCACCTCGCTCGGTGTCATTTACCTGGCAATCCGCAAGGAACGTTTCCGAACGAGCTGCCGCCGTGCAGGACCTGGGCCGGGACGAGGTATTGCCGGAAGTTCCTGGTGCCGGGGGTCGGCACCGCCATGGCAAACTTCGCCAGCCCCGCGGGATCCTGGCCAGCCAGGTAGACCCTGACCGACATGCGACTGCGAGCGCTCACCGGTCCCCGGTCCGCCCTGGCGGTCGCCCACCGCTGATGTGCGCCTGCGACATGCACGACCATGGCCGCATGGTGAGTCGCGCCCTGAGGCGCAGCCGCGGCAGCGGTAGTCGGGGCGAGCACCAGGATCGCCGCAGCACTACCGGCCATGAGCCAGCGGCTCTTGCGTCCAATCGAACGCGGGAGCCTTCGACGGGGAACTGCCATTCACGTCCTCCCAGTAAACGTACTGGCAAACGTCTGCGGAAATCGGGAAGATCAGGGTATGAGCCATATCTGTCACATCACTGCCGCTCGCTAAGCAGGCTGAAGAGATGTTCCCTCTGCCGGGAGGACCCCGCAACAAACGGAGCGCCTCGCACAAGCCAGTGAGTGTGACGTTCGTCTCCGCCCGTCAGCTACCTGGCTCTCCCGTCACGAGTGAGGTTCGTGACCTGCGAGTCCCTGGCATGCGCGCACGCCCGGCACGATACGTTCGCCGGCCGCGCTGGGCGTGTGACGGTGCCCCTTCCGGCGGCGCCGCCAACCTGCGGTAACGCAGCAGCGCGAGGGGGGACACGGAACTCAGCCGCGCCGGCGGGCCACGGCCATCCCTGAAGCGGTTCGAGGGGCCACTCCGCGATCTCGATGAGCTTCCTCATCAGTGCGTCGGCGCTGGGACGAGCAGGTTCTTGAGTACCGAGCCAGCAGCGCGCTCATGCTGAGCCTTCCCTTCCGCCGACTTCATCATGGTGCGCGGTACGCGGGGCAGTCAGGCAGATGACCTGGATGGCGAGGCCGCTCTACCTGGGTTAGTTAGACCCGGCCGGTTTTTCCTAGCCAAGAACAGCGGCACATCACCCGCTGAGCCGGCGGCACGCCCGTCGCCCCGGGCTCTGCTGGCCGAACCCGGCAGGCACGGGCTCACCCGCCGACGACAGCAACTGGTGAGCGGCCGGGATCCTGAATAGCCTGCTGTTGTCAGGAGGCAGCGTGACCAGGGCAGCTCACGGTAGCGGCTTGCGCATCACAATGCGCGTCCGGCCGCTGCCGCCGTAGTCATCGATGTCAGTCATCTCGGTGAAGCCGACGCGCTTGCGGAATGCCACAGAACTTTCGTTCTCCGGGTTGGTAATGGCCTTCAGCGCGACGGCGCCGCGTTCTCGCACCGCTCTTTCGAAGGTCTCGTACAGCGTCCTGCCCAGCCCGAGCGTCCGGGAGTCGTCTCGCACCGCGACGAAGTGGATGTACCATCACCGCTCGGCGCGACGAAGCCGAGCAGGTACCCGGCGATCTCGCCGTTGCCCAGATCGCGCGCCACGAACGCCGTGTCGCGGAATTCCAGGAGGACATGGGGTGATGCAGGTATCGGGGCAGCGCACGAACATATAGCGGACAGGCAAGATCAATAAGCGAGCCAATGGACGGACAAGCGCAGGTCAAACGGCATATCGATCATATCAAGCAAGCGGTCTGTAAAACCGTCGGCTCAGCCTACGCAAGTTCGAACCTTGCACCTGCCACTACCAGCGAAAACGGCCCCTGGCCTGCGATGATCGCGGCCTGCGGGCCGTTTGCTCGTTGTACCGCCTTGTTGCGTCATGTGCCGTTGCGGGGCGGCGTGTCGCAGTGGCTACGGACATATAGCGGACGGATCAGGGGCTGAGGGAGCGGTTCACGGCACCGCCGGTTCTGAGCGCCGGCCGGCCAGGAGCAGCGGTTAGGTGGCCCGCGCACCGCAGGGGGCCCTTCTTATGTCTCCGGGAGGCCGGCCCGGCCGGGCCGGTCCTGGGCGTGGGTGCTGTAGAAGCGAGGCCGCCGATAGTTTCGGAGACTCCGGGTCAGAGAGGTCGCCAGCCTGCGGGAACCCGTGTCCCGGCGGCCCGACTGGCGCGAGGGCGGCCTGCAGCCACCCGGCCAGCACGGCGGCCGGGCTGAGGTGAATATCCGGGTCGGCTGTCAGGAGGGTGACGGTATCGCGCCGTGCGGCGTGCCGCAGCCGCGCGAGCGCCCGGGCGCGCTGCGGCTCGCGCAGCTCGGCGAGGTAGCAGCGCCGGAACTCGCCGAATCGTGACCGGTCCTCGGCCAGCCGGCGCCGGAGGCGCGCTGACGGGGCGGCAGCCGGGATCCAGTCATCCACGCTGGCGGTGCTGTTCGCCAGCGCGCGCGGCCAGGCCGGGTCGGTCAGGACTCGCCTGCCATCTGCTGCCGACGGCGGCTCGTAGATGCTGGCGAGGCGGATCCGCGGCCCGGCGTGGCGGCCGCCGGCGCCGCCGGGCATGGCCCGGCCGGGCTGCCGGGAGTCGTGGTGAGCCCGGCGGGGGGAGCGGCGCAGGATGAGCAGCGAGAGATCATCCGGGACTTCCTCGCCCGCCGTCATCTCGTTCATGATGGCCGTGCAGAGCGAGTCAGGCTGCGCGGCCGTCACGCTCCTCAGCATCCGCGCGATGCCCTCGTCCAGCGGCTGGCCGCGGCGCTCGACCAGGCCATCGGTGAACAGGCAGAGAACTGAGCCCGGTGGGATCGCCATCGTTGCCGTCCGCCTGCTTACCTGCGGGGACGCGCCGATCAGCAGGTCGCCGGCGTCGCCCGCGAGGCGGGCGCCCTGGCCGGGACTGGCCAGGATTGCAGGCAGGTGCCCGGCCAGGGAGATCCGTGCCGTGGCCATCACCGGGTCGAGTACCGCGCATGCCACCGTCGCCAGCGCGCCTGGCTCGAAGTACTGCATTTTCCGGTCGAGCCGGCCGAGGATGTCGGCCGGGTCGGATGTCTCCAGCGCGTAGGACCGCAGCGTGCTGCGCATCCGGCCCATGATGACCGCCGCCTGCAGGCCCGATCCCGCGACATCGCCGATTACGGCGCAGTGCTCGCCTGTGGGCAGCGTGAACACGTCATACCAGTCACCGCCGATCTTTCCCTGGCCCGGGACGTAGCGGGCGGCCAGTTCCGCTCCGCTGCGCTCCGCCGGGCGCTGCCGCCTGCCCGGTGACTCGCCGATTTTCGGATCAGGCGCCTCCGGCAGCCTCTGCACCCTCGAGGGATGCTGCGGAATGCCAAGGCACGGTTCATGATCGACCCGGCCGGCCGGCGCAGCGCCCGCGATCAGTTTTGTGCCGATCAGTAAATAATTTGGTAGAGTAACGGCATGGCTCGACCGAGGCTGTTTGACGAGGACCGCGCGGTGGACGCGGCGATGCGGGCCTTCTGGGCCCACGGGTACGAGGGGACGTCCACGGAGGACCTGTGCGCGGCGACCGGGATGGGGCGCGGCAGCGTCTACAACGCGTTCCGCGGCAAGCGCGAGCTGTTTGAGCGGGCGCTGGCCCGTTACATGGACGGCAAGGACACGGCGCTGGAGGAGCTGATGGGCGGCGAGCTGCCGATCCGCGAGAAGGTCCGGGCGGTGCTGTGGCAGGCAGTCGACCCGCCGGCCGGCGATCCGGCCGGGTGCCTGGTGGTCAACTCGATGGTGGAGCTGGCCCCCCGCGATCCGGTTATGGCCGACGCGCTGAGCCGTGACTACCACCGGCGCTGGCGCGCGCTGCGCGATGCGCTCGCCGCCAGCCGCAGGGCCGGCGAGATCACGAAGGCGACGCATCCCGATGATCTCGCGCACGTGGTGATCGCCGCGATCACCGCGCTGCGCGTAATGGCTGGCGCCGGCGCGAGCCGCGCGGCGCTGGAGACCGTTGCCACAGCCGCGCTCGACGCCCTCTGAGGCGCTCGCTCCGGCCCACGCCCCGAGAGGAGACGGGCATGCGCAACGCCATGTTCTTTACCGATCGACACAAAACAGGCCGGCAGATGCCGGTGACGGTATACGCACTGGGTTTCGCGATCTTCGCGCAGGGCACCTCAGAGCTGATGCTGGCGGGGCTTCTGCCGAGCATCGCCGGCAGCCTGCACGTATCGATTCCGCACGCGGGCTTGCTGATCTCAGCGTTCGCGATCGGGATGCTCGTCGGCGCACCGGTACTCGCGGTCGCGGCCCGCCACTGGCCCCGCCGCCGGGCGCTGCTCGGCTTCCTGGCCGTGTTCGCGCTCGCGCATGTCGCCGGCGCACTGGCATCCGGCTACACCGTTCTGCTGGCGACCCGGATCGCGGGCGCGTTCGTCTACGCCGGGTTCTGGGCCGTCGGCGCTGCCACCGCCGTCGACCTCGTGCCCGCGCAGGCCCGCGGCCGGGCCATGGGAATCGTGGCCGGCGGGCTGACGCTCGCGACGGTGGTCGGCCTGCCCGGCGGCACGCTCATCGGCCAGCACCTCGGGTGGCGCACCGCGTTCTGGGCTGTTGCCACGCTTACCGTCCTGGCCGCGGCCGGAGTGCTCGCAACGATTCCCGCAGACCACCAGGCGGCCGCCGGCTCCGCGTCCCTGGCTCCGTCGGCGCTGAGGGCCGAGCTGCGCGCGCTGGCCAGCCGGCAGCTGTGGTCGGCCTACGCCACGACTGCGGTGGCGACCGCAGCGCTGATCGTGACCTTCAGCTACCTTTCCCCGCTGCTGACCCGCACGACCGGGCTGCCCGCCCGCTGGATTCCCGCGATCCTCGGCCTCTACGGCGCGGGCGCGCTGGCCGGAATCCTGGCCGGCGGACGGACAGCCGACCGGCACCCGATCCCCACTCTCCGCGCCGGGACAGCCGGCCTGGCCGCCGTCTCGGCGGCGCTCGCGCTGGCCGCCCGCCACCCGGCCGCGGCCGTCATCCTGGTGGCCGCGCTCGGCCTGGCCGGCTTCGTGACCAACCCGACACTCAACTCCCGCCCGTTTAACCTGGTCCGGGCCGCTCCGACACTGGTCGCCGCGCTCAACGTGTCAGCCTTCAACGCCGGGATCACTCTCGGCCCGTGGCTCGGCGGCCTCGCCCTCAGCCACCGGCTCGGCTACACCGCCCCCGCCTGGACCGGCGCCACTCTCGCCGCCGCAGTCGCCGCCGCCGCGATCACCAGCCGCCGCCTGCCTAACCACAATGCCACTGAACCGACGGACGGTTCCAGAGGCCCCCTCGCCGACAAGACCGCCCTCGCCTCCGCCGGCCCCTCCAGGTCCGCGTCCTCGAGGACCCGCTCCGACGGCCCGAACCGGGCGGCGTAGTTGGCGGCACGGGAGACCTTCACTGGGCCGACGGTGTCGGCTCCGGGCCGCGCTCGCGATGGCAGCCAAGAGGGCAAGCTCGTCTGGCCCGGCTGGTCGCTACCGGAGCGGACCGGCCGTATCCAGCCGATGACCTACAGAAAGGACAGTCCGTCACAACGCCTTCGCGCTTGCCCCTCGACCTGCACCGGGAGGCTAAGCGTTCAATTCCGGCCGGATAGAGGCCGGCTGCTGGTTCGGCGGCGGCAAGAAGGCTCGGCGGACGGGCTGCGCGCTGGCTGGCCCAGCTGGTTAGGTATCCGCGCAGTAGCCCGGCGCCTCGGTACCGGAGAAGGTGGTGAAGGGTGCTGATGCCGTGACCGTCTTTCTGAATACCTGGTGAAGGGAGGTCGGCAGGGTAACCATGACGTGCAGCGCCTCAGCCCAGGCGCTGCACTTGATGTTCAGACTGCTAGTGGGCTGGAACTTGAGGGCGAAGGCGGTGTGCAGGTCCCTGCCGGACGTGCACGCGCTGTGGCCGAGGTTCACCCCGCACGTCTGCGCGGCAAGCGCGGCGGTGCCGGCCACGGCGCCCGCGGCTATGCTGCCGATGATGTCGGAGCAGGCATTGGTCACAAAGGCAGCGGTTCCGACGGCACCCTGGCAGTAGACCTCGTCCTGCAGGTATACCAAAACCTGAGTCGCGAAGACCACCAGCATGACTTCAACGCACATCACCGTTTCTTCGTGTTCTTGGCCCATCTTCGTCACCCAGTCTGCGTGCCCGAGGACCTCGCACGCATGATCGAGCTCTTCGGTGCCGGGGGTGCCTGGCGGGATAGGGGCATGGGCGGTAAGGGGGATGGTGCCGTCGGGTGCCGCCGGGGCGGCGGCCGGCGCAGGCGCCAGGGACGATGCGCTGGCCGTCGCTGGGACGGCCGTCATGCCGGCGCGGTGACCGCCAGCATGCCCAGGACCGCTGCCGCGCGCAGGCGTGTCTGCCTGATCTGTCTGATCTGCATCAAGCCTCGCTCTCATGGCAGAGTCCAGCTCGCCTGGCACAGGTTCGCAGGCCGCGCTGCCGCTTTCGTGCCGCTGTCAGCCGCTACGGCATCGAGGCGCCGTCCGGCCGGAGCGCCGAGCGCGAGGGACTCCAACGGCAAGGTGACCCGTGCGGCGGCCTCGGCCGATGCCGGCGCCCCGCCCCGCCCAAGCAGCTCCGCGCGGACCCGGGATCCGGTTTCGCACGCCGACCCGGCGGGCGACCTGCCCGCCGTGGCCCGGGCGCTCGACGCCGTCCTGATCGCGGGCGGGCCGGCCGGCGAGCGCGAGATCCCGGCGGCGGACTTCTTCACCGATTACCTCACGACCAGCCTGCAGCCCGGCGAGATCCTGACCGCGATCGGGATCCCCAAGCTCGGGGCTGGCTGGGGGCCGGTACGAGAAGTTTCACCGGACAGCCCGGGCCTGGGCCACGGTCGGGGTCGCGGCGCTGGCCCGCCGGGTCAACGGGAGCGTCGCGGAGGTCTGGATCGGGCTGGCCGGCATGGGATCAGTCCGGGTCCGCGCCCGCGCGACCGAGGACGCGGCCGCCGGGGGGCCGGCCGAGCTGGACGCGCTGCGAGCCGCCGCTGCCGCGCGGCGACGGCACGGAGCCGCGCGGCGACGTGCACGGTGCGCCGGACTACCGCCGGCACCTGGCCAGGGTGCTCACCGGCCGGGCGCTGGCCGCGGTGGCCGGAGTCTGACGGGGGCGCGGGTGGCGCCCAGGCGGGGAGGGCGCCAGGCGGGGAGGGCGCCGCCCGCGGCCGGGCTGGCTCAGGGCGCTTTGCCGGTGTCGGCCCATCGCTGGAGGACATCGATCTTCGCGGCCGGCCAGGCGCCGTCGCACGGCATCGTGCCGGCCCGGATCCGGCCGAGGATCGCCTCGGCGTGCTGGCTGACGTCGTCGCCGGACCAGAGGTCGAAGGCGAAGCTCATCGACTGCCTGTCGGCCGTCCGGAACAGCGGCTTGATGTGGCGTCCGAAGCTCACGGGCTCGCCCGCGGCCGGAAGCACGACCTCAGGCTCTTCCTCCTCCGCAGCCGGGGCAAGGGCGGATACCCGCGATCCGGGCGGCCCGGCCGCAGTGCGCCAGTCCCAGCGCGGCATCGGCATGCGGGCCGGCGGCTTGGCGCCGGCCTGGGAGTTCTCGACGGCCAGCCGCGAGCCCCATTCGATGTAGGAGCCGAACGCGGCGCGGAATTCCGGGTCGTTGGGCAGCCCGGCGTCGTGAGCTGACTGCAGCAGCAGGGCGACCCAGCGGGTCCTCTGCTCCTCGGTGAGGCCCTTGCCGAGGTGCTGGGAGATCATGTGCGAGTATCCGCCGTGCTCGGTGCTGTAGTACTTCGGGCCGCAGAACACCTCGCTGAGCCACTGGGCCACCCGCTGGGGATGATCGGCTGACATGGTCGCGAACAACGGAGCGAGCAGCGGATCCTGCGGGACGTACTTCTCGTAGAACACCCGCGTCATCCGCGTCAGCGCCGGGAGGCCGCCGGCCCACTCGAAGACCGTCGGTTCCCGGGCGGCGTCCGGCACGGGATCGCGGAACTGGACGTACCAGTGCATGCCGCTGCAGAACGGCTTGTTCTGCGACTGGCCGCACCGGCAGAGCGCATAGTGCTCACGGGAAGACCCCTCGCTGCGGGCCGGATCCTCGCCCCCGGCCCCGGCGAGGCGGATGCCGCCGGTTACCCGGTACGGCCCGTCTTTCGACACCTCGATCGCGGGCTTTCGCCGGTTGTGGTGATCAGCGTCATCACGATCTTCGGTCCCGTCGGTGGCGTAGCTCAGCGCACCAGACGGGCAGTCACGAACGGCCCGGATGATCTCGTCCATCCGGCCCCCGCTGGGAGCCACGAACGGCTCCTGGCCGGCCCGGAAGGCGACGGGAAGCCGGTCCGTGCAGAAGCCCGAGTGCTGGCAGATGCCGCGGTTGTCGAGGACTGTCACCTGCTGGCCGACGTATTCGTCCCGCCGGTCCGCCACCCGCCTGGGGTCCTTGTCATCGGTGAAGCCGTTGCGGGCATGCGTTCCATCGCACAGCGGCTTGATCTGCGAGCCGCCGCACCGGCACAGCGCCATCTGTGGCCGCACCGGAAGCGGCCGGCCCAGCCAGTCGCTGAGGTCGCTCGCGTTCGTCACCAGGTAAGGGCCGTTCCGCGCGGCCCGGATCTGCGGTTCCAGCCCGGATTGCAGGGCCTCCAGTGCCCCCTGGAGGTTCACGACGGAGCCCGCGTCGGCCCGTGCCAGCGCAAGGTCCTGCAAGGCGGCCGCGGTCTCGGCGAGTTCTGGCTGCTCGGGGAACCGAACCCGGAGCCTGGTCGCGATCAGGGCCAGTTCCCGGAGGCGACCGGGAAGCTCGCTCTCGCCTCCTGATGCCTGCGGGTCACCCTCGGGGGACGGGCCGGGCGGCTCCGGGGGGCTGGATGCAGCCGCGGGGTCATCACCGCCTCCGGGCAGCCCGGTGATCTCCTTTAGTGGCCGGACCACGCTGTCTCGCAGCCGTGCGGCTGCGGCCTGAGCATGCTCGCCGGGAGCCTCGCGCAGCACGGCCTCCAGGACGGAGGCGGCTGACATCAGCCCGTGCACGTCCAGCTCGACGTCATGCATGTGCTCTCCAGACTGATAGCAGCGGGCAGCGGGCAGCAGGCCGCAGGCAGCGACTCTACTTGCCTCAGGCAAGGCGAAAACGCCGTGGAGCGAGATGACGGGGCGGCCGCCCGGTCATCCCAGCCCTGGCCAGGATCCTGGGAGCCGCGAACCTGCTGGTTCTGCTCTGGGAAGTCGCCAGCCAGCTGCACTTGCGGGCCAGCGATACCCGCGTCGTCCTCGCCCTGGCGGGCGGGGCCGCCCTCGGGTGGCTGCTCGCCATCGGCGTGCCCCTCCCGGCGCCGCACCGCGATCGTGCTGCCCACCGCTATGAGGGTCTTTGCCGTCGCCGCAGGCATCGCCACCAGCGCCTTCGGCGCCGCCGCCGCGCCCCTGGGCACCCACGCCATCCGGTCCTGGTCCTGGTCTTCGGCACCGTCGCTGTCTACGCGGTTAGCCGGCGCTGAGGACAACGTGGGCCGGCAGCTTTGCTGCCGGCCGGCGGGTCGACTGCGCCTCGGAGCATGACGAGCAGGCGATGACGGTACTGGGGCTGTCGTCGAAGCGGGAGATCACCCGGCGGGCATCCGGGTCCGCACCGGGATGGCCGCCGAGACACGGGGCAAGGCCGGTACCTGGGCTGGCCGGCCCCGGTACGGGTACCGGCTGGCGATGCGGGGGCGCACCCGGGAGAAGGCGCAAGCCGTCGTCTGGCCCGTGGCCGGATGGCGCTTGTTGACAGGCATATGGATCAGTCCTCCCTGATGCCGAGGAGCGGGGGGCTCAGCCTAGGCCTGCCCACAGGTACCGGGCGCCGATGGCGATCACGAGGACGCCCATGACGCGCCGGATCAGCGCGTCGGGGAGCCGTCCCTGGATCCGGGCGCCGGCGTAGGCGCCTGCCAGGCCGCCGGTGCCCAGTGCTATGCCCGTGGGCCAGTCCGGGGAGACAGACCCGTGGTGGCGCATCGACAGGATCAGGAAGGTCACCACGCCCGCCACGGACGTAACGAACGTAGATGCCAGCGCAGCTGGAGCGACTTCCTTCGGCGGGCGGCCGGTGCCGATCAGGATGGGAGCCAGGATCGAGCCACCGCCGATGCCGTAGATCCCGCCGACGCAGCCTACGGCCACGGCGAGCAGGATCAGCACGGGCAGGGGAATGGCCCGGACGGGCCGTGCTTCCCCGCCCGCACGGACCCGGCCTGGTCAGCGCCAGCCAGGTGCCGAGAGGCAGCAAGACGGCCGCGACGACGAAGTCGAAAAGGTGCGGGCTGGGCAGCAACTCCACGCGGATGACCGATCCGGCGATGACGCCGGGCAGCGTCCCGGCGATGAGCACCCAGGCAAGCCTGCCGCCGGTCTGCCCCTGCCGCCAGTACCGGTACAGCGCCCCTGGGGCGGCCACCACGTTGTAGAGCAGGTTCGTCGGCGCGACCGCCGGGCTCGGCGTGCCGAGCACGCTGACCTGGAACGGCAGCAGCAGCACCGCGCCGGAGATCCCCGCCGGCGTCGCCAGGACCGCGATTGCGTAAGCGGCGATCAGCGCGACGACCTCGGTCCAGCCCGCACCCAGCACGCAGGCACGCTACGGGCCTGCCGCCGGGCTCTCAGCCGATGCCCGCCTAATTGCGCCGGGCAACACGCCGCCGGCAGGCCACGGCAGCGGCCCTGGCTGGCTGTCGGCGGCAGACGATCGGGTGCAGGGCTGGCGGGGTCTTACTAGCCTGAGCCTGTGGACGAAACCGTGCGCACCGCTGCCGATGCGATGCTCACGATCCCGGTCAGGCATCCGCTGGCCGTCACCGTCCGGGAGATCCGCGAGTTCTTGCGCGACAGCCATGTCCACGCCGCGCTGATCGTCAGCCCGGCCGGGTACCTGGCCGCTGTCGTGGAACGTGACGATATCGCCACCAGCCAGGCTCCAGACGCCGCCGCCACGCCGCTGGGACGACTCGCAGGCCGCACCGTGACGGCGGGGGCCAGCCTCGCTGAGGTACAGCGGGCGATGAGAGCAGCCGGGCAGCGCCGGGCGGCGGTCACCAGCGATGACGGCAGGCTGCTCGGCCTGCTGTGCATGAAAGCCAGCCTTTCGGGATTCTGCTCTGACCAGGATGTACGCGCCCGCGCACGGGAAGTCGGCGCTGCTGTCGCAGGAGACGGGACACAGGGCCCGCCCCGCCGGGGCCCGCTAGCGCCGACAGCGCCGGGCATGGACTGATGGCCGGGCCGTCCTCCGGTCGCCCGGAAGCCACTCCCAGGGAAATCTCACCATCAAGGACGCGCCTGCGGCACGTCCCCGCTTCGCGGCGCAGACCCTTGACACTGATCTCCCGAGATCTCGGGAGAGGTCAAGCGGACGGGGGATGCGAGGAGGCGCGCCTGGTCAGCGGCGGTCGGCCCGAGCGGGTGGCTGCCCGGCGCTGAGCACCACCATATGCAGGCCGGCCCGCAAGCGGGAGCACCATTGACGGCCCGGGTGCTGCCCGGCGAGCGGCGAGATGCCATCGCGCCGTCACCGGGCGAGAGCGGCGGCGGTCAGGGCGGCGCACTCAGCCTCCGCTCGCTGCGGCAAGGGCAGTTGCGTGCCTGCCGCAATCCGCGGGCGCTGCCCGAAGCGCCGGTGACGAGGATGCCCAGGCCGCATGGAGGATGGCCGGTGCTCCTGCTTGGCGTGTCTGCCGATGGCGACCCGGACCTCATCTGAGCCGCCGTCGGCAGCTATGCGTCCGGGCTGATCGCTCCTTGTGGTCGGCGCGACTTGGTAGCCAGTCGCCTGACACGACACGATCCGGTGGCTGCCATCTCCACGCTGGATGCACCTCAAGCCCGAGACAGGCGGGATCGGTGCCGCCGAGGAGTCGGCCATGGGCGTGGCTAATTAGCGCGTCGCCAGTTGGTTGTGGTGGAGCGTCAGGGACAAGCACGTATCGTCCGCTTCTGCGCCAAGGTGATTGCCTGGGTCAAACTCTGATCCTGAATGCGCTCACTTCTGCGCAGTTCCTGCCTGCCATCGATAATGCCCTGGCTGGGCGCGCGGGCTGCTGAACTTGGCCGCTGGCTGGGCGCCGGGCGACGCCGGCATCGGCT
>Ga0193726_1002105_pt1 | contig 14002 bp, 16 predicted proteins | sample H2c1metaG_FD_144928 | JGI IMG/M metagenome (GOLD analysis project Ga0193726, IMG submission 144928) | Soil microbial communities from a riparian zone of the East river system, Colorado, United States - H2c1 | ecosystem: Environmental > Terrestrial > Soil > Riparian zone | place: USA: East River... | reverse complement strand
AGGACGGCCCACCACGGTATCGCGTGGCCCGCTACGAAGTAGTCCTTGGAATCCTTCTGGTTGCGACCGAGCCAGATGCCTAGAAGGGTTGTCCCAACGAGATATGCCGCGAGTACAATAAAATCGAGGGCGGTGAAATTGGTCTTCATTTCACCGCCCTCGGTTTGTATTTCGGACCAGCAACCACTCTACGCAGAGAATGAGCTTCCGCAGCCGCAGCCGCCTGTCGAATTCGGATTCTTGAACGTGAACCCCGAGCCCTGCATCGAGGTGACGTAGTCGATCGTGACGCCGTTCAGGTACTGAGCCGAGAACGGATCGACGAAGACGTTGAAGCCTTCGCGCGGGATGATGACGTCGTCGTCGGCGGACCGGTCCTCGATGACCAGGCTGTACTTGAAGCCGCTGCAGCCGCCAGGCTGCACGCTCACGCGGAGCCCACCCTGCTCGGGAGTAACGCCTTCGGCGTCCATAAACTTCTTGACCTCAACGCCAGCGTTCGCTGTCACGGTGAGATCGATTTCAGTCTGTGACGAAACAGACATTTATTCCTCCGATACTCCATGAATTTAGCACGGAACCGTCTACTCGTGTAGTGTGCCGCTAGGCAGGTACGCCCGTTCCGGGTAGTGTCGCGGGCTCCTCCCGGAACGACCGCGCTATCCAGGCGAAAGCGACCACAGCGATGACGAGCATCACGAGCCCCTGAACCAAGTCTCCCAGAACTATCTTGCCGATCCCGAACAGCGATGAATACACTGCCACGATGCCGGCGATCCAGTTTGTCCAGGCAAGCGCGCCGCCGGGGATGCTTTCCCGACCGAATCCTGCCCGGGTCGAAACCGTCGCCCAGCCTGGGCCTCCAGGCCGCACCCGCCGATAGAACGCTTCCAGCACGCGATCGGGCTCGGGTTTGGTCGCAAAGGTCACCCCTAACCAGACGACTGTACTCACCGCTACGGTAACGAGCATTACGGTGGCATCGGCCCGGAGGTCGCCTGCGGGGAAGCGCGGCTTGAGCAGCTGAATCGCGGCGATCGATACGACGAATGAAGAGATCATCGCACTGATCTCGCTCCACGCGTTGATGCGCCACCAGTACCAGCGAAGGATGAGGACCAGCCCCGTCCCCGACCCGAGTGCCAGCAGGAATTTCCAGGCGCCTTCGATCGTTCCGAGGTAGTGGGTAACGACCGCGGAGGCGAGGAAGAGGAATACCGTAGCCCACCGCGAAATCGCCACGTAGTGCTTCTCGGTCCCGGTTCGGTTGAGAAACCGCTTGTAGAAATCGTTGACGAGGTAGGAAGCGCCCCAGTTGAGCTGAGTGCCTACCGTCGACATGTACGCGGCTGCAAAGCCGGCCATCATGAACCCTCGCCACGGAGTCGGAAGCAGATCTACGAATGCCTGAACGTAGGCCGCTTCGTGATCGTTCGGCACGCACGCCGCGCACTCAACGCCGGATGGGTACAGAAGAATCGTGCAGAGTCCCGTGATGATCCACGGCCATGGCCTGATCGCGTAGTGTGCAACGTTGAAGAAGAGCGTGGCCAGAACGCCGTCACGCTCGGTTTTGGCGGAAAAAATTCGTTGCGCCACGTAGCCGCCACCGCCGGGCTCGGCGCCTGGATACCAGGCTGCCCACCATTGCACTGACAGAAAAACAGCAAGTGCTAACAGTGGCATCCACGCGTATGCCTCGATACCGGTCGGTGTGATTTTCACGGGCAGCACGGACAGCGCGGCGTCGGCGCTTCCAAAATGGGTCGCCAGACCTTCCTTCAGCTTGCCCATTCCGCCTACAGCGCGCACCGCGTACACCGCGAGCACGATGACCGCGCTCATCTTGATGACGAACTGGACGAGGTCGGTCCAGAGGACCGCCCACATGCCGGCGCCCGCGGAGTACGCAACCGTGATGATGAAGCAGATTCCGACGGCGATGACTTCTCCGGAGACATTCATTCCGAGGACACTGACGTCGCGGAGGCCGAGCGAGATCGTGAGGATCTTGATCATCGCCTTGGTGACCCAGCCGAGAATTATCAGGTTGATCGGGATGGCGAGGTAGAGCGCTCGGAACCCGCGCAGAGCCGCGGCCGGCCGGCCGCTGTAACGAATCTCTGCAAACTCGACGTCGGTCATGACGTGGGCGCGCCGCCACAGGCGAGCGAAGAAGAAAACCGTGAGCATCCCGCTCATCAGCATGTTCCACCAGAGCCAGTTTCCGGCGACTCCGTGCTGGGAGACGAGACCTGTGACCACGAGCGGTGTATCAGCCGCGAACGTCGTCGCGACCATCGATGCTCCTGCCAGCCACCAGGACACCTGGCGTCCGGACAGGAAGTACTCGTTGAGACTCTCTCCACCGCGTTTGGTGAAATAGAGTCCGATGCCTATCGAGAGTGCAAAGTAGGCAACAACAATCGCCCAGTCGATCGCAGTTAGCGCCATAAATGCTGGATTGAGGTGGGTAGGCAGGACGCTTGCGTGTCTGTTACTAGCTCGCGTCGGTCAACGTAAAAGGACGCAAAAGTGTATCATTTGTTACCACCAAACACGACCAACTTACCGGACTACCATCGATGATGCGAACCTATCGGCTGCTCGCTGTGCTCCTCCCATTCTGCGGCGGCTGCGTTGTCACCCACAAGGTGATCGACCCCACTTCCGAGCTGGCAGAGGCCAAGGTCAGGCCGGGCATCACGATCCTCTTATCGGACAGCCTCCAGCTGATCCGGGGCAAGCGCATCGGACTGCTCACGAATCAGACGGGCATCAACGAGCGGGGCGTCTCCGACATCGATTTGCTCAGGGAGAACAAGGCACGGGCTGCCTCAGTGAATCTCGTACAGTTGTTCTCGCCCGAACACGGGTTGCGCGGCACTGAAGACCGGCAGAACGTCGCGAGCGGAATCGACCAGAAGAGCGGGCTGCCCGTTTATTCGCTCTACGGCCAGCAGACCACGGCTCCGCCGGACAGCCTGTTGCGCGGACTGGATGCGCTCGTGTTCGATCTCCAGGATATCGGCACGCGGACGTGGACGTACGTCGGAGCAATGGTGTACTCGATGCGCGCTTCCGCGCGTCTCCACAAGCCGTTCATTGTGCTGGACCGCCCGAATCCAATCACCGGATACATCATCGAAGGTCCGGTTCTCGACGCATCGCTGGCGAATCCCGAAGACCCAGCGCCGGGTCGCCCGGGTTTGGCGTACGCGCTCTGGCCGATGCCGCTGCGCCACGGAATGACGATGGGTGAGATGGCTCTCTACTTCAACGACGTTCTCAAGATTCACGCGGACCTTCACGTGGTGCCCGCGGTGGGATGGCGGCGCGATGTCTGGTTCGACCTCACGGGATTGCCCTGGATCAAACCGTCACCGAACATGCCGGACATCCACAGCGCGATGTTGTACCCGGGACTCGTCGCATTCGAGTCGACCAACCTGTCGGTGGGCCGTGGGACAACGCAGCCGTTCCAGCGCATCGGCGCGCCGTGGTTGAACGCGGCCGCTACGCTGGCGCTGCTCAAGGATCGTGAGATACCCGGCGTTCGATTCTACAACGAGAGCTTCACGCCCGTAAACGCGGGGGATGGGAAGTACTCCGGTCAGTCGATTCCTGGAATCAGGATCATGGTCGTCAACCGCAGCGCGCTCCAGGCCGCCCGCGTCGGAGCGACGTTGTTGTGGGCGATCAACAAGACCGCAGGGTCGAGGCTGACGATCGAGGATCGCGGGTTCGACCTCCGGTTTGGCTCTCCGTCGTTGAGGCAAGCGCTGTTGCGTGGTGAGGATCCCGATGTGCTGATCGACAAGGAGTACAAGGCGGCGTACGCTTTTCGGGATGCGACCAGGCAGTACTTGATATACAAATAAACTGCGAACAGAACGAGATCCGGAAACTGAGAACTGCAAACTGAACGTGATCTGGGAACTGGGAACCGGGGAAAGGAACGTGATCCGAGATCTGAGAAGCGCAGATACCAGAGTTTAGGAACTTCCCTGCGACATATCTGAGTGGCGCTATGGTACAGGCGGTGGGTAGTGACAGGAGGTGCGCACAATTGGGTCAGCGCGCGGTGACTAGCCACTGGGATCTGTGCTTCTCAGATCTCGGATCACGTTCAGTTGCTGTTTCAGTTGCCGTTCTGAGGCTGCCAGAGCATACGTCTTGCAACGGCGGAGCTGTACAAAGACAAAACAAACTCTATTGCCGGAGGAGCTGCATGCGTGTTCTCATGGTCTCGCTGTCGATGCTGGCCCTGGCGGCGTGTGGCGGGCGCCAGGTCGAAGTGCGCACCGGTCCCGAGCCAGCGACTGACGTCGCGCTTCGCGTCACGAACAACCTGAGCCAGGCCGTCAACGTGTATGTCGTCAGCGGCGGCAACGATATCTTCGTCAAACAGGTCGCGTCGAACAGTGTCGAGACTGTCCCGGTTGTGGGCGTTCCGGCGGGCGCTACGGTGAATCTCCGCGCTGCTACCGTGGACGGCACACGCACCTACACCAAGAACAACATCACGCTTTCCACCATGTACGACTGGCGCCTGCCGTGACGGGGCATTCGCCTCGGCAGCTGGCCCGCGGGTGGAAATAGGTCGTTGAAGGACTTAATTTTAGGGGCCGTCGTGGATTACACGCCGGCCTCTTTTTTCTGCGCCGCCAGCCGACCAACCGGCACGTCGGCTAGCTAGTGCTCACCGACGGCCCCTGCTGAATGCCAACTCCCACCGACTATCTGAAGAAGGGTGCGCTCCGCGTAATCGAGCCGGCGATAAGCCTACTGTCGCGCTACAACGTCAGCCCCAACACGATTACGACCGTCGGAACGCTGCTGACCGTGGCCGCCGGGGTGGTCTACGCGACCGGCCACATCATGACGGCCGGCTGGATCATGGGCATGACGGCCTTCTTCGATGTGCTGGACGGCGAAGTGGCGAGAAGGACCGGGCGTTCGACCGTGTTTGGCGCCTTCTACGACTCGACGCTCGATCGTGTCGCCGACGGTGCCCTGATGGCCGGCCTGACCGTTTTCTACGCGACGAATCCGATCCACCACAACATCTACATGATGGTCGTGTGCCTGGTGGGCATCATCGGGACTTTCCTTGTTTCGTACACACGGGCACGCGCCGAATCGCTCGGAATCGATGCGAAGGTCGGCGTGATGCAGCGTCCCGAGCGCATCGTGCTACTGTCCGCGCCCCAGGCGCTGTTCGGGCTTTTCTGGAATGGATGGGTACTCATCGCCATCATCATCCTTCTCACAGTTACGGCGTGGATCACCGCCGTACAGCGGATCATGTTCGTCTATCGCAACACGAAGCACGCTGACAACAAACCGATCCGAATCGTAAACGATCCAGCTTCCCCCACCCCTTCTACGAACTCGCCCAAAACGACGAGTGTGCCGGCCTCGCGCCGCGCGCAATCTCAATCATAACGGAGACAGAAATTGGCTCGATCGTCCTCTGGTGACGCCCCTAAATCCATAGCGCCGGCCACCGGCCGGCTCGGCATCCTTACGCCGGGCCTCGGTGCTGTCGCAACCACATTCATGGCGGGAGTCGAGAGCATTCGGCGTGGCCGCTCCAAGCCGATCGGCTCGCTCACGCAGATGGCGACGATCCGCCTCGGCAAGCGGACCGAAAAGCGGGCGCCGCTGATCAAGGATTTCGTCCCCCTCGCCAAGCTCGACGACATCGTGTTCGGCGCGTGGGATCCGATCCCGGACGACGCGCTGACTGCCGCGAAAAAAGCCGGAGTGCTGGAGGACAAGGACATCGAGCCGATCGCCGATTTCCTGAAGAGCATCAAGCCGATGCCGGCGGTGTTCGACAACAAGTACGTCACACGAATTCACGGAACGAACGTCAAGAAGGGCAAGACGAAGCGCGACCTGGCCGAGCAGCTCAGGCAGGACATGCGGGATTTCAAGGCGAAGAACAAGTGCGACCGCCTCGTAATCGTTTGGTGCGCATCGACCGAGATCTACATCAAGGCCGGGCCTCAGCACGCGACAATCGAGCAGTTCGAGAAGGCGATGGAGAAGAACGACGATGCGATCGCGCCGTCGATGCTCTATGCCTACGCGGCGATCATGGAAGGCATCCCCTTCTGCAACGGCGCGCCGAATCTGTGCGTCGATACGCCGGCGCTCCTCAAGCTGGCGCAGGACAAGGGCGTTCCGATTTCCGGAAAGGATTTCAAGACGGGCCAGACGTGGATGAAGACGGTCGTGGCGCCCGGACTCAAGGCGCGCATGCTCGGCCTGGCAGGCTGGTATTCGACCAACATCCTCGGCAACCGCGACGGTGAAGTGCTCGATGATCCACAGTCGTTCAAGACGAAAGAGGAGTCGAAGCTGAGCGTCCTGCATACGATTCTGCAGCCCGACCTCTATCCGGACCTGTACAAGGATTTCACGCACGTAGTCCGGATCAACTACTACCCGCCGCGCGGGGACAACAAGGAAGGCTGGGACAACATCGACATCGTCGGGTGGATGAACTATCCGATGCAAATCAAGATCAACTTCCTTTGCCGAGATTCGATTCTCGCCGCGCCGATCGTTCTCGATCTTGCGCTCTTCTCCGATTTCGCGCACCGCGCCGGCATGAAAGGAATCCAGGAATGGTTGTCGTTCTATTACAAGAGTCCGATGACCGCGCCCGGCCTGCAGCCGGAGCACGATCTCTTCATCCAGCAGACGAAGCTCAAGAACACGCTCAGGCACCTCATGGGTGAGGATCAGATCACACACCTCGGCCTGGAGTACTACGCATGATGTTTCGCCGCCTCGCCGTCGCGGTTTTTCTGGCGACGGCGCTCACGAGCTGCGGCTCGAATCCAAAGGCTCTCGAGCTTCGGCTGTGGTCGGATAACTACGCCTTCAGGGTGACGATGGATCCGATGCCTCCGAAGGCGTTGGAGCCCATCTCGTATCGGCTGGTAGTTCAGGACAAGAAGACAGGCCAGCCAATCGAGACCGGAGAGGGAAGAATCTTCGCGACGAGCGCTGACCGCGCCAACACCTCCGACGGCCTGAAGAAGGAGAAGGAGCTCGGCGCTTACTCCGGAAAGATGTTCTTCGCGACCAGTGGTGATTGGGCGGCTGCGATTCAGTTCCGTCGCGAGAAGAATCCGCGGCTGCCACTCGAGCGCGTCGATTGGATTCAGACGGTCCTTAGTGCCAGCGAGCCGGGCACCTGAGCGCATGCGTCATTTTTTCAGAACACAGCTGACGCCGGTGAATGTGCTGCGGATCGCGGACGAATTCTTCCCCGAGATCGAGATGGAACGGACCGGCCACACCGCCCGTTCGCGAACGTTCGGCGGTGATCTCGGCACGCTGCAGCTGAGCGTGCGCAAGGAGGGCGGTCACTACACGTTCGTCGAGATCTCGACCGATCAGACCGGAGAGAGCCGCCTCGACCGGAACGCGAAGAAGTTCTTTGTCACGCTGCACAAGGCGGGAGACCCTCGCCACCGCATCGAAGCGGCGTACTGACATGGCGCGGTCCGATACCACCGCGTCGAGGCCGGCGGGTCTGAACAAAGAATCCGCCCGCCCCGATTCGGGCGGGTCTCTCTCTCGCGAGCAGAAGCTCGAGCTTTACTACCACATGAGGATGACGCGCTCTCTCGAAGAGCGCTTGGTCAACCTCTATCGGCAGACCAAGGTCGTGGGCGGACTCTTCCGCTCGCTTGGCCAGGAAGCGGACGCCGTCGGGAGCGCCTACGCTCTCGATCGCTCGAAAGGCGATGTGCTGTCGCCTCTCATCAGGAACCTCGGGTCGATGCTGGTGCAGGGCGCGATGCCAAACGAAATCATCAAGCAGTACATGGCGAAGGGCGATTCGCCGACGCGCGGGCGCGAGCTGAACATCCACTACGGCGATCTGGTGCGTGGATTCATTGGACAGATTTCGCACCTGGGCGATATGGTCCCCGTGATGGCGGGCGTGACGCTCTCGTTCAAGCTGAGAAAAGAGAATCGCGTCGGCCTCGTGTACGTTGGCGACGGCGCGACGTCGACCGGCGCGTTTCACGAAGGAATCAATTTCGCCGCCGTGCAGCGGTGCCCGCTCGTCGTAGTCGTGGAGAACAACGGCTACGCGTATTCGACGCCGCTTAGCAAGCAGACTGCCGCGAAGCAGCTCGTCGACAAGGCGATCGGATATGGAATCGCGGGCGAGCAGGCGGACGGCAACGACGTCATCGCTACCTACGAGGCGACGAAGCGAGCGGTGGACCGGGCGCGCTCGGGTGGCGGCGTCACGCTGGTCGAGCTCATCACGTACCGCCGAAAGGGCCACGCGGAGCACGACAACCAGTCGTACGTACCGCAGGGGGAGATAGACCGATGGGCGAGCGAGAACGATCCAATCGACCGCTACGTGAAGCGCCTGGTGGGTGAAGGAGTCGCCAAAAAGGAGCTGGATGCGATCGATGCGCGGGTGAAAGACGAGATCGATCGCGCGACCGACGAGGCAGAAGCGTCGCCGATGCCCGATCCCACCGACGCGCTGGTAGGGGTCTACGCCGATCCACCGGTAATGCCGCCGCTCTGGTTCAGAAAGGGAATCAAGTCGGCCGTGGATGTTCACGAGCGTCCGTCGAGCTGGGGGACGCACGATGTCTGAGATCACCTATCTCGAGGCCATTCGGGAGGGGCTGTTCGAGGAGATGGAGCGCGACAAGGACGTGTTCTGCCTCGGCGAAGACATTGGCGCCTACGGCGGTGCGTTCAAGGTCACCGAAGGATTGATGGCGAAATACGGGGAGCAGCGCGTGATCGATACGCCGATCTCCGAGACAGCGATCATCGGCGCGGCGGCGGGTGCGGCTCACATGGGAATGCGACCGGTGTGCGAGATGCAGTTCATCGACTTCCTCTCGAGCGGGTACAGCATCCTCACCAACTACGTCGCGACGGCTCGCTATCGCGCGATGCTTCCGTGTCCGATGGTGGTACGGGGGCCGAGTGGCGGGTACGTGCGCGGAGGGCCGTTTCATTCGCAGAATCCGGAAGCCGCATTTCTGCACACCCCCGGCCTGAAGATCGTATATCCAGCGACCGCGAGCGACGCCAAAGGATTGCTGAAGTCAGCGATTCGCGACGAAGACTGCGTGCTCTACTTCGAGCACAAGTATCTCTATCGCCGCATCAAGGAAGAAATGCCGTCGGGCGATCATCTCACGCCGATCGGCAAAGCAAGGATCGTCAGGGAAGGGAAGGACGTCTCGATCATCACCTATGCGGCGACCGTGTGGAAAGCGCTCGAAGCCGCGGACCAGGTGGAAAAGGAGGACGGACTCTCCGTCGAAGTCGTGGACCTTCGGACACTTTTGCCGATGGATGACGAGGCGATCATCGCGACCGTGAAGAAGACGAATCGCGTACTCATCGTGCACGAGGACACGCGCACGGGTGGTGTGGCCGGCGAGATCACGGCTCGGATCAATGAGAGCGCGTTCGAGTGGCTCGATGCGCCGATACTTCGCATCACCGCGGCGGACGTACCGTTGCCGTATTCTCCGCCGCTCGAGGATTACGTTCTTCCTCAGACGTCGGACATAGTCGTAGCGCTCAGGAAGCTTGCCGCGTACTAATGGCCTCGCCGGAGCTGGATCGCGGGGAGATCATCGCGCGCAACGTTGGGGTAGGATGCATCACGACATTCGCTGGATTTTTCAGTGGCGGGATGGTCGCGGTGCTGATCGCAAAGTTTGTTGGAAGCGTGCAGGGCTGCAAGCCGGCAGAGGGTCTTCCGGCGTGCAATTGGTGGGTGTATGCTGGAGTTGGAGCGGTTCTTGGCGCACTAACGCTGCCTGTTCTGGCATTGAGACGCTTGAATCGGAAAAAGTCGAACAAATGAGCAAAACCGGGGAGACGCAGTGGCTCGCCCGGATCTAAGCGAAACGGGGATAAGCAGTGGCTCGGCCAATGAATAAGCGAACGAGGGAGAGTCAGTGGCTCGCATAGATATCATCATGCCGCAGATGGGCGAATCGATCGCCGAGGGCACACTTTCGAAGTGGCTGAAGAAGGTGGGCGACGAGGTGAAGCGCGACGAGCCGATCTTCGAGATCTCGACTGACAAGGTCGACGCTGAGATCCCGGCGGCGGCTGCCGGCGTGCTCGCCGAGATACTCGTGAAAGAAGGGGAGACCGTGGCTGTGCAAACGGTCGTCGCTCGGCTCGAAACGGAGAAAGGCGCGGCACTGGGCAAGAGCGACGCGCCCGCGCCGACAGGGACAGTCACGCCCCCGCCAACTCCCGCAAAGCAACCCGAGAAGGTGACGTCAGCACCCGCGGCCGCTATCGCCGCTTCGCATACTGGCAACGGCAACTCGTTCGAGGATCGCGTCCGGACGAAATCCTCGCCGCTCGTCCGGAAGATTGCCGCGGAACACGGCGTGAACATCGCGTCCCTCCACGGCTCGGGCGTCGCCGGCCGCGTCACCAAGCGCGACATACTCGGCTTCATCGAATCGGGTGCGTCGACGACGACCATTGGGACCGGAGCTCGCACGGGCGGCCACATACTGCCGCTGCCCGAGCCCTGGGCTGGCGATGTCGTCGAGCCAATGTCTAAAATGCGCGCGCTCATCAGCGAGCACATGGTCGCCTCGCGACACACGTCGGCGCACGTCACGTCGTTCTTCGAGATCGACTTCACGCGCGTCGCGCGCATTCGGGCGAAGAACCGCGCCGAGTTCGAGGCTGCGACCGGTCAGAAGCTCACTTACATGCCCTTCATCATCAAAGCGGTGACACAGGGCCTGCAGGCGTTCCCGATCATGAATTCGTCCGTCGCCGGCACGAACGTGATTTACAGGAAGCAGATCAACATCGGCATCGCCGTCGCGCTCGAGTGGGGACTCATCGTGCCCATCATCCGGAACGCGAACGATCTTTCGCTCTCGGGGATCACGCGCGCCCTCAATGATCTCGCGGCGCGAGCGAGAGCCAAGAAGCTCTCTCCGGAAGAAGTTCAGGGCGGAACGTTTACAATCACGAATCCGGGCGTCTTCGGCTCGCTGATGGGAACGCCGATCATCAACCAGCCGCAGGTCGCGATCATGGGAGTCGGCGCGATCGAGAAGCGGACAAAGGTTCTTCCGGGTGCTGACGGCGAGGACACCATCGCGATCCGTACCTGCGCTTATTTTTCAATCTCGTTCGACCACCGCGTGATTGACGGAGCGGTGGCAGATCAGTTCCTCGCCTTCGTGAAGAAGACAATCGAAACATTTCCGGAGACCGGACTCTAAATGCCCAAGGCTCTCACGATTCAGCGATCGACTGTTCCTTCCGCCGAGCGCAAGAACTACACGAACCGGCTGAAAGCGTTGCGCTCGCACTACGCGGCCGCCAATTGCCGCTTCTGGGTGTTCGAAGAAACGTCGCTTCCGGGCGCGTTCATTGAATTCACCGAGGCGGACGACGAGCAGACGCTCACCCTCGCGCACTCCAGTGCGCCGCACAAAACACTGGATCCGTCGCGCGTGTATCAGGAGGTCGAGCTTTAGGATGCCCGCCCGATCTCTGCAGGTTGACGGACAGAAATGGGATATCCATCCGTCCGGTTACATCACCCAGTACACCCAGGACGAATACGGGCTGATATTCTCGCACGGCGCGGGCAAGGAGCGCGAGGTGCGGGTCACGCGTTATTCGCCGCAAGGCACTCGCTCGCGCGAACAGGCGTTCGCAGAGTTGTCAGATGCGCAGCTGAAGGAGCTCTTCGAGCAGTCGCAGCCGAGCTTCACGTCGCCTGAGGCCGGTTACGAACAGTGAGCGCGGATGCGGGGCGGCCGGCGTTTGTCGACCTGCATACTCACTCGACTGCCTCTGACGGTACCGTTGGCCCCGAGGAGGCGATCGAGGCGGCCACGCGCTGTGGGCTGAACGCGCTGGCGCTCACGGACCACGATACGATCGATGGTGTTGCGGCGGCGCGCGCGGCCGGCGAGCGACTGGGTGTTCGAATTATTGCAGGAGTTGAGCTGAGTGCCTTTCACGATGGGAACGAAGTCCATCTCCTGGCGCTCCACCTCACCCACCTTGAAGGATTGGAACAGCGTCTCAGCGAGCTGCGCACGATGCGATACGCGCGCGCCCAGAAAATCGTGGAGAAGCTCAATGCGCTCGGCGTTCCGCTTACTCTCGACGAAGTTCTCCAGCAGTCCAACGGCGGCGCGGTCGGACGTCCCCACGTGGCGCGTGCGCTGATCGCCCGCGGCTTCGTGCCCGATTTTCGGGAGGCGTTCACGAGGTATCTCGGCAACGCGGGAAGCGCATTCGTTCCCAAGGAGCATTTCTCGATCGGAGATGCGATCGCGATTGCACACGAAGCCGGCGCGCTGGCGATCTGGGCGCACCCGGGCGATGGTGGCAGGCGCGATCGGCTCGAGCCGCTGGTCGCGGCCGGACTCGACGGCCTGGAGATAAGGCATCCCAGCCACTCGGCGGAAGATATCAAGCGGCTGCAGGCGCTCGCCGATTTCTTCGGTCTCGTGCCGAGCGGTGGATCGGATTGGCACGGAGCGCCGGACGGTCCGCGCCGGCTCGGAATAATGAACGTTCCGGTCGAATGGCTCGAGCGTCAGGACGAAAAGGTCGCGTCAGTCGCGTCTTTGCCGGGCGCACAGTGAGGATCGACTAGTGGATTTGGATGGTCGCGTAGCGCTCGTCACCGGGGCCGGGACTCGGGTCGGACGCGTGATCGCTCTCGCGCTGGGCAAGGCTGGGATGCGTGTCGGCGTCCACTACTCGGGGTCGGAGAAGGGCGCGCGCAAGACCGCCGATGAGATTGTTGCTGCCGGGAGCGACGCGGTGACGCTTCCGGGCGATCTCATAGATCCAGCGACCGCGCCCAGACTCATCGAACACACGCTGAAGGTTCTCGGGGAGATCGATGTTCTCGTCAATTCGGCCGCGGTGATGCTGCGAACGCCGGTCGGCGAAGTTCTGGTCGAAGACTGGGATGCCATGTTCGCGCTGAATCTTCGCGCGCCTTTCTTCCTGAGTCAGGCGGCGGCGAGAGTAATGGGTGAACGAGGCGGGGCGATTGTGAACATTGCCGACCTGGCGGCGTTCGAGACGTGGAGAGGATACGTCCCCCACTCCATCACCAAGGCCGGCATCGTGCAGATGACGCGCGGTCTCGCACACGCGCTCGCGCCAAAGGTCCGCGTCAACGCGGTCGCTCCAGGCCCAGTGCTTCTGCCGGACGGATGGACGCAGGAACAGGCCGACAAGCTCATTGCGACGACGCCGCTCGGAAGGCTCGGCAGCCCCGACGACGTGGCGGAGGCGGTGCTTTATCTGCTCGGCGCCGACTACGTGACTGGCGAGACGATTATCGTCGACGGAGGCCGTCACGTCCGCTACTGAGGGCGCAAAGGCATAACGCAGCCCGGTTATATTTCACGTGTGGACTTGTCATCAGCGGCATCTCTTTTCAGGTGAATCCTTTGGCAACAGTGCGTGAATACGACGTTGTCATCGTGGGAGCCGGTCCGGCGGGAATGACCGCCGCGCTCTACACGGGTCGCGCGATGCTCCGCACCGCGGTGCTGGAGCGCGGGTTTCCTGGTGGAGAGCTGCTCAACACCGAATATCTCGACGACGTTATCGGCTTCCCGAAAATCCTCGGCTACGAGCTGGCGGAAAAGTTCGCCGCTCACGCCAAGCAGTTCGGTGCTGAGTTCTTCGAGACGACGTCGGTGACGTCGGTGACGAAGATGCCCGACGGGTATTTCCACACCGAGTCGGAAACCGGCGACATTTTCCGCTCCCCCGCGGTCATCGTGACTGCCGGCGGAACTCCCATCAAGCTTGGAATTCCGGGCGAGCTGGAGTATGCGGGGAAGGGGGTGTCGTACTGCGCGATCTGCGACGCCGCGTTCTTCAAGCAGCAGGTCGTAGCCGTGGTCGGCGGCGGCGACGCCGCCTGCGAAGAGGCGGATTTTCTCACACGATACGC
>Ga0193726_1002104_pt1 | contig 14003 bp, 21 predicted proteins | sample H2c1metaG_FD_144928 | JGI IMG/M metagenome (GOLD analysis project Ga0193726, IMG submission 144928) | Soil microbial communities from a riparian zone of the East river system, Colorado, United States - H2c1 | ecosystem: Environmental > Terrestrial > Soil > Riparian zone | place: USA: East River... | reverse complement strand
GCTCCTCGATCGCTTCGGGTTCGTCTGGCAGCTCCGACCGTACACGCTGCCCGAGATGCAGACGATCCTCCTGCGATCAGCCGACAAGCTCGGCGTCGCGATCGACGGCGACGGCGCCCTGGCGATCGCCCGCGCGTCGCGCGGCACACCACGGATCGCGAACCGGCTGCTGCGCCGCGTGCGCGACGCGGCAGCGAACGCGGCGGCGGACGGTGCACTCGTGCTGTACGGCGATCGCATGGGCGCCAATGCCACGATCAACGAGCCGATCGCGCTCGGGGCGCTCGCCCAGCTCGGGATCGACCCGCTCGGTCTCGATCCGCTCGATCGCCGCTACCTCGCGCTGGTGGCCGATCGGCCAGTCGGGATCGAGGCGATCTGCGCGGGGCTCGCGGAAGATCGCTCGACGATCGAGGACGTCGTCGAGCCGTTCCTGATGCAGTCCGGGCTCATCGCGCGCGGCGGACGCGGGCGCGTCGCCACGGACGACGGACGCTCGCACCTGGCCCTGGAGCCCAAGTAGATGCGTGGATACCTCGTGCTCCGCGTGAGCAAGGAGAGGCACGGTCGCGATACTGCCGATCGGTTCACAGGGCCGACTCAGCTCGGAGAGCCAACCTTCCTGGAAGTCCAGAAGCTCGCACGCAAGCACGGCTACGACGTCGCGCCGATCATCGGTCGCTATCGCACCGAGCCCGTGCGCAAGGAGTGGCCGTGGACGATCACGACTTACACGTCGCGCGAAAAGAGCGGCATGGGACGCTGTGGCTCGTCGCTGCAAAGCTGGCTTGCTCAGCCGATCCTGTGTTCGGTGTGCGACGGCACCGGAATTATTAAGGGCTCACCGATCCTGCACTACGGGACCCCGGCGCACAAATGCCGCGCCAAGGGCTGTCGCGGCACTGGGCGCGTCCACCAGGGACGCCTGTCATGATCACGCACGAGACCACCGAGCAGCTCCGCGCTCGCGATGAACTCGATCGCTGGATCTCCAACTTCCTCTCTGCTAGCGGTCGTGCACGACGAACCGCTGCCAAGCAGATTCGCGACATCGCGAAGATCTATCCGTGGCTCGGCGACTCGATCCCAGACGACGTGTGGAACGCGATCTACCGCGTGTCCGCCGAGGGAACGATCGCGCCGACGCAGGCCAAACCGATCCTCAAGGTACTGTCGTAGTACGCGCAGGTATGACCACCGCCACTACCCATCTCAAGGAGCTGTCCTGATGTTCGGAATCCAAGCGCGTGTCGAGCGTGTTCGCGTGGCGGAATCCAAGCGCGTGTCGAGCGTGTTCGCGTGGCGTTGATCCAGGCCTTCCGGGCCAAGAGCGTCGAGATCATGACCAGGCACGCCACGAAGAAGCCAGAAGAGATCCCGCGCCACGACCTCGCGCGCAGCATGGTCTTGCTCGATCTCGCCGAGATCCTCACGACCCTGCGCGTCGAGAAGCACCCCGAGGACGAGACCTGAGGCCGTGGTGCCGTCCGACCCCAAGAAGACCGACCTGGGCCCGCCGGCCGCTCGGGTGACCCCGACGGTGATCGACGCGGTGAATCCGCTCGACGCCCCGCCCCGGCAGTCGCCCACGATCGCCGAGTCCGATCCGCCGACCGCTCTCGTCCGCCGCGACAGCTTCGTCGACCTGCCGCCCGGGTCGGTCGTCGGCGAGATCTACGAGATCGACGCCAGGCTCGGAGCGGGAGCGATGGGAGAGGTCTACGCCGCCCGGCACACCAAGCTCGGCAAGCGCGTCGCGATCAAGGTGATCGGATCGCGGCTCTCCGGGGACGCCGCCGCGATCGAGCGCTTCGCCATGGAGGCCCGGACGCTCGCGCAGATCCAGCACCCGGCGATCGTCGCCGTGGAGCACGTCGGCGAGCTGGCCGACGGGCGCGCCTTCTTCGTCATGGAGTACCTGCGCGGCGAGTCGCTGTTCGAGCGACTCCAGCGCGGGCGCGTCGCGCTGCCCGAGGCGCTCCGCATCCTCGACCAGGTGGCGCGGGGACTGGACGCCGCGCACGCTCAGGGCGTCACGCACCGCGACCTCAAGCCCGAGAACATCTACCTCGTCCACCTGACCGGCGAGGCACCCCTGGTCAAGCTCCTCGACTTCGGCTTGGCCAAGCTCCGGGCCGACGTCAGCGACGTCGATCGTCGCGCCGAGTGCACGCAGAGCGGCGTGGCCCTCGGCACGCCGATGTACATGTCCCCCGAGCAGGCGCGCGGACACGACGTCGACCACCGCACCGACGTCTACGCGCTCGGCTGCATCGCCTACGAGCTGGTGCTCGACAGGGCGCCCTTCCCGCACGCGCGGACAGCGCCGGAGCTGTTCGCGGCACACCTCCACGAGTCACCGCCCCTGCCGCGATCGATCTGGTCCGAGGTCCCGCCGCAACTCGACCTCGCGCTGTTCGCGATGCTCGCCAAGAACCCGGCGCACCGGCCCACGCTGGAGCAGGTTCGATCAGTCTTCGCGGACGAGCGCACATCTTCGCAGCGCGCCGCGACCGAGTTCGTCGTGCAGCGGCCCGCGAGAACGTCCTGGACGCTCGCGGCGATCGGCGGCGTGACGCTGATGAGCGGGGTCCTGATCGGGACGATCTTGTCCAGGCACGCGGCGACGCGGGACGCGCCGATCGCCTCGCCGCCGAGGGCCGCGCCGATCGCCTCTCCAGCCCCAGCACCTCCCGAGGCGGCACCGACAGCTCCGGTGACCACCACCGTCGCGCCGCGGCCCCAGGGCCCCGGCAGCGGAGCCCCGATCGCGGCGCCGCGTCACGGCCACCTCTCAAGCGCCGCACGCCAGCCGCCGCAGCAGGTCGGAAGCGCGGCGTCCACCGGGTCTGCCACGCCCGCCGAAGACAGCGCCGTCGCAGCAGGATCTGTCACCGCACCCCCGGCATCCGAGAAGGTGCCGCCGACGGCGAGCGGATCGAACGCGATCGACAGGCGGCGGACCAAGAACCCGTTCTCACAGACGAGTGGATCTGCCAGCCAGGTCGACAAGAACCAGACCGTGAACCCGTTCGCGCCGAAGCAGGCCAAGGGGACCCCGTGAAGATCGCGCTGATCACCGCCGCGCTCGTCGCGCTCGAAGTCGTCGCCGCCGCCGAGCCGACGCGGTCACCTGACCTCTACGCCGACAGACAGTCCCCCGAGGAGCTCTACGCCGCGGGCCAGGCCGCCTACGACCGCGCGGACTACGCGACCGCGATCGCGCGCTGGCAGGCGGCCTACCGGCGATCGGGCGCCAGCGTCCTGCTCTTCAACATCGCGCAGGCGTACCGACTCTCCGGCGACTGCGTCGACGCGATCGCGTCCTACCAGAAGTTCGCGGCCACCGATCCCGATCCGACGTCCGAGCAGCGCCAGATCGCCGCCGAGTTCGTTCGCGAGCTGACGCCGACGTGCGTCGCGCGATCTGCCGACGCGCCGCCAGATCGAGTCCCCGGGCTGAATGTAGTCGGAGGGCCGAGTCGCACCGGATCTGGCGACACGCGCGCGGGACGGGCGCTGAAGATCGCCGGCCTCGCGACCTGCGGCGCGGGTGCCCTGTCGATCGCGATCGGCCTGGCCCTCGGCCACCACGGCCAGACGATCGGTTCCGCGGTCACCGCCGCGTGCGCGGCAGGCTGCGACTGGTCCGCGCAGGCGGGCAACGACTCGATCGGGCGACGTGACGCCTCGATCGGCTACGCACTCGACGGCCTCGGAGCGGCGGCGATCGTCGGCGGCACGATCATGTACTACCTCGGCGATCGCCGGGACGAGATCGTCGTAGATCGTCGTTACTCCCAGGCCGCGCGAGGGTGGAGTGGTTATCTCGTGGAATAGGACCTGGTGAAGCTCTTAGCGTAAGATCGCCGTGATCGTGATGCACTGGTATCAAGCGAGTTTTGCACTTGCCCAAGCAGTTGACGCTTGGGACAGACTGCCCGGCTAGCGGTGGCCGACCACAAGCCCACGCAGCGCCGCGTCCCTCGCAAGAGGCGATCGATGGTCCTCGGCTACACGCGCACGGGCAGGACCGTGCAGCGCCCGTCGCACGCGGCACCGGACACGAACGACACCGACGGTTGCCAGCACGCCAAGGAGAAACTCGCCGACTGGACGCGCGGCGACCACACAGATGCCTCGCGCATCCTTGCCGAGCACAGCGAGCGCGAGCCCGATCGCGAGATCGGATCCTGGTGCGCCGGCTGGGCGGACGTCCACAGGAGTCTCGGCGGTCGCTTGGGCCGCCGAGTCGACTGACGAGGAACGCCTGCTACTTACCGTGGCAGCAGTCGCGCTTGGTGCGGTTTCCGCGGACGATGACGATCTTGGTGTCGGCCATGAGGTCAGCCTATCACCCTTCGAAGAGGCTCGCCAAGAAGATCACTTGCCGCCGCCGGCCAGGATCGTCGCGATGTCGCTCGGCAACTCACCCTCGATGCCCGTCTCGACGAGGTCTTGTCCCGGCCCGACGTGTCGACGGTTAGCCGCCGCGGCGGCGTCCTCCACGCCGAGGCCGAGCGCGATCGCGGTCGGGCGTGCGCGACGATTCAGGGCCTTCAGCTCGACCTGCCGGATCCGCTCGCGCGTCAGGTTGGTCACGACCGCGATCTCCTCCAGCGTCATCCCGCCGCGCGCGGCGAGATCGAGCGCGCAGCTCTGGTCAGCCGGCATCTGGCCGGGCTCGAGGTGCGGGAAGTTGAGGATGATCGATCCCGTCTCCGAGATGTCTAAGTAGAGGTTGTGTGAGCACGCGACGTACGAGCACGGCCGCGGCACCCGCGCGCAGTCGCCGCGCGTCTTGGGACGGTCGTACGGCTCGTCGGCACCGAGCACGCGCAGCTCGGCCCTCCCGGCTTGCAACTCGACCTGCGTGATCCGACGGACCGCGACGGTCTTCTTGGGCGGGATGCCGCGACGGCGCGCCGACGCGCGACTCCATCGAGGCTCGTCCTCGGCCTCGACGGCGCTCTCGATCTCGCGTGCGTCCTCCTCCCCTTCGTCCTCCGCGTCCTCGCTCTCCCCCTCGTCACTCTCGTCGGTCGTCCCCTCCGTGGGATCCTCGCAGAGGTCGTGACGATCGCGCTGGAAGGCACGGCGGCCGACCCAGCCGTGCAGCGGACAGACCTCGCGCTTGTCGATCTCCGACAAGATCATCGGGGTGGCCACGTCAACTTTTTCACCAACCGTAACGTTCCGTAGATCCAGCCATGGGTCAACGGCTAGCTCCGGACGTCAACTCCTTTTGTAGATCTCGCAGCCGGACGTAGCGACGACATCCTTGATGCGCGGCCTGACGACTGATGCCGACGCGGCGACCTGCCTCCGCGAACGAGAGGCCCTCCTCGTAGGCCAGTCGCCCGGCCTCCATGCGTCGCGATCTCGCGGAGGCGTCGTGATCGCGGCTGTTGTGATCCGTCATGCCGCACGACGAGCAGCAGTACGGATCGCGCGACATCAGAACGGCAGCGCTGGCTGCGACGGCGGAGGCGTCGGAGGCGCCCCCGCAGTGGGAAACGACGTCGGTTGTGAGGGAGCCGCGCGGAGCTCGGCTCTCTCGGCGCGGCACGTCGGGCAGTGGATCGATCCGGAGTCGGCAGATCGATCGCCGATCGTCTGCACGAAGTAGACGTGCGGTGACGGGACGCCCGTCACTCCCTCGCTGCGCGCGCACGGGACCCACGCGTCGATCGTGGCACCCGGGGCCCACGGCAGCCGATTGCCGCGACGGTACGCGCCGAGCGTGGGCGTGTCGCCGACGGCCGTCGCGAGCCGATGTCCGAGGGCGTTCGTCGTCACAGGCCGATCTTCTTCAAGATCTCCTCAGCGACGTCGACCGCGATCGTCGCGATCGCCTCGGCCGTCGACGTCGACTCGCTGGGTGCGCCGACGATCCCGGAGGCGACGTTGCCGGCCACCCGCGCGAGCAGACGCTTGCGCGGATCGTGCTGGCCGTCGTCCACTCGAGCCACGTCCGGCTCGTTCTCGATCTTCTTCGCTTCACTCTCGGTCTTCTTCGTCATCTTTGTCCTCGCTGCTTTAGTCTCACGGATCGCCCGCGCGACGAGCGTCGTGCCACGCGCGTGCACCCGCGACCAGGCGATCCACGGCCTCGAAGCGCTCGTTCTCGGTCATCTCCACGTACCAGAGCTGGTCGAGTCGGCCGTGGAGCGCCTGCCCGGCGTCGTCGTCGATCATCTCGGCTGCGGCAAGTTGCTCGCACAGCTCCACGTACTCGGTGACGATCGCGTCCCTCATCATGTCCAGATCTTCTTCCCGTGGTAGGCGAGCGACTCTCGCGCGTCGTGCACCACCGGAGCGCCGTCCTCGACCTTGCACGCCCGGCCGGGCTGCTCGCGGCAGAACGGGCACTCGACCGCGATCGCGCGCTGGACGATTTCGGGTGCGCGCAGGAGGATCGGGGAGAGGCCCCCGCGGAAGAAGCCGCTCACCGCCACACCTCGATCGCGTACGCGCACCCGCACGCCGTGCGGCGCAAGAGACCCAGCGTCCCGATCCCGTTGACCCCGTCGCTGCGCAACTCACCCTCGCACCAGACGCACTTGCACGCGATGACGAGTGCCCGCGGAGCGGAGAGATCTCGCCGATCGGTGCAACCTCGCGTCGGCGCCCTGGTCACGACGCACTCCTGATGCCAGACGCGCAGATCGTCCGCAGCTCGGCGCAGACGCGCCGAAGGAGCCCGGCCGTCTCGACGCGCGCGCCAGTCCACTTGCTCTCGCGCGGGCCCGCGACCATGAGCCGCACGGAGATTGGATCGAGTGATCGCGTCTCGAGCGCCAGCGGCAATGTGCGCAGAGCGAGGAGGTCACGCCAGATCCACGCGGCGATGATCCTCGCGTCCCAGCTCGGATCGACGATCATCCGCCGCAGGTGACGATCGGCCGCGAGATCGATCGTCTTGGCCGTCCCCGGCGTCGCCAGCGGGTCGTCCGCGTCGCGGACGACCGCCAGGAGTGCGTCGCTGGCACGCACGTTGGCCTCGGTGCGCGCCGCGTAGCTCGTCTTCTCGTGAGGCCGGAGGTGACGCGCGACCTCCGGCGGGATCGGCCCGCGCTCGTCACGTACGTTGCCGGGCATGTAACCAGCGACGAGCCACCCGTTGTCGATCGACGCCTCGTGCGCGCCTCGATCGACCCCGGTCTGGCCTCCGTGGACCACCATGATCACGGATCGGACTCCAGGTAGGGCTCGAGGTCGTCCGCTCCGCACTCGTGGACCGAGACGTCCTTCGCGCCGAGTGCGACGAGCGCACGCACGCACACCTCGAAGCCGTCGGCCGCGATCTTCGTGACCTCGCCCGGATCGAGACACCGACCGACCAGGTCGTCGTGCATGGCCTGCGGCATCTTGTGCCCCTCGCGATCGAGGAGCCGCCGCGCCTCGTGGGCAGCGACGATCTTGTGGAACGCGTCAGCAGCGGCGCGGAGAGATCCATCGGCAGGGCTCACGCGCAACTCCATCGACCGCTCGCGCGGCGGCCCAGATCGCGCCACGATCGCACCGTCGAGATCGCCACGCCCAGGCGACGTGCCACCACGGCATCTTCTTCACGGACGCCCAGCGCGCGACGGCAGAAGTCGAGCGACGGCTGTCCCGATCGAAGCGTGAAGAAGTCCACGGCGAGCTGGTCGAGTGGTGAGCGTGCAGCGTCATCGATCTCAAGCATGAACGGCGGCATCTTAGTCGATCTCCTCAGGCTCGGTGCGGTCGTCTTCGTCTGGTTCGGAGAGATCTTCCTCGTCGGATCTCCGCCCGTCGGGGAACAGGTACAGGTCGGGGACACCCGCGTCGTGGAGCCCGTCGCAGGTCTCCGCGGACAGCAGCCCGACGAGCCTCTCAACGACCGCGGCATCTTCGATCGTCAGCGGCCCATGAGCCAGCTCAGGTCGTACTGGCCAGAACCGATGCTCGCCCATCCCGTCGCACAGGTAGTCCGTCGAGCCGGACGTCCCACCGATCTTGAACGTCCGTGGGATCATCGCCGTCCTCCGATCTTCCGGATCGTGCGCAGCCGACGGGCCTCCGGCCGCAGGAGCCAGCGCGCGGCCTCCACCACGAGGACCAGCCCCACCACGATCGCGAGGGGGACGATCACGGCGTCATCCCTACGAAATCGCGGTCCTGGCCAGCAAGGGCTACGATCGTACGATGTCTCGGTCTCGGTTCGTCCATGTGCTCTGGTCCCCGCAGTCGGGACCGATCTGCGGGTACGACGATCCGACCCTGGCCTGGGCGCATGCTCGAACCATGCTCGGCGTCGAGGTCTCGGGCGTCGAGGTCCGCGACCAACTGCCCGAGGTCGCTCGGCAAGACATGGAGGCCGAGTACGACGGCGACGAGGTCACCCCCGTCTCGATCGAGGACATCGACGACTCCGAGGACGCCACGTAGCCTCACCGCGTCACCACGCCTCTTCCTGGAAACACTTCCCGAGCACGCGATCGCGGATCGTCGGATCGTCTAGAGCGCTCACGATGAGCCCGTCGACGAACTTCTGCAAGCTCGTGGACTCCTCTGACAACTCGCGCAGCCGGTCGTAGATCGGACCGATCACGCTGATCGAGTACCGCTTGGGTCTCAACTTCTGCGAAGTTGGCACCAGATCAACATCTTTCCTCATCTAGCTTCCTTCCCTTAGTTCGTGGCAGCCGAAGATTGTCCCGCGCGTGACGGCGTGATCTTGACGATCTTGGTCAACGGGTCGACCTCGACCCACAACTCGACGTCGCGCTCGATCTCGTCACCGCGAACGTACGCGTAGCACCGCTCACCCGCGATGCGTCTCCGAGCACGCTCCCAGCCGAGCTCGCGGATCGCCTGTCCGACGCGCAGCATCTGATCCTGGGTGGCCTTGCCCGGCTCGATGCCCGCCGCCAGGTACGCGTCTGCGATGCGCAGTTTGCCGGTGACGTTACCCAAGCTCCGGCTGAGCTGGTCCACGAGGGGATCCTCGTTGCGCGTGCGCGCGTCCTGCTCGAGCGCCGCCTCCTCGTAGAGCGAGGGATCGAGCCGGATCGACTCTCCAGCAACCTCGGCGACGACGGCCTCGGCCCAGAGCTGATCACGGTCGCGCCGGAGTTGCTCGACGTCGAAGCGCTTGATCCGGATCGGCCAGAACCGGCGGTTACCGCTCGGATCGCGCAGGTAGCCGTCCGTCTCGTTCGTCGTCCCGATGATGACGAACTGGCGTGCCTGCACCGTCGGCTTGCGGTCATAAGACATCCGCGCCTCGTCGGTCTGTCGCGACAGACAGGCCTTGAGCGAGGTGACGTCCGCACGGCTCATTCCCTTGAGCTCGCCGGCCTCGACGATCCACTTGCTACCGGTCGCCTCCATGAAGCGTTTGGTGTCGTTGTTGAGCGGGAGGTCGTCGGAGAACCAGTCGTCGTCGACCGCGAGGATACGCAACGCGCTTGAGTTATGCGTGATCGTGAAGTCCTCGAGCAAAAAACGACCGTCGCCATCAAGTTCGAAGCCAAAGAACTCCCCTATTCCATCGTCCTCGATTCGAAATCCCGTGCGAAGGACGTCTTTGACCTGCCGCCTCGGCAGGGCCTTCTTGCGAGCGACCTTCGTCGGAATACGATCGAGATGTCCCGAGATCGTGATGGTGTGATACAGGCCGCTGAACCCGATGGACTTGATAGTTCTAATTGCCGTAGTCGCGTACGCGGCAAAACCCAGACTGCGTGCCAGGAACAAGATATCGTCGCGTAGTCCGTCCCACTTGGTGGTAATATTAAATATGCCGCAACGATCGAGATGGCCGTCTGTATCGAGCAGCCCGGCCAGCATCGCCAGCCGTGCCTCCGCGTCGTTGACTAGGTAGTCGCGTGGAATTCGCTTCTCGTCGTCGACGAGACAGCGCTTGAACACCGCAAACAGCGGCTGCGGGTTGCCTCGATGGTACTGCTGAGGACGGCCAGTGAGCACGACCGTCGGACAGCGACCGCCGTTGTAGTCCTTGAGTTTGAACTCCACTCCGTACTTCGAAGCGACCGACGCACAGTACGCGTGGATCTCTGGCTCAGGATTAGTGATCTCGGGTTTGCTGCAAGTACCGTCGCCGAGCCACAGCCCGAGCAAATATGGCTCGATCGGTACCTCGCACTGCGGGAACTGTACTTCTGACGCTCTTACCAGCATCGCATACTTGTTGCTCGGAGCATGCCGAGTGCCCCATTTATGCTCGGTGAAGTCTGTGACCGGCGCGTCGTGATAGCCCTCTCTCGTATGTAGCGCCACGGTCAACACGTGCTTGTCGTTACACACCCACTCCGCGCCCTTCGTCGGACAGATCTTCCGTAGTGGCCCAACACCGCGGGTGGTCTCTAGCACGCGCCGCGGTCTGGAATCGGGTCCCATCAGCAAGTCTCCGACACGCACGTCCTCCACAGTGCGTGATGATCCATCATGCATAAGCAATCGCGTGCCACGCTTCAGGCACTTATCAGTGCCTTGTTCGCTCTCGAGGATCAGCATCTCGTCGTACTTCACGCCAGGACGCCGAGCGCGCCGGACGGCCGCGACGAGCACGATGCGCGAGACTGCTCGCACGTACGGCGTGTCCTTGGCACCCGCGTAGTCGATGAGCCAGCGATCGAGGCGGTTATCACCGTCCCACTTGAGGCCGTCGAGGTAGCGCCGCACGGGATGAAATCGATGAAGGCGCGCGCGATCCGAAACCAGGTCGAAGAAGAGCACCTTCGACACGAGGAAGCCGAACTGCGAGTCGATCGTGAAGCGCAGCCGGTTCACCGCGCTGTCGTCCAAGCGAGGTCCGAAGCCGGCGAGCCCATCGATGATCTCGTGCTGGGCGAACTCGTCGAAGCGCAGGCGTACGCCGAGCTTTCGAAGCGCGAGATCGACGTTGTCCTGCGAGGACGTGATCTTGCCGTCCTCATCGCGCGTGAACTCCTCCTCCTCGTCGGTGGGACCACTGGGCTGGTGCTCACTGTCGACCAGGCGTCGCCGCGGATCTGGCTCGAGTGGCGGGAGCGAGGACGTCGGCTGGTCGACGGCCCAGCGCGCGAGGCTGACGAGCTCCTCGTCGAGCTTGGGGGGCTTGCAGCGCGTCTGGTTCGCGTTGCGGAGCGCGACGAGGATCTCCTGCTCACCCGCACCGCGAAACCGGAGCGCACCCGCGAGGGACTTGAGCATGGCGTGACGTTCACCAGGCTCGACCACACCGCCGACGCCGATGTGGAGATCTGCGGCGATGGTCAATGCTTGGACATCAGAGGCCGGCACCGGGTCGTCGGGCGCCTTCGCCAAGACGTCCTCGACGTCGAGGGCCACGCCGTCGTTGGTCGAGCAAAAATAGTCGGCGTCACTTGGACGGCTCGGAAGGTAATAAAGTCTATTGGCGTCGCAGGTCGACGGATCTGCTGGGAGCCCGAGCATCCGCATCGCCGCACGCCAGAAACGCGGCCATTCGTCACGCGTCACCGGCCGTGAGAGTACGAAGATGATGCGCACGCAGCGATCGACCCGTGCCGGACACGAGGTACCGTGCAGTGCTCCAGGCTCACTTCCACACGTGCACGCGGCATTCAGGTTGGCTGGACGATCTGAGTGACTCGCGTGAATGATGTACTGGTACTTGCTGATTCCGCCGCGTACCCTGGTGAGTTCCTCCTCTGGTCGATGATCTACTTGCTGATTCCGCCGCGTACCCTGGTGAGTTCCTCCTCTGGTCGATGATCAAGATCAGCGACGAGAAGTCTGACGACCTCGACGTTCTTCTTCTGACGGGGGCTTCCAGCGGGATATGTGGCTGGAGACCACGCCTTGCCGTTCTTGTGAGGACACTCGATCGTCTTGGCGACGCCCGTCGAAGCCGACGGCGCGACCGCTGCCGCTGCCTTGCGCCATCCCGCACTCAGACACGTGTCGAGCGTGCAGGGTGTGCGGCGCACCTTCGTGAACAAACTGAGGAACTGCGACCAGGCACCCGTCCAACGCTTCGGGATCGCGTCGTGCTTAGACTTGAACGCGGAGATCGTGATCTGTTCGATCGTGACCGCCTCGATCATGTGAGGCGCTCCACGCGCGAAACGACCCGACCGATATTGGAATCGCCCCTTCGATAAGGCGCGATCCAGATCAAGTCCTCTTCACTCTCTCGCCAGTGCCCCCGCACAAAATGCTCAAGAACGCCACGTGCACGCGGGATCGTTCGCGCGGCAACGAGTTCCTTCACCTGATCGCGGAAGAAACGATCGACATGAAGCTCACGAGGACACGCGACATCGAGCACACGCACATCAGCAGGAGTACCCTCGCGTCTCTCCACGCTCGCACGGTAGGTCGTGACGAAGGCCACCGCGTTGGCCGCGATCCTAGTCGCGCGGCGCATGTCGAACACAAGATGGCGTGCAGCCTCTGTAGATCGTGAGGCACGCTCCTCGTTCAGAAAATTGTGAAGCTGCAATCCTGACGTCGGAGGATCACGCCGATCGAACGCGATCAGACGTGCGATAGCGGAGAGTCCCTTCACGTGCAGCGCGAACGTTGGAGCCCCGTTGCCGAAAAACTCCAGGGCAAAGCTGCTGATGCGATAAGCGTCGAGCTTCTGATCGTCGGTTCCACCTGACATCTCGGCAAATTGTCCCGGCGACGTCCCCGCATCACGAAGCATTCGACCGAATGCACGATAGGCCGTCGGCACATTGGTGTCGTCGATCGTGATCATGCCGTCAGCTTCCCCGTCGCGATGAACTCAGCGAACTGCGCCCGCTTGTACGTCTTCGCCGCGCGACCGACCACGCGATTATTCTCGGTCAACCCGAGCTTGACCTCCTGGACGATGCCTTCTTCCTCGAAGTCCCAAAAAATAGGTTTTGTGGCAAACGTCTGCGCGACGTGGCCGCTCTTCCACCAGAAACCCTTCTTGCCGTAATGCAGCCGATTTCCCCACGTCGCGCGGAAGAGCCACGCCATGTGCTTGTAGAAGTCTTCGCGCGAGCGGATCTCATCTGCGGTGATCGCGTCCGCTTGCAGCTCCAACACAGCGCCGTTCAGACAAAGCACGTCTGCGCGATGGCGCGCGGTGCCCTTCTCGATCATGACCTCCGCGTGATCCGCCGCCGCGTGCTTCTTCCACCCGAGGTGCCATTCCGACTCGACCTCCGCCCACGGATCACAGTCGGTCTGCTCGTGATCCCAGTGCCAGATCCGAATATCGCCGCACTTCGCCGCGAGGCTAGCATCGCAGAGCGCGCAGCGTCCCTGACGGCCGAGCTGAGCCAACTGACGCTGCCCCTCGACGAGGGCGAACATCACGACGCTCTCCGCTCTGCACGAGAAGCGTGCTCGGCGCGTCGCACAGACGCCGTGACCTCCGCGAAGATCTTCGGCAGCTCGGAGAGCTCGTGGACGCCGAGCACCGCGTGCGCGCAGTGCCGCAGATGTGCCTGCGGAACGCGACCGACGATCTTGGCCGCCACATCGCCATCGAACAAGAGCCACTCGCGTGTCGATCGCACCTCGAGCAAGAGGTACGTCATGTCCGGCGCGTACTTCCAGCGACGATAAAGCCAGACCCGCTGCTGCGGAGAGAAGTGCGGGATACGCAGCGCGCTACTCGCACGCGCGGGCCAGGCAAGCACGCACTTCAACTCGATCCAACGCCCGTCGGCGAGGTTCACGTCCGGCGTGCCCGGATACACCGGATTCTCAACGCGCACCGGATCGAGCTTGGCTGCCGCCAACACGGGCCGCAGCTTGAGCCACATGGCCGTCTCCGCCTTCATGCGAGGAGCCGTCCTCGCGCAATCGCAAGCACCTCGGCCATCTCCAAGACGCACTGCGCGCAGAGCCCGATCCACAACTGATCGCCATCGGACCCCACGAGACGATCTTCGAGTCCGGGCCGCGCCGTAAGCGGAAGCACCACGACGTGCTTCGCACCCTGCTTGCAGTAAGAGCAGCGCACCGGCTGGCCGTTCACGTCGCTCGCGATCACTTCGAAGTTACTC
>Ga0193726_1002103_pt1 | contig 14009 bp, 9 predicted proteins | sample H2c1metaG_FD_144928 | JGI IMG/M metagenome (GOLD analysis project Ga0193726, IMG submission 144928) | Soil microbial communities from a riparian zone of the East river system, Colorado, United States - H2c1 | ecosystem: Environmental > Terrestrial > Soil > Riparian zone | place: USA: East River... | reverse complement strand
GCCTTACCAATTTAGTTCCCCACCATCGATCTTCCCGAATGCAAACTTCGGGATGCTCTACCAGCTGAGCTAAAGTGGCATTTTTAATCAGTTAAATGTCCGCCTTTGCTCCAGCTACAGCGGATGAGACAATAAAGAGCTACCCCCAAAATTTGGGAAGGCAAAGGTAACGGAATTTGTCAATTGAAAAATATTTTGAGTAATTTTTTATACTGGAAATCAAAAGAAAAAGACCCCCGAAGAGGTCTCTAAAAATTTAAATTGAAATTTAAGCGACTTGCTTTTGTTTTTTTCTTTTTATCTGGTTTACGATTGAATCGAAGGCATCATCAAATGATTGTTCGAATGATTTACTTGTTGCTTTTACAAATAATTGCTGATTGGGTACATGTATCCTGATTTCCGCAATCTTGTCTTTGATCTTATGCACTACATTATCAAGTTTAAGAAACACATCCGCCTTAATGATCCGGTCGTGAAAAGTGTTTAATTTTTCCATTTTTTGGTTAATGTAGTTTACCAACTTGTTGTCCGCACTGAAGCGCACTGTTTGAATGTTAACGTTCATGGTAATCGCATTATTTAAAAGTGAAACAATAAATAAAGAGCTTAATACAACTAACGGTTTCATCGAAAGGATATTGCTTTTGGCTCCTTTCCAAGTTACTACGAAATGCTTTTTTTTCCAAATATCAGAGAGCCTTATTTACGGTTACAAGCACAAAAAAAATCATGCCCTGGGATGAGCTTTTTTATAAACATTTTTGAGTTTTTCTATGGTATTGTGCGTGTATACTTGTGTTGCAGCAAGACTGCTATGGCCCAGGAGATCCTTTATTGCACTCAGATCAGCACCGTTGTTGGAAAGATGGGTTGCAAAACTATGTCTTAACACGTGGGGACTCTTTTTATGGAGGGTTTTTACCTCAGTTGTCAAAAAAGATTTTACAAGCAGGTAGGGATACTTCGGATACATTTTTTTACCCTTTTCCGTGATGAGCAAACTATCACCAGGATTCTCAAACTCCTTTTTCTTTTGCTGGATATAATCCCTTACCATCTTTATGACTTCGCCGCTAACGGGGATCAGCCTTTCTTTATTCCCCTTGCCCAGCACCTTGACTAGTTTTTTGCTGAAATCGATTTGCCCTTCCTTAAGATTTACAAGTTCACTTAACCGCATTCCCGTATTATAAAAAAGCGTAATCACCATTTTGGTATTTAAACCCCTCCAGCTTTCTGTATCTTTTAAAAAATCTATCAATTTCCCTGCATCTTCCACTTTGATAAAATCAGGAAGACGTTTGCCAATCTTCGGAGATATTACCTTGATCATAGGAGTTTGCTCCAAAACGCCTGTCTTGACAAGGTGCTTAAAAAAAGATTTCAGGGAAGAGATCTTCCGGTTTATGGTTTTTGAGGTAATCTCATTTTCTTTCATTGAAGCCAGCCAGCTCCTGACATGGTTATGATTGATCTCTGCCAGGAGGACCCTGCCATATTGCAATTCCGAATAGTCAAAAAATTGAACCAGGTCATCATGATAAGAGCGAATGGTGTGAGCGGAATATCTTTTTTGATACTTCAGGTAATCAACAAATGATTGAATGTGGGTCTGAATTAATGCAGGCATACTATTTCAGATAGGTTGGGGACCATAAAAAAAGATAGCTACAAAGCTATAAACTTTGCAGCTATCTTTTCTTAATATAATGTATGCGAAGGCTGTTACCCTTCAATTTTTCCGCTGGCGATCTTCTGTTTGTACACCGCTTTTAACACCTGATTACGACGTCTTACAGAAGGTTTGGTATAGCTCTGGCGCTCGCGCAACTGGAGCAATACTTTCGATTTCTCAAATTTCTTTTTATACTTTTTAAGAGCCTTGTCGATGTTTTCGCAATCTTTTGAGTCGATTATTAGCATAATTTTTATATACCTCCTTAGGTAAATTTTAGGGAGGCAAAGATACGCCGAGTATTTGATATAAAAAAGCTTAAAAAGTGTAAAAGGCACCTGGACTGCGGTAAAAGAAAAACCGTATCAGGGCTTCAAAACCGCTATCAAAAAAATTACTTATAATTTGCACAAATGTTTACAGGGATCATCGAAACTACAGGTATAATAAAGAATGTGAATACGAGCGGTAGTAATAAAACAATTTGGATCGAATCCGCTTTTTCGCATGAATTGCAATTGGACCAAAGCGTAAGTCACAGTGGGGTATGCCTGACGGTTGATAAAGTAAAAGAAAATATCCACCGCGTCACTGCTATCCAGGAAACACTCCTGAAGACCACTCTTGATACGTGGAAGGCCGGGGATATCATCAACCTGGAGCGGGCCCTTAAAACTGGTTCCCGGCTCGACGGGCATTTTGTGCAGGGGCATGTCGATACGGTTGCTTCCTGCATTGAGAAAAAGGAAAAAGATGGCAGTTGGGAATATGAATTTGGTTTCCCAAAAAAATTCGCCGGCTTATTGATTGAAAAAGGGTCAGTTTGCGTAAACGGAATAAGCCTTACTTCCTTTGATGTAAAAAAGAAAAGTTTTAAGGTTGCCATCATCCCCTATACTTATGAGCATACAAATATGAAGACGGTTGAAAACGGAGGCAGCGTGAATATTGAATTTGATATGATTGGAAAATATGTGCTAAGAAAATTATTTTTGAAAGAATAACCAAGGCTAATAATCAAGTTATGCCCCAAAACGTATGACCGAACTAACTGCTAACAGGGCGCATTACCCTGCACTGGATGGTCTAAGAGGAATAGCCAGTTTGCTGGTGGTTATTTATCACAATTTTGGATTTATCAATCATTATTTTTTCTTTGGCTGGCTCGGTCTTGATATCTTCTTTGTTTTATCGGGTTTCCTGATAACAGACATTCTCCTGAAAACGATTGAAAACAAGAATTTCCTGCGCAATTTCTATGCAAGAAGAGTGTTGAGGGTTTTTCCACTTTATTACCTAAGCCTTATCATTTTTCTTGTCATTCTTCCAAGAATCGATACGCTGCCAATACACCTTGATTATTTCGTAACAAACCAGGTGTGGCTTTGGTCCTATTTGCAAAACTGGCTTTTTATTTTTTATTCCCATCATAGAGAAAATGCGTTGAACCACCTATGGTCCCTGGCCGTTGAGGAGCAATTTTACATCCTATGGCCGTTAGTTGTGATATGTCTTCGAAAAACCAAATACCTGCTGGTATTCATTTTAATCCTGCTGCTACTCACGATAGGCATGAGGTGGTGGGTTTGGAACCAGCACATCGAAGACCTGGCATATTATAATTTATACACGTTTACCAGGATTGACGGGATCTGTATCGGTTGCATGGTTGCTCTACTGCAAAAAATCAACGTGAGGTTTTTGGAAAAGAACACCTCCATTGTAATATTTGTATTTGCCGCGTTGAATTTTCTTTTTTATTTCCTCAACCTTCATGATACCCTACCCTACCTGGCGATCATAGGTTATACAACCTTTGCCATGATATTTGGGTTGCTGGTGTATGATATAGTCAGCATCGGCACTGGCATTTACCGAAAAATTTTCAACATAGCCCCCTTAAAATTTTTTGGACGGATATCCTATGGCTGCTACATCATTCATTGGCCACTTTATCTTATCATCAGTCCCTATTTAAAAACCTGGGCAACCCTCCATCTTTCTTCTTTTTCTCCGGACTTTTTTGCAGCTTCAATAGCTACAGTGCTGGCATACCTGCTGGGCTATTTGACTTATAGATATTTCGAGATGAAGTTTTTGGTGTTAAAAAAACATTTTGTTTAATATTTCAGGCGCACCTGTATGAATTGTATTTTAGTGAATCTGAATTTTAATGCCAATGTCACATACCATCATTCTGTTCCCTTTTTTTAATGATGAGGTTTCGCTAAACCTGGTTTTGAACGACCTGGAAAAATTATTGTTGAACCAAAACGAAGGCTTCTCGGTTTTGATCGTTAATGATGGTACCCCCAGCTTCTCATTGAAAACAAAATTTCCTTACCGGATCATCCACCTGCAGCGAAACATTGGACATCAAAAAGCGATCGCTATTGGATTGGCATACGCCCATGAACAATTATCATTTGACCAGGTCCTGGTCATGGATTGCGATGGGGAAGACAGACCTGAGGACGCTTTTCAACTTTTACAAAAAGAAAATGCCGGCTCTGAAATTGTGGTTGCCAGGCGAAGTACCAGGCAGGAAAGCAAAAGGTTTCGATTTTTTTACCGGATCTATAAGCTCATGTTCCTGGTACTTACCGGTAAGAAAATCACCTTCGGCAATTTCATGCTGTTACCGAGGCGCGTGGTTGATACCCTGGTTTATCACACTGAAATATGGAATCATCTCGCCGGGGCAGTTTTGAAATCTAAGATCACCTACAGTGTCATTGACTCACACCGTGGCAAGCGACGTGACGGGGTTTCTAAAATGAGTTTTACCTCCCTTTTACTTCACGGGCTTGGTGCTATTGGTGTTTTTATCGAAATAGTTGCCAGCAGGCTTCTTTTATTTTCGCTTTTCCTTATAGCTCTTTCAGTAGTCGCAATACTGGTTATATTTTCTATACGATTTTTTACGAATGAAGCGATACCTGGTTGGGCTACAACCGCAGTTTCATCCATGCTTATTATATTATTGCAGAGTTTCCTGCTATCCCTGTTTATTATTTTTCTTTATCTTTCTCTGAAGACCCAGCGACAATTCATTCCTGCTAATCATTATAAGGATTATGTAAGGTCAGTGGAAATTTCAAAAAATGAATAACGTTCACCAATATCCAGGAAAAGAACTGGTGCTCTTTGAGGAAGCAGTGGCATGGAAAAAATATCTTGCAAAAAAAATTCAGCCATTTATTCACGGGACAGTGCTGGAGGTCGGCGCCGGCCTGGGCACCAGTACAAGAATCCTGAATGACGGTTCCGCAAGCAGCTGGCAATTACTGGAACCTGATCAAAAAATGTATGCCGGTCTCATCGAAAAAAAATCGTCTTTCCCTGTTAATACGAGTATTTATAACGGAGTAATAACTGATGTAGGACAACACGTTGATACCATTCTTTACATCGACGTGCTGGAGCATATTGAAGCAGATGCTGCAGAATTGTCCCTTGCCGCTTCGCATCTGAATGAAAAGGGTCATTTAATAGTTCTTTCCCCAGCTTTTAATTTCTTATACAGCGAATTTGATAAAGCGATCGGTCATTTCAGAAGATACAGTAAAAAAGAATTAAAAAAGATGGCCCCGGCTTCAACAAAGCTGGTCTCCCTTCAATATCTTGATTCACTGGGATATTTTGCTTCCGTGGCAAACAAGATATTTCTCCATCAAACTTATCCTTCCAGGAGGCAACTGGTATTCTGGGACAAATATTTAATACCAGTCTCGGAAATAACTGATCGTCTTTTTTTACATTCATTCGGAAAAAGCATTTTGAGCGTTTGGGAAAAACAATAAAGATGGAAGTCAACAAACCGCTAAAAATTAACAACGGAAAATACTACGTGGTTTTGGTGCTGTTTGCTGTCATTGTGTATTGGCCATTATCGCTGAATATTTTGTCGCTAAAAAATGATGCTATTACCTATTTTCTTCCCTGGCGTTACCATGTGAGTGAATCATTGCAACATGGATACTTCCCTTTCTGGTCTCCTTATCTCTACACGGGCCTCCCGATACATGCTGATATACAAAGTGGCGTTTGGAACCCCGTGGTTTTTATGGTTTCCTTGTTCACAACGTATGATATGAACGTATTGCAATGGGAAACTGTTTTATATATCCTGATTGCAGGGATTGGATTCTTCAAACTCTCTCATTTTTTTTTCCCGGATAAAAAACTGTGTTTGCTGTTATCCATGAGTTACATGTGCTGCGGGTTTATGATTGATAGCGGATCCTTTATCGCCTGGGTTACCTCAGCGGCTTATGTTCCTTTTGTTTTCCTGTTTTTTTTAAGAACACTTCAACTACCATCCCTGGACAGTTCCCTGAAACTCGCAATAGCTTCCTCTTTGCTTTTTTTAGCAGGTTACACAAGTTTTTTTATTATCACTTTTTACCTGTTGTTTCTCCTATTCATTGTTTTGATCATAAGAAGCCTGAAAGATCGAAATAAGAAATATGTGTTCCGGCTCAGTATACAATTATTAATCGCCGCCGTCTGTTGCGTGGTTATCTGCAGCCCGGCCCTCATCTCATACCTTGATTTCTTTCCTTACTATAATCGTGGTCATGGATTAAGCCTGGGGGCCTCTCAAACCAACGCATTCGGATTCAGGAACTCCATTTCTTACTTTTTTCCGCAGGCTTCGTATAAGCTGCATTCTGTAAACGATATCAGTTCAAAGAACGCATATATCGGCATTGTCCCGTTGCTGTTTATTTTCTATTCTTTTAAATATAAATTCACCCCCGCTCAAAAATTAATTTCAGGACTCGTTGCGCTTTGCTTTCTATTCAGTTTAGGGGATGCTACACCCCTGCACCGCTTATTTTACAATGTTCTTCCACTAGCCAATACCTTCCGTCATCCCGCAACTACACGACTATTTACCAGCATCGGCCTGCTTTTGCTCGCAGGGTATGGTCTAAATCATTTTTCAAAAACCGTTGATCTTTTTTTACATAAGTTAATTTACTGCCTGGCGACGGCAATTTCACTTTTTGTTTTCTATGAAATTTTATTCCCGGTGATCACTCCACATTGGTCACAAACATTTGCATCATTGTCACCCGCCAAAATCCACATCAAACAGTTTTTCGACTCTTCTACTTTTTCGCAGTGGGTTATTATCGGCGGCATCCTGCAGGTATTTTTTTTATTGCTTGTTCGAAAAAAACAATTGCTGGTCCCTGCCTGGATTGGCAACCTCATTTGCATGACTTTTTTGTCTATGCCGTTTACATTAGTATCGCAACACAAACCAGCGGAAGTAAATGCCTTTGTTCATTCTTTTCCAAAAGGGTTTCCGCTTGCTGAGGCCTGGAAAAATTCGGGAAATAAAATAAACGATTCAACAGCTGTTACCCTGCATGGCTACACCGACTTCTATGCTAAAACGATTTCCATCCAGGACTACATTATAACGCCTACTATCAATAACAGGTACGGACAATTGCTAAGTGACACGCTTTTGAGAAAAGAGATCAGTGAGCATCCATTTGTCTATTCAGACAACAACTCCCATATTACTTTAAATCGCTTTTCTCCAAACGAATTTTCGATTGGCGTCGTCCATACTCAATCTTCGGAACTACATATTACACAACAGTACAACAGGAACTGGCATGCATATGCCAATGACAGCGCCCTTTCCGTGCTACCCGATAATATTGCTTTCATGAAAGTGGTGATCCCTGCTACCGTAAAAGAACTTACCATGGTGTACAGGCCCCGGCTGGTTATCGTGGCAGCCTGCACTGCAATGCTGGTGTTCCTGGGATGTGTTATCTTACTTATCTATTTCAGATGGACAAGAAAATGATTCGTTCAGCAATAAAGAATTGGGCATTTGCTTTCAAATTGACGGTACCGGTTTTCATTTTTTTCGGACTCTACCTGGCAAATCATTCAAAAGAACTGACCCCTACTGGTTTTATCCAGTATGACAATGTTTCTTACATCGCTTTTGCAAAACAATACCTTGATGCCGATGCCCTCCATTGGCAGTATGCGAATCCTTTCAATGACCAGGAACTATCCCCAATTTATTTTCAGCCGCAAACGCTGTTCTTTGCTTTTTTGCTAAAAATGGGTGTACCACCCGGCATCATTTTAATTCCGTTCACTATCATCTGTGCCCTGGTATGCTTCAGGCTAATGATTGGGATCTATGACCTATTGATAGAAAAAAATGAATACAGGGTTTTTTCCATTTGGATGTTTGCATGGGGAGGAGGAGTGCTGGTGATTTCAGGGATCTTGTTTCATTTTACCATGCCAACTGACCATGCTCTTGCAGGTGACCTCTTTGCCCTGGACCCGGAACATGGCTGGTGGGGATTAAATGCCGGAAGGGCTTTGCTCTTTTCATGCGAAGCTTATTACCATGCACTTTTCTTTGGTTGCGTATTTTTTTTATTAAAAAGAAAATGGCTTGCCGGGTTAATATTGATGTTCATTCTTTTGCTTTCTCATCCTTTTACGAGCATAGAATTAATTGGCATCATTTGTTGTTGGGTTTTTATAGAATTCATTATTAACCGGAGATTTCTTCCGTGGTGGTTTATATCTGGAGTGACAGGTTGCCTTGCTCTCTATACCTGGTATTACCTGTTTTATTTAAATCAGTTCCCTGATCACCGTTCCGTTGCAGACCAGTATAGCTTAAATTGGCGACTGGGCATTTACAGAATTATACCTGCCTATTTGTTGGTTGGCATCCTGGCTATTGTCGCCATTTTCAAAAAGACGGCGCTCAGTTATTTTAATAATTACGCCACCAGGTTGTTTGCCTGCTGGTTTATCGTTGCATTCCTGCTTGCTAACCATGAATGGTTTTTGAAAGCCCGGCAACCGATACATTTCACCAGGGGATATATCTGGACAAGCCTGTTCCTGTTGGGATTGCCTGCGTTGCAGCAATTGAATGCCGCGCTAAAAAATAAATGGGGGAAAATAGGCCTGGCCGGGCTTGCTGTAGTTTTTTTCCTTGACAACTTTAGCTGGATGCTGATAAATTCGACCTCCAAAGCCACCCAGACCTCCACTGCATACATTACGCAGGAACACAAAAAGATCTTTGATTATTTAAAAAAAGAAACCACAAATCATACGCTGCTCATTAGCAATGATGAACTTATTTCATACATGAGTACTTTGTATACTGAGGCATATCCCTGGGTATCTCATCCTTATACAACGCCTTTTGTACAAACAAAAAAATCGGCTCTTAACAGATGGATGCAAAGCGGGGAAACTGATCCTGCCTGGGCCGGACGAAAGGTTGTTTTTGTTTTGAGAAAAGATGGAACGATCAACATGCAGCGTCTCTTTAAAACTTTCCAGGTTACCCATGAATATGATACGGATAATTTCGTGATATTCAAATGTGATTCACTTCTTATAAAGAGTCCATAAAAAAATCCCGGCGTTACCACCGGGATCATCAAGAAAATATTTTAGGTTTCAATTCTTATCGCATCAGGTACATTTTACCATATCCCTTGTTGAAATATTTATCCGTGTTGTCATCAGTGGATCGATATTTATCCAGCGTTTTGCCGTTTAAATTTGTTACCACCCGGTACAGATAAATACCATTTGCTAATTTCTGGTTGTATTGATCTGTACCATCCCACTTGAATTCAGTAATATTTCTACCAATATGCAAAGGGCCTAATTCATCTTTCGTAATTTCTCTCACGATCTTGCCCGTTATGGTCATGATCTCAATTTTAATATTCTGCGGAACATCACTGCCTGTAAGGGTGAACACAAATGCTGTTGAGGTAGTGAATGGGTTGGGATAATTCAGCATATTCGAGATCATGGGTTTGTTGATGATTTCGAATGTGGTGCGGTAGGCAATGTTTCCAGCCTGGTTATTACTTTCATCTTTGCCGGTAATAATCAATTCATATTCTCCATCCTGTTTAAAATAAGGAAGAAAATTAATGGAAGCGGTATTGTCAGTATTAGGTGGCGGACCTGCAGGTGTAAATTGTAAGGTATCATTGCTAAAATAGAAACTATGTAAGCTGCCGTCAGGGTAACGCACCTTCACGTTCACCAGGGAAGTATCGGTAAGGATCATCCATTTGGCTTCATCTTTTAATTTCACCAAAATATGTGGCCTGGATGATACAATATCCTTGTTTAAAATATGCTGTCCGTCAAAGGTCACATCCAACAGGGGATTCAGGCTATCAGGCTTTACATAAAAGTTCACATATGCAAAATTATTAAGCAAAAACTGTTCGGGCTGATCATTATTTGGATTAAAATTCACATACAAACTGTTTATCCCCGGTAAGTTTTTCGTATCGATGGTTGTGCTCAGGATCAATGTATCGCCTGAAACGAGGGGTCGTTGCCTTGGAATAAGAATGGTCTTCGGAACATTGTTTTTATCAGTGATCACCAGGTTTACTTTCAAACTATCAAACGAAACATCACTGATATTTTTAAAGGCAATTTTTAAATTTATAGGTTGGCCGATATCAACTGCTGTATCCATCTGGAAAGAAATATTCGGTGAAATGGCACCCTCTGGTACAGGCACACAATTAATCCTCCAATAACTCATTTGATAAGGTGTAAAATTCACGGAGTCAATATTTCTCATTTTCAGCTTTAGGAAAGGATAGCTATTTGCGTTAATGGCAGAGATATCGAAATCCTGCGATGCCTGGTTAATTCTGGGATAGAGAAGTGTTTCATTGCCTGCCTGGTCTAATCCAATAACGTCCACCGTTGGGTTGTCTCCAGCTGAAGTATCCGTTGATACGCCTCTCCAATGTAACTGTTCCCATTGTTTGGCCGGTCCGAACATAGGGGAAGTAATGGTTCCCACTGAATCAGGCACAATGCAATTCGCCGATAAAGTCACATTATCAAAAGTACCACTTGTGAGTATCCATTTTGGCACAAACGATGGATCATTCTTTTTGTAGATGAATGCAAACTGGCGAGGGCGATTGAATGAGTCAATGACACTTAAACCGGCATCTTTTATATATTGGTACAAACTCTGCCCTGGGCCGTTAATACTTTCGTCAGCGAGCCAATCCGGGGCATATTTTATTAGGTTGGCATATCCTGGAAACACCACCGGGTCCAGTAAAAAACTCCGGATAACCACAAACGATCCATCAGGAATCACATTCTTCATAAAATCCATCGCTCTTTTTCTGCTGGTAGCAGAATCCGTTCTGTACTCGAAATTGTTTGTACGTCCACTGGAACAATTATTTGCTGCACTTCCAAAAAGACCATGACCGACAACGCCAGCGTTATCGAGCGTCTTGTTCAGCATGGGCTTGAATGTTTTTCCATCAAATACGTTGAACACCACAGATTGAAAATAACAGGTATTGTGATTACCAGCCTGGTTGTCGACAGTAACAGAAAAATTACCTTCTTGTCCCGAGCTTGTCACCCATGAACCTTGTCGTATAAACAGGAATTTGGTAAGGGTTCCATATTCCCAGGTGCGGGAAACGGAATCTAATGTTATACCATTTCCTGATGATTTCAGATGCTGAAAGAAATGTGACTGGTTAAAACCAGGGTTACTACCTGCCAGGTATATAAAAGAAGCATCGGTCCACTTTGGAGCGCCGGTTGCCGGCACCTGGGCCACCCGCCAGTAGTATACGGTACTATCGGCAAATGTAATACCAGGCACAAATTCCAGTTCGCCGCCTTTGGAAGTAACCGTTTTTGTGATCTTAAAAGGAGAATTAAAAAGCTCCGTAGTATCCATCTCCATATTATATTGTGCTGATTCGGAAAATGGATTTGCCGTAGAAGCGATCAGTTTAATATTCTGCTTATTGACGATGGCATAATTTGTTGGGTAGACGGGTATTGTCGCATCATCAAAAATGAATACATCTTTTGTGATAGAATTATTGGATTCATACATTTCATCCACCGCGTTATCGGCATCCACGGTTATGGTAATTTTATTCAAGCCTTTGTCCCTCGTTCCTATGATAGGGATATCCACGGAAATAGAATCTATGTACCGGATGCCGGGGATCGTATCTCTTTTAATTACCTGCGTTACATTATTCGGAAAAGTACGTTTTATTTCTACCACGATATTGCTATCAACCGCTTTGCCAAGGTTCATCATTTTGGCATCTACCCTGAAACTTGTTTGTTGCACCGAAATAAATGAAGGGGTAACCTTCACAAGGGGGTCCTCGATCACGTAGTCAGGTTTTGGTTGGGTATTGTATCTAAGTGCAGGATCCCCGTCCAATGAAATTTGTTCACAATGGACCCGGGCATAAAAATCGAACTGGGATGTCACATCGAAAGTGCGCCGGATAGCTTCCTGCAGGATTTCGCCAATGGTCCGTCCATATTTTGTATAGCTTATCGCTTTATAGTTATTTGAATTAATGATGTCAAGGTATTGGACAATGCCCAAACTTGTAGTGGCCAGGAAAGCAATAGAACCCCTGTTTGGAGAAAGTACGAAATTTTCAGAAATAGAGCTTTTGGTAAAAAACCTCGTTTGATCAAATCCATAAAGGTTCCCCGCATTGCAACCCAAAGCAATGAATATAGGATACTTGCCCGGGTTATTATATGCAGTTGGATCATCCAGATTAAAGTCAAGAACTGTAGAGGATGAGTGACCAAAATAAAGTACTATGCTAAGGCCATCTTGAAACAAATTTTTTATCTGTTCGCTTCCTGCTTCCTGAACCTGTTCAGCTGTTGTTTTACTGAATGAAGTTACATTCCCGCCAAATAATGTGTCAGAAATAATGGATTTATAGTCATCGGTTAACTGCCCCAGAATCGTTTGCAGATTTACATCATCGGCTCCAACGACATGAATCACATTTTTCATCCATCCCTTATCAGCAATGAATGGAGAATGAGTAACCTGGATCGATTCGTATTCCTGTACCTTTTTTAAATAGGGAATTATCTCGTCTGCATTTATAACAGATAGACGGCCAATAGGTACCCTGGGAATATTATCACCCTGGAAGCAGCTAAGTAAATTGTCGGAAGCCGGGTATCCGAATGTGGGAACAAGATTTAATTTTTCAAGATTGTTCCTGGTAGAAGGGTCAGTGCTGTTCTCATAAGTCCTGTATTCAACATAATTAACGCCCTTGCCGATTAAAAAAACAAATCGGGGAGTTGCCGAATATGAATTCAGCGCATACTGAATAAAATTTTTGACAGATGACGGATGCTTTTTTATTCCGAATCCGAATTGATCAATGAGCTGATCAGCGTCATAAATCTTTGCTTTATAATTTCCACCAGCAGGTGACGTGCGATATGCCCTATAATCATCTACCGGGTTCGAACCATCAGAAGCGTTGAATAAAGCCTGGTTAGAAATAATTAAATAATCGCCCTGGTTAGACTGTAAACCATAATTAGTAAAGGTCTTCGTTTGGAAAGAGGTGATAGAATTCAAATTAGAGATATCCTCACTTACCAAAATCAGCTTTCTGTTTACGGCCGAGGCTTGAAGAGCAATTTTTATTAATGCTGGATTCGAAATATCTGCAACATACCTTTTACCATTTGTGAGATCATACAAAACTGGCGTTCCGGAACCAAAATTAAAATTCGTTATTTCAATATAATTGCCATTCAGATTGGCAGGTAATTCAAAAGCAAAGTTTTTGAGATTATCGAAATTGAACTGACGTGGATAATTGAGCTCATATTGACCCAGGACCATCCTATCTCCACTGATTGCACAATCATTAATTACATTTATAGCAGCAGTGCCTGCAACAATTGTCGAGAGGGGAAAAGTAGTTTGAGATTTTACAAAATCAAAATAGTCCATTGTTTGCTGAGCCACTTGGGTATTATTGATAGTTACCCGGAAGCTCCTTGTATTTACAGCGTTTCCGGCAACGTTTACGCTAAATGTGGGCAATGGACCGGAAGGGTAAACGTGAAGGTTATTATGAGTAAGGCTGTATGATCCACCATTTGCGATATCATTGGACGTCCAGCTCTCCCCTTTATCATAAGATGATGAGTATACATACGAGGTCTGAACTATGGCAGCATTCCCGGTATTGATCTTATCCTTTGGATAATTTCCAAGCGTATACATGAAATAGGGCTCCGGGGACAGGATGTTGCCAGCAACATCGTTGATAGCATTTGCAAGTCTTTTATTCGTGCCCGGGTTAACGGTTAGGAAATAAGCAGATGTATCAGTCTGAAAACTCCAGTGATCGTTCAGTTGAAAATTTGGATCGATGTATAATTGTTTGTCGGGTTTGCCATCATTCATTTCGCCCCAGAATTCAATATAATCACT
>Ga0193726_1002102_pt1 | contig 14012 bp, 18 predicted proteins | sample H2c1metaG_FD_144928 | JGI IMG/M metagenome (GOLD analysis project Ga0193726, IMG submission 144928) | Soil microbial communities from a riparian zone of the East river system, Colorado, United States - H2c1 | ecosystem: Environmental > Terrestrial > Soil > Riparian zone | place: USA: East River... | reverse complement strand
GCGCCAGGCCCGTTTGTCGCGCAACGAAACGGCGGCAAGAATGGTTGAGCATCTGGCGTATGTGACGACCAACACCGGGTTACGGCCCCCCGAAATAGAGGAAACTCAGCAAGCCGCCAGGGTCGCAGTTTCCGAGTTGGCGAATGCTCTCAAAGAAGAAGAGTTTGCTGCGCCCACTCTCTGGAAAGCCGCGCTCAGAGCTACCGAGAGCTGGATAGAATTGTTGATTTAAGATCGGGGAATCGATGCGTCCGAAAGCGCCCAACTCTTACAGGGCTAAGGGCGTTAAATTTGCATGCCGAATGACAGCAGAAGGGGTAAAATCCCCTAGGGTCCACACCCGAGGAGCAACAACATGACCCCACACATCCCCGAGGAATTTTCCACCAGGTTGATCGACTGGAGTCCCTTCGTGACCATGGGCAACACGATGCCGCCCGAGATCCTGATGAAGACGGAGAGGACGAAGAGGAAGAGGACCGCGCCGACGAACCGCCGGTCGTACGCGAGCCGGATGAAGACTAAAGCATGATGCTTTTAGGATTGGGCATAGCCTGAATTTCGGAAATAGTTGACGCATTGGGTGGGCGTAAATACTCGGAGGATTTCGCCGATTGTGACGCGGCGACCGCAAAGGAGGCCGTAGAGCGGCCGTGGGAGCCTGACCAAGTCACCTCAATCTCCAGTGAGCGAGGCAACACCATGAGCACACCCGTTCCACAAGCCCTGATCGATGCTGCAAACGCCTACGAGACGCTGTTCGTCCCGGCGCTCTTTCGGCAGTGGGCGCCGATCGTGGCAGATGCCGCCAGGATCAAGAGCGGTGATCGCGTCCTCGATGTTGCCTGCGGCACCGGGGTTCTTACGCGCGAGGCTGCCGCGCGCACCGGGCAATCTGGTCGTGTCGCCGGCCTCGATCCACATGCGGGAATGCTGGCCGTGGCGCGAGGCGTCTCACCTGCGATCGACTGGCAGGAAGGGACGGCCGAAGCGCTGCCGTTTCCAGATCGCTCCTTCGATGCCGTCGTCTGTCAGTTCGGCATCATGTTCTTTCCCGATCGGGACAAGGCGATCCGCGAGATGCTGCGCGTGATGGTGCCTGGCGGGCGCTGCGCGGTTGCAGTCTGGGACGCCATCGAGAACGTCCCCGCCTTCGCTGCCCTGGTTGCCCTGCTCGATCGTATCGCCGGAAAAACCGCCGGCGATGCGCTTCGAGCGCCGTTCGCGCTGGGTGACGGGCTGACGCTCACCCAGCTGTTCCACGGCGCCGGGGCGGCGTCCGTCAATCTCGTGACCCGCCGCGGCACGGGGCGGTTCCCCAGCACGCGCGAGTTCGTAAGGGCGGAACTCAGAGGCTGGCTGCCCGTGATGGGCGTCGCCCTGCCGGAGCCCGAGATCGAGCGCATTCTGACAGAGGCGGAGAGCATTCTCTCCTCCTACGTCAGCGCTGACGGCAGACTCGCGTTCGACATTTCGGCGCATCGCGTCACCTGCAGCGCCAGCTCGTAGGGCCTGCATCCATGGCGGCTACGGCAGCAAAACTCGCCATCGGCGGATACCAATTTCAGAGCGTCGAGGAAGGACACGGCCAACCGGTTCTGTTCGTTCACGGGTCTGTCAGCGACCATCGGACATGGCAGCCGCAGGTCGGGGCGTTCGCTGCGCGCTTTCGCGCCGTCGCGTATAGCCGGCGCTATCACTGGCCGAATGCGCCGATCGCGGACGGCGCCAACTATGCGATGCGTGAGCACGTGGAAGACCTCGAGGCCGTGATCGGGGCTCTCGGCCTTGCGCCCGTGAACCTCGTCGGCCATTCCTACGGCGGCTTCCTCTGCCTGCGGCTGGCCTGCCACCGACCGGATCTCGTGGCGTCGCTGGCCCTCGCCGAGCCGCCGGTCGTTACCCTGTTGGCGAGCAATCCTCCAAGGCTTTGGGAAATCTTTGGCCTGTTCGCGACGAGGCCGCGCACGGCGGCAGCGCTCCTGAAGTTCGGCGCCAGAGGGCTCGGGCCCGCGACGGCTGCGTTCCGGGCCGGGGACGTCGAGGAGGGCCTGCAGATCTTCGGCACGGCCGTGCTCGGGCGCGAAGCGTTCCGGAGCCTGTCCGACGCACGCCTGCGACAAGTACGGGCCAACCTGATCGTCGCGGAGTTCCTCGGTTCGGGCTTCCTACCCATCGATCCGCGCGAGGTGCAGCGGATCGCGTGCCCTGCACTGCTGGTCACCGGCTCGAGCAGCCCCCCTCTATTCCATCGCCTGATCGATAGGCTCGAGGAGCTGCTGCCAAGGGCTCAACGGGTCCAGATCCCGGAAGCCTCGCACATCATGCACGAGGACAACCCGGCGGCCTTCAACGAGGCCGTCCTGTCGTTCCTCGCCCGTCGATGAAAGTCGAGCGCGCCACCTCGACTGCAAAGGAACGTGGAGCTGCGGCAAAGGATGCAATTCCGCTCACGGCTAGGCTGCGACGCGCTGCACCAAGACGAGGAGGCACTCCCATGATGTCCGAGACGATTGATGAATCTGTCCCGCTTCGTGCCCATAAGCCGCCGTTTCGGCGATATCGCCAGTCCCGCAAATACGAGGTTACATCCGCCCGAGTGCAAGCTGTGAGCGTAAACTGCTAAAATCAATCGCGTTCGAAGATCTTGGCGCCAGGGTAGATGCGCCGGGCGTATCCCACGACCAACTCCCGGTCCTGAGTCTCCAGGAACGGAGTTCGGATCTGACACGACCCGACGATGAGGTGCCACAGGCCATTAAGCTTCTGAATGATGATGTTCATTTGAGTGTTCCTCGAAGAACCTGCATTCCAGCAAGCACGTATTTATGCGACAGTCCTGCGATTCACTCCTCGGAGCAGTGATCTTGATCACAGATTTCGGAACGCAACTGGCGCCCGCTGTAGAACGACGATTGCTATCGTTTACTCGCGCTTCCGGAGAGAGAAGTTGTGAGCTGCCTGTGCGTCCCTTTGGAGTCGCCGCGAGTATAAAAACCTCTCGCCGTCGCTCAATTGTACGAGCGTAAGCACAGGGCATGAGAAGGGGAGGTATACAAAGGTGGCGCAGATGTCATTCTCGCGAACAGCACGCCGGCCGCGTTGGCTGCCTACAGGCAACTCAAACAATTCCGATTGTAGTATTCGCCGCAGTTGATCCCGTCGGATCTGGACTGGCGGAGATAACACCGGGAAACTGGGCAGGGAGTCGTTCCAGTTTTGTTCAACACCTTTCGCCCCTTGCCGCCCACGAGGCAGCGAACAATAACCACAAGGAAAGCGCCGGCGCAGGCTACGCCCGCCGCGTAGCAATCACGAGCGGGCGGGGATTTTCGATCGAGCCGACGTCGCGTATCCGGTCATGGCAATAGCGCTGGCGACGCGGCGCGACAATCTCAAGGTCACAATTGCATCTCTTGCGAAGGACTGGCCACGAGCAGCGACGGTCACCAAGAAAATGCGCTCGATCGGTTGAGGTGCGCGAGCTGAGCCCGCGCCTCTTGTTGATTGCCGGGCCTGGGAAGCCCGCTGGTGAGTCTGGATTTTGCCGGCTGACAGGTGAAGGCGGCCCCGCTCAAATGAATCGGGCCGCCCGGCGTTGAAGCGAGGCGGCCCTGCACGACCGCATGGTGTGATCAGATTTCAACACCGGCGGAAAATCAACTGCGGTTCTTATTCGGAACACACTTGTGCCCATAGCCGTCCACACGACCCCAGAAAGCTGTTGGTGACTGAGGGCCTGGAATTACTGAAAACCCGGAGTTGTTATGAGTATCATCCCCCTGGACTTTCAAAGAAGGTGCGAACAGCGATGGGCCGCCAGATTTTTACGGCCGATGCCGAGCACGCCTCAACGTCAGTTTGAAAGGCAGGATCAAAAGCAGGCCGCGCCGGCAAAGCCAAAAGAAAAACCCGCCGAGTTAAAGCGACCGGCTTGAGGCCTGCATCGGCGGTGTGAGCGCGGGACCGAAGCCCCGCGCCCTACTCCGGGGTGCCCTTTCAATGCCTAGGAAGCCCGCCGGTGAGTCGGATTGGTCGGGCTATTGAGTGCGGGCCTGATCTCTCAAAATAAACCGGGCGAGGCGGGTCGGGCAACCGGTTCGGATGAGGAACCGGTTATGCGCACGCCGCCGATCCAAAGCCTGGCGCGTCGCAATACCGATGCGTTTGGGGCGTCATGACAGAACCACGATGGAGAAGACATCTTCGTCCGGCTGAAGCCAATCAAGAAAGTCCCCACTGGCTTCCCCTTTGACTTCGCAGCGCGCCGCCAAAAGATCGGTGCGGACTGTCTGCAAAGTCGCTATGGCGGCGTGGGCGTTAAGCTCCCTAACAATGAAATATTCTTGGGAACCCAGCCCTCCGCCGAGCCTTTCCGTGTACGCAACTATCTTCCATGGCTTTTTCTGCATCCACCGAATATGCGCCAACGGCCGTCCGTTTTCCAGCCGGCAAGTCCCGATTGGTGGCGATCGGCGCCGACTCACGGGCTCGCCAGCGTGGCTAACTGGCCGCCGCTGCCAATCGCTCTAATTCCTGTTCCCACAATCCCGGCTTGTAGCCGACGACGATGGCCTCGCCGTTATCGGACATTCGACGTTGAGCACCTTGCCGCCGTCAAGCAGCTTCCCACCGAGTGCATCTTCTATTTTGGTGGACCAGAATAATCTAACGTCATGCGATTAACTTGGCATGATAAAGAGCTGAGCCCAGTGCTTATGCTGAAACCGCTCGCGTGGGAAAATGCTCTCGTGTTGAATTCGTAGAACACAGCCGGGCGTTTTGGTTGCCATCGAAGGATACCGTTCCCAAGTACAACCTCAACTTGATGACCTGGGTCGCTTCTCCTCCCGGACAAAGAATGAGCAAGCTGCACCGTCCGGGCAGGAATATTCCCATTGAAATGTCGTTTTTGTGAACGGGAAGGTCAGTTTTATTTTGAGCCCACGACATGTTCAAGAATGGGCCAGCAAACAGTAGCGTTCCAAGGAACAGCGCCCGCGACATCCAACCCTCCCGACGTCACCGTCATTGCTAGCATTTTTCTTCATTACGTTGAAGCCTGTGTCTTAGCCTCTGCACGAGTCCCAGGAAGGCCACCGGTGAGTCCTGATCTTGCGGGCTGTCATGTGCCGGAAAAATCTCACTCGCTGCTGGGCCGTGGCGCAGACTCGCTGGCGCTGGGCTCAATGCCGTGGCTGATCTTCTGACCAATCGATGACCTCGAAACGCATTCCGCGCTTGAGCATTTCCGACTCGATATCAGCGGCGTGCTTTCTCCAGTCGGGCGTCTCCCGAACGCGGAACCGGATTGCGAGACCCTGTCGTTTCAATGCGTCGTCGGCCGCCAAGGCACCGCGGATAACCACGGACCTCGTTTCCACCATCAGCCTGAAGCGCAGCACCCAAAATCTTCAGCTATCCACAAGCTGGGCCAAGCTTTGCAGCGGGCATTGCCCGACGATGCATGGAAATTGTAGCGCGTGGAGAAGCTAGGTGGCGGAACAATTATTCTGGGGCACGGATCCCCGCATGGACTAAATCATTTTCAGACAGCAGGCCGAGGACGCGCTCCTTGACAAGTTTGTGGCCATCCGGCGTCCAGTGCGAGCCGGCCGACGCGCCCGGATAGAATGCGGCGCCGTCGAAGGTGACAAACAGGATTCCGTTGGCTTGCAGATGCCTAACGAGGTCGGGATCGTTATACTGAAGGCCGACAAGAAATTTGGCCCCGTTCGCCTTCACGAAATCGCGAATCTTGCTGACAAGCCGTTCGGTCGGGTCCGGCACGTACATTAGCGGATGTCGGATCTTGACATAGGATACCGCCACAAGCCGGGCGAGCCATAAATTTCGCACCAGCCAATCTTCCTTGAAGTACTGCTGACGGGATTTAGGAACCGGCTGTCCCTCCAGTACCAACGAGCCGTCCGCGGCAGTCGCGAAGTAGGGCTTTTGATAGCCCTCGTAACGAATATTGGTGCGGTTATCCAACCGGTCGTTCTGCGTGCAGAAAATCAGCACGACGACCGCGGGTCGGACTTTCGACCACAATCGTTCGGTTAAGAGATATTCCTGGTCGGTACCGTACCCTGATATGCCCGCCGCCAGGACCTTGTAACCGGTGATGTGGGGTCTCAGTAAATCGGTGAAGCGCTCGCCCGCCTCGGCATCCAGGCCCCAGACGAACGAATCTCCCAAGAACAGGATGGTTGGCTGGGTATCGAGGCTGAACTCTACGTCGCGCAGCCCGAAGCTGTTGTGTTGGGCATGGACTGTACGTGCGTTCTTAACGACCGAGCTCGAACCTGGGACTGCCGCCCATCCGAGTTCCGGGTCATAGCGATAGCTGAGTGACCGCTCGCTGACGCCTTCGCGCAACTCCCGTAAGTCGGCAACGCGAAGAAAGATCTCCAGCGCGGCCAGGGTCAATATCGTCATGCCCAGTGATATGCCCACCGTCCGGAGGACCTCCCGCAGCCGCCCGCCTTTCGTGAAATGCTTCATCATCAATCAGCATCCAGTGACAAACTGTAGTCGCTCTTGAGAGCGGTGTCCTGGTCGGACTTCTGCAACACGCAGTTTCCGACGACGAGCATGTCAAGTTCGTTTCCCATGAAGCAGCGAAACGCATCTTCGGGCGTACAGACGATCGGCTCGCCGCGAACGTTGAAGCTGGTGTTGACAAGAATGGGGCAGCCGGTCAGCGCCTTGAACCGGCTTAGCAGTTTGTGAAACAGCGGGTTGGTGTCGCTGTGCACGGTCTGGATGCGGGCCGAATAATCGACATGCGTCACGGCCGGGATTTCCGATCGCGAGACATTGAGCTTGTCGATTCCGAACAAGGCTTGTTCGTCCGGCGTCACATGGCGGCGCTTGTTTTCGCTAACATCGGCGACGATCAGCATGTACGGGCTGTCGGAAACGTGGTCGAACCACTCCGAGACGTCTTCGCGTAACACCGCCGGCGCGAATGGGCGAAAGCTCTCGCGGTATTTGACCTTCAAATTGAGGTTCTTCTGCATCGCTGGCGAACGCGGATCGCCCAGGATCGACCGCGCGCCGAGCGAGCGCGGGCCGAATTCCATGCGGCCCTGAAACCAGCCGACTGCCTTTTCCCCGGCCAACGCCTGCGCCGTCGCCTCTAACATCAGGGGCTCATCAAGCACGGCGAATTTTGCTCCCGCCGCGACCAGTCTTCGCTCGATCTCGGCTTGCGAATAGTGGGGCCCCAGATACGAACCGGACATCCCGTCCAAGCCATTGATTGTGCGCGGCTGGCCTTTGAAGATGTGATAGGCGGCCAGCGCCGATCCCACGGCGCCGCCGGCGTCGCCGGCCGCCGGCTGAATCCAGATGTTGTCGAAATGGCCGTCGCGCAAAACCTTGCCGTTGGCGACGCAATTGAGCGCCACGCCGCCGGCGAGGCACAGGTTTCGCGAACCGGTCTGTCTGGCGAGGCTGCGCGTCAGCCGCAGCACGGCTTCATCCAGCACAGCCTGGATCGAGGCCGCGACATCCATGTGAAACTGGGTGAGCAACTGATCTGGGCTTCGTACCGGCTTACCGAATAGTTTTGCAAAGCGATCGTTGGTCATGGTGAAGCCGGTGCAGTAGTCAAAGTAGGACATGTCGAGTCGAAACGAGCCGTCCGGCTTTAGATCGATCAGGTGGTCGAGAATGAGTTTGGCGTATTTCGGCTCGCCGTAGGGCGCCAGCCCCATCACCTTGTATTCGCCGGAGTTGACCTTGAAGCCGGTGTAATAGGTCACGGCCGAATAAAGCAGGCCGAGCGAATGTGGAAAATGGATCTCCTGGAAGATTTCGAGCGCGTTGCCATTGCCCCTCGCCGCCGAGGTCGTTGCCCATTCGCCGACGCCGTCCATGGTCAGCACCGCCGCGCTCTCAAACGGCGAGGGATAGAAAGCCGACGCCGCGTGGCTCAGATGATGCTCGCAGAACAACAGCCGGCTGGTGTCGAAATCATCGGCAAATTTCTTCAGTTCATCCCGCAACAGACTTTTCTGGAACAGCTTCTCGCGCAGCCAGAGCGGGATCGACATCTTGAACGAACGAAACCCGCGCGGCGCCAGCGCGATGTAAGTCTCCAGAAGACGCTCGAATTTGAGAAACGGCTTGTCATAGAACACGACATGATCGAGGCCGTCCGCGGTGATGCCCGCTTCCCCAAGACAATAGGCGATGGCGCTGTGCGGAAACGCCGGGTCATGCTTGCGCCGGGTAAAGCGTTCCTCCTGCGCGGCGGCAACGATCCGGCCGTCCTCGATCAGCGCCGCCGCGCTATCGTGATAGAACGCGGAAATACCGAGGATGCGCATCGCGCGTCTAGAACAGCGTGTAGATGAATGGCGCTATCGCGGAGCCCTTGGTCAGAACCACGAGTCCGCCGAACACCACCATCATGATCAGGATCGGCAACAGCCAGAATTTCTTCCGGACGCGCATAAACCGCCAGAGCTCAGCTACGAAATCCATTTGCTTCCTCTAGAATTGATCCTTCATCGTCTCGGGCGCCGGCCCGGGAGGTGCTCGCACGATCCAGTAGCTTTCCGCGCCCGGCTGCCGATTGAGCCGCAATAGATCCTTGCCTAGTGCACGCATGACGAGACCGGTCGGCAACACCGTGCCGTAGAAAAGCAGCGCCATCACGATCGGATTGACCACGCTGTGAAGGAGCAGGCCGAATTTCAGCCATATCCGATTGAGCGGATTGAGAACCGAGGGCCGAAGCAATCCAGTCGCGAGAAACAGAGCGGCCAATCCGGCCGTCCACGGCCACACCCGGCCCGAATGCCAGGCATTCAGCGAAGTCACGACCCCCAGCGCAGCAGCCATTACGAGCCCAAAGGAACGATCGGACCCGGCCACGATCTTTTCGTCACGGGAAAAGACTTCGTGGGTCGACTGTTTCATCTTCAACTTAGACTTACCATAAATCATCCCTAAGTTTCATCGTTGTGATCGCGCTTTCTTCCGATCCCTGGATCTTATGCTTTGCAGTTTGTCCCCGAAAGCGGGTAAAGCGAGTGTCCCTTGGCGCGGAACTAACGGGATAAGTTATCCAACTGGGTAATGTTGTTTTCGGACAGTAGTTCCAACAAGCGTTCAGCGACTAGCTTGTGGCCGCGTGGCGTCCAATGCGCGCCGTAACGATCTGAATAGGTCTCGGCTCCATCGAAAGTGACGAAGGGAATGCGTTCGGCACGAAGATGCTGGATCAGCTTGCCATCGCTCAATTGAAGCCCCACGATCAACCTGGCTCCGTGCGCTTCCACGAACTCGCGAATATTGCTAACGAGTTGCTCGGTCGGATCGACCAGGAACAACTGTGGGTACCGGATTTCCACATAAGCGAATGCGGCCAAGCGGGCGAGCCAAAAATGACGCACCAGCCAATCCTGCTTCATATATAATTGACGCGATGTGGGAACTGGCTGTCCGCGCAGCACCAGCGTACCATCCGGAGCGGACGCAAAATAAGGCTTCTGATAGCCGTCGTAGCGAATGTTGGTGCCGTTATCCAACCGGTCGTTTGCAGTGCAGAATATCAGCACGACCACACTGGGCTGGATGGTCGGCCATATCCGCTGAAGCAAAAGGTATTCCTGATCCGTGCCATATCCAGAAACACCCGCGTTCACGATCCCAAAATTGGAGATGCGGCTTCTCAGCAGGTCGGTGAAGCGTTCATCGGCTTCGGCATCGACGCCCCAGACGAACGAGTCTCCAATGAACAGCATCGTCGGTCGAGCGTCGCGCTGAAACTCGATATCCCGGAAGCCGAGACTGTTATGCTGCACATGGATCGTTCTGGCGTTAGTGACGATCGAGCTCGAATCGGGTATCGGCGTCCAACCCAGTTCCGCATCATAGCGGTAGGTAAGCGAGCGCTCGCTTGCGCCTTCCCGCAGTATGCGCAAGTCGACGACGCGAAGTAAGATTTCAACAGCGGCCAAGGTCGCGACCGCTGTAAGCAATGTTACGCAGGCAGACCGAAGAGCTTGGTGAGTCCGTCTACGCGTGATGGGAAACTTCATTCCATACCTGCACGGCGAGCGGATGGTCGCGCGCTAGTTCTGACAAGCCTTGTCGGCCTAGTGTGCGGGAACAATGACATAGCGCAAAATCATGCGCAAAGCCTGCCACTTCATCGGCGCCGGCCCAATTAAACGCCCTTCCCTATTCTCTCAGCCTTTTGGCGGCGTCTTGTCCGCCACCAGCCAGCGGTTTTGCCGTTCGAGCGATGTTGAGCACCCTAGTCCGGCGAGTAGGTCACCTTTGATTGCGGCGAACAATCCGGCTTGAACCGGCTCGCCGAAGGCGCATATTTCGAGAATGGCGACAATCGTCCAATGCGATTGCGGTGCGGAGTACAAACGCACTGAAATAAAGTTTTTGGTACCGCACACCGGCCACGCATCCTGTAAAGTTTGCGGGGCTACGTTAGAGTCTTGGTTGGAAAGCACACACGTTCCCACATTTGAGCTGGTCAAACGACCAGACAAAAAAACCGCATGAGCCTGTTCCAAAGGCCGTAGGCGGCGCCCACTGAGGCAGCCTCGAAAGAGTGCATCATGGGAAAACGATCCACCATACCGACCACGGACGCCGTAGTTGCAGCTCTCACGGTATCCGAGTCGAACCAGCAAACTGCGTTCGCTAAGCATCAATCGTGGCCAATGGTCAAACCAGTTTTATTTGCGGCGCTAGTCTGCGCCGCTCCGGTCTGCCGGTCCTCAGCGCAGGAGGCCAAGATTGCCATCGACATGATGGGAATAGGAGGCATGAGCTGCGCTCATTGGCAGTCTACTCAAGCACTTCGATTGGAGGGAACGATCTGGATTTATGGTTTCTGGACGGGACTCAATTACGTTGCTGCAGCGAGCGGACAAACAGAGACGAAAGTCGACACGGCAGCGGTAGTGGTGCAAGTCAAGAAAACATGCGCTCAAAGCCCGTCGCAGGTATTGGCCAACGCCGTGTGGACCGCTTATCTTAACCTCAATAAGAGGTGATGCCCCACCGCTGACTCCAGTAACGCCGCTGGTGCGTTTTGGCTCGGAAGGCTGTCCGAGAACACCGGCCGCCACGGAAAACGAATCCAGAGGGCCGGCAGGTGGCAGGATTGGATCGCGGGGAACGAATCTCGTTCACCTTTGATGAGTTGCCGCGAGAGCGCCTCATGATGGCTGATAAGTCCAAAGGCACGTGGTACGTTTCGTTTGACCTGGGACCGGGAAAGCGAACACACGCAAGCGCGACCGAAACATTTCCGAACGAGCGCGAGGCCAAGAAATTCGCGAGAGCGAAATTGGTCGACACGCCAAATGTCAGCGCGGGCACGCTCATCCTCATCTGCCGAAGAGGACGATCGCCGCAACGCAGATGCTTGAATGGCTCGAAGAGCCGGATGAAGCCGATTTGGCTTGAAGCGGCCTACCATCGGCGCACAATTCGCAGGATGCTCAATGTCGGCCTTAGCCAAACTGCCGCGGCCCGAGGGTTCGGAAATACTGCTCGCCCTGATCATAGTGGCGGCCGCCGTCGTAGCGATCATCTGCTCATGCGCGATGTTCCTTCATTATCTTCCTGAGGACGCAGACGATTGATAAAGCAAAACCGCGCCGGCGGTGATGCACGAACAAATACCAGGCATAGGCAACCAGCGCACCCGCAACGAAAGCGCCGCCTGCGATCAAATAGACCAGCGCGAAACAAATTCATATTTTCGTCGTCGGGGTTGGCGTGATGCTGCCGATGTTCGGTCGGTGCGAAGCCATGCAGCACAAAGCGATGAACGACATATTCGGCGAGGGTCCATGCAACGACGCCGACGACGAAAAGCACAGCGTCAGAACTCATTCTGAGCTGCGAAGTTGCCAGCAGGACCATTGCGAGCAAGGACGCTACTAGTATTTCGCCGAAATAGATGATGGCGGTCATGGGCTGCCCATCCGAGCCGCTGCGCCGTCAGGCGCGCCACCCCGGGGGCGAATTCCGGCGGCGTGATACGCAGCGGTCCAACCTTCCATAGAAGGTCGCCCTCCGATGATAATGGTTTTGCGCGCGGCGTGTTCCGCAATCAGCCAGCATATCCGACAAATCGGCGTCACCTTCCTCAACCGCATGGCAATTTTCGCTACCGCACGCTACTTTGGGATTTAAAAAGAAGGCCCGCCCTGAATGGCGAAGACTCTACTTTCTCTGCCGGATTTGCGGTACCGGGCGTTGGCAGAAATCCGGAAGCAACCGGGCTGCTCAAACGTTCAGGGCATCGCGATCAATCGCGTCTCGGATCAGCACGCTGAAAATAATTGGTCGCTATGTGTATCATCTGCGGGCACGGCTGATGCCAACACGGCCGCCCGTGCGGCGCTACATGTCCAAAGCGTTTTGCGCCGCGATTATGATCTGATGCTAGATTGACCGCACGGAACCGCGAAGGAGTAATCCAAATTATTTGGATGTCCGCACGCTCGTCGTGCGACGGTGACGGGAACAACGGCCAATATGACTATCCGCGGTTCCAGCCGTCTACCCATTTTTGGGATCGCGACGTCGACGTGCGGTTGTTGGGGCGAACAAAACGAGACGGATTTTGCAGAAGGCTGGGCCGTCATGATCCTCGCATAGCTGCGGCCGGAACTGTTCGGACCCGTCATCGTCGCAGGCGCGCCGCTTGCCTATTGGGCGGGCCTGCATGGCAAATATCGGCCGACGCGGCGATCCGCAGAGGTATAGTGAGCCCTGTGCTAGTAGGGCGGTGGTGTGCGTCTGGACGCCTCGGAAGGCGGGGCGCTAGTAGTCTGCAAACGCGTTGCGCATCCGAGGCAATGTCAATGTCAGATCAAAACCACTGGGAGTTTGCGGGCCCGGATGACGCCAAGGCGGAGATCCGCGCCGCGGTGGGGTATTTGCTGAGAGGTGCTACCGGCGGCACCCAAGGTGATATCGTGCCGGAGATCATTGCGATCGTGCGCCAGGTCGCGAGTGGATTGCCGCCCGAGCCGCCGAATCCTTTGGATGATGGTTTGCCTGGCGGCTAGGTGGCTGCCGCAGACACGAGGGGGATAGGCTTTTGCAGGCTGTCATGTGCTGCCTGTCAGTCCGAGGGGTTCATGGTTCCGCTGGGCTTTCGCATGAAGAGCAGTAAAAGTTACCGCCATTCTCGGATTGAATAAAATAAAAGCCTTCGGGAAGGTTATCCACGTGTACGCTCCATGCGAAAGCCGGGCTGTACCGGTCTTTCGGCAAACGGGACACCGGAGGTTTTCAACCCAACGGTCTAGGACGATCATCGATCAACTATGAGCCTACGGCGGGACGGATCAAGCCAGTCATCCTGCCACAATCAGTTCCGATTGCACCCCACAGCCATCGCCATCAAACCCGCGGAGTCGGCCAGCGATCGGCGCAATTTCCCGACACAACACTGTGCGGCGCGCGTGGCTTATCAGTGACTCTCCCGAGCCCCGCAAATGGCCTTCTGCGTAATGCTGTCAGCGCATGACCCGATTTTGGTGTCGACCGGGTTAACCGGTCGGCTGATCTTCTGACCAATCGATGACCTCGAAACGCATTCCGCGCTTGAGCATTTCCGACTCGAGATCAGAGGCGTGTTTTTTCCAGTCAGGCGTCTCCCGAACGCGGAATCGGGTTGCCAAACCCTGTCGCTTCAATGCGTCGTCAGCCGCCAAGGCACCTCGGATAGCCTCGTACATCACGGTCAGGCTGTCGTTCGTGAACGCTTGATAGTTCATCTGAGCCCCTCACGAAAAAGCTGCCGCTGCGCTCCCAGCGACGCCATCGCGGCGGCGGCAAGACTGCCAGCACCAGCGACGCTTGAGAAGGCGGCAACAGCGAGGAAACGTCGCCGCGATCCGTCCACAGGTTTGCTTTGAGATATGCACGTGTTTGTGGGTGGCGTGCTAAGCACGCTGTCAGCCTGGGTCATTGGAGGGCTATCCTTGTGGCTCGGGTTAGAGCCGGGG
>Ga0193726_1002101_pt1 | contig 14017 bp, 6 predicted proteins | sample H2c1metaG_FD_144928 | JGI IMG/M metagenome (GOLD analysis project Ga0193726, IMG submission 144928) | Soil microbial communities from a riparian zone of the East river system, Colorado, United States - H2c1 | ecosystem: Environmental > Terrestrial > Soil > Riparian zone | place: USA: East River... | reverse complement strand
GTCGAAGATCAGATCAGACTCAGCGTTCACGAACGCCACGCCCTTTATGCTGGGATAGACTTGCCCATCCTGCACACGAATGCTTCCCTCAAAGATGCTGCCCACAATACTCTCTTGTCTCCAAATCTCGCCCTCGCGTAATTTCCCGTCCGCATAAAGGCAGGCCAGCTTCGCGCTGGTCCCGGTGCCGCACGGGGAGCGGTCATAGGCCTTCCCTGGACATAACACGAAGTTCTTGCTGTTCACCCCGGAAACCAGGGAGGGTCCAAACAGTTCGATATGATCGATTTCCTGACCGTCCGCGCCGGTGATTCCCCGGGACACCAGGGCGCTGCGCACCGCCCAGGCGAAATTCGTCAAGGCTTCGATGTTGTTCAGGCTTAAATCCTGCCGGTGATCTTCCACCAGGAAAAACCAGTTGCCACCCCAGGCGATATCGCCATGCAGGGTGCCCGTCCCCGGCACCTCGATGGCAACTTTGGCGGCGGTGCGATAGCTCGAAACGTTATTGACCGTGACTGCACCATCCTCGTGCAGAATTGAGCTCACCGTACCCACGGGAGTTTCGATGCGGTGTTCGCCGCATGAAATGCTGCCCAGGTAGGACAGGGTCGCGACCAGTCCGATGGTGCCGTGCCCACACATGCCCAAATAGCCCACATTATTGAAAAAAACCACACCTGCCGCACAACCCGCATCGACAGGCTTGCACAATAGAGCGCCCACCATGACATCGGATCCGCGGGGCTCGTTCACCACGGCGGATCGGAAACCGTCATGTTCTCGACGAAATTTCTCCAGCCGTTCCGCCAGGGGCCCATTGCCGAGCTCCGGTCCCCCGCTGACGACCAAGCGCGTGGGCTCCCCACCGGTGTGCGAATCAATCACTCGAACCCTCGTCGGATTACCGGGCTTCATGAGCTAAAGAATATAGAAATAAGGCCTTACGGTGTTCGGCAACAATGCTTTGGTTTCATTACTGGATTTGATTTTATGGATACAATATCCGATTCGTCAAGACCATATCGCACCCCGAAGGTGGATCTAGTGCCGGAGTTGACTCCCCTGGCGGGTGGCGAAGATCGCCGCAGGCGGTGCGGGAAAAACCGGGTAGGCGGAGCTGGAGTCGATAGCAGGCAATGGTCCCTCCTCCCAGTTGAGGGTCACCCCAGTTGCAGGTTGCCCCAGTTGCAGGTTGCCCCAGTTGCAGGTCAGAAGATTGCTCGTCGGAATGGTCTCGGCGACGGGACCGAAGCCTGCGTTCGCAACGGGTCCCGCCCAACGAATGGTTCCTTATCCTCTGCGATTTTCACGTCCCCTGCGCATTCGCGGAAGGTTATCCGGCAAAAGCCCCCAGCCGAAGCCCTGGCCTCGGCTGGGGAGCCGAGCCACCTACCGCTCGCGCGAACTAGAACTCGAAGTTGCCCCGCAGTTCGATTACGCGGGCGCCGCCGTTGGGGCCGTTATTGGGGTTGAGGGTTCCACTTCCGATTCCGAAAGATCCACTCTGCACGAACGGGCTGAAGCTGTTTTGAAAGCAATAATACGTGCAGCCGTTGGCCGAACCCGGCCCGAAGTCGGGATGATTGAAGGCGTTGATCATCTCTGCCTGGAGGCTGAAGCGGAGCCTCTCGTTGATCGGGAAGTGCTTGGTAATCGCGATGTCGTCATAGGTGTTGTGTGGTCCGTAGAGCCAGACTCGCTGGCCAATGGTGCCGGGGGTAATATTCTGAGAGATAAACGCCGGGTTGGCGCCGCCGCCTGTCGGGGTGAGCAGGTACTTGGGATTCAGGAAGGATACCTGGGATGTTCCCGGGATGCGGTAGGTACCGACAGAGCTCTGCAATTGAGACGCCGTGACCCCGGTCAGATTCACACCGCCATCAGCATAATCGTTGAAGGTGCTGCTGGCGCCGCCCAGAAGGAACGGCGCTCCGGTTTGAAACGTAAAAATTGTTCCTACGGTCCAGCCGCCCACAATCCGGTCGAGGACGCCGCCGCGGTTGGCAAATTGCTTGCCCTTGCCGAAGGGCAGATCGTAGGTGCCGTTAATATGCACAACGTTTCGCAGGTCAAAAAGAGCTGGCCCATAACTCAATCTCATGTCGCGGAGGGTAAACACGGCGCCTTGGCCCTGCCAGTTGTTTTGGGTGGCAATCCCCAGGGTGTGACTCCAGGTGTAATTGGCGTCCATCTGCAGACCGTGCCAGGACCGCTGCCGGAAATCTATCTGCAGGGCATTGTAATTCGAGTACCCTTCCGCCACCGTGTAGCTGGAGCCAATGCCTTGGGCATAAGGATTCACCTGGAAGAAGTTGATCGGATATCCCGCTCCCGGGCCGGTGAATCCTACGTTTCCGCAGGGACTGAAGGACGAACCCACCAGGTTACATAGATAAGGAGCTGTACCGGCGATGCCGGCCAGGGTGCCAGCCATTCCTCCGGCGGCACCGGTCTGCAGCTGGCTGATGAAATTGGAAGCACCGTAGTCAGATTGCGGCGCTCCGGCGCCTCCGGCCGATTCTCCAGCAAATGCGGCGTCGAAAATCGGAAGCGCATGTTCTCCGGCAAAACCCAAGTTCGCGAACGTCTGCGGTTTCGTAACTCCGTCGTATCCGTTGGCTGCATTGATTTGTAGATTCTGTTGTGCATTCTTGAATTGCGAGAGGAACCCATTCTCAAAGATGTTGATTTCATCCGGATTGATGTTCAACCACTGGCGCTGGGTCAGGCTTCCGATGTAACGCACTTCGAGCGCTCGGGTCTGCCCGAGTTGGCGCTGAATGCCAAAGTTCCACGATTCAGTGTAGGGCTGTTGAATGTTTTGATTCATGCCGTTCAACCCGGGACCGCCCTGGAAGGTAAAATCCGAGGCCGGTTCGCTCTTGAGGAAAGTCTTCGGCGAGAGTCCGTAGGGTACGCCGAATGCTTGCGTGGGATCAGAAGCGGCCGGATTAAAGTTGCTCAGCGACAGGCTTCCGGGGGTGAAAGTTCCCGGTGCTGCCGTCGAGTTGGCATTGAGAAAGAAGGACTGGTAATAAAAAGAAGCATAGTCGGAAGCCTGGTTCCAGACATATTGCTGGGGCTCGGTAAATTTTCTCAACGAGAAGCCGGCGCGGATTACCGTCCGGTCGCCGCCCATCACTTTCCCCAGAAAACCATCCCCCCCGGCGGGGTTCCAGGCAATGCCAATCGCCGGCTGCGGCGCGACGTTCCAGGCGTTATAGGGGTGCGAGTTCTGAATGAGCAAGGGGGAACTCTGATCCCCCTTCAAAGAACCGGGATTAAACAGATTGCCGATCCCCGAGGGTCCCCAGATCGCCGCCGTATTCGCGGAGTGGTAGAGGTTCGAAAGATCTTTGTCCGCGGAGGTAAAATCCCAGCGCAGTCCGAAGTTGAGCGTCAGATTCGGTCTGAGGCGGTAGGAGTCCTGGAAGAACAGGCCCGCTCCCCCCATCAGCTCATCGAGATTGTATCGTCCCACCGAGTGCTGATATTGATTTGCCTGCGGGCTGAATGAATAACTCCCGGTTACGCTTGATATTCGATCCACCAGGATCGCATAGAGCTGTTCGGCCTCACTTTGCTGGTTGGAGTTTGCGCCCGGGAGCGAGGCACCGGCCCCGCTGATCGTAAAGGCATTCAGGGCCGGGTCACCGTTGGCCAGACCAAAGTTGACACCGGGATACCCCAGCTCCGGGTTGTAATAGTGGTCTTGCTCGCGCCACCACGACGCGCCGTAGTTCAGGTTGTGCGCGCCGTGCTGCCAGGTCATGGTGTCGGAAGCGTTAAACACCGGGTAGTAGGTTTGGATGCCGCTGTAGAAAATCGTTCCCGACATCTGGGTATTGAACGGCTGTTGGACATTCGTATAATTCCACCCCAGCTGAGGCGCATTCACGCTGAGTGGTGGAGCATTGTAGGCGCCAAGAGTGTTGTCATAGAGGAAGCCGCCGCGGAATTCGTTGACCAGGTTCGGCGATATCGTCCAATCGAAGCCAAATCCTGCCGTGTAACTCTTGTCGCTATTACCAGCGCCGGTCGACGCAAAGCCCGATCCCGGGAAGTCAGGAGGATTCACGCCAGGGTAGTTGTCTTTGGTCATGTTCCATGCCAGATTGAAGCGGAATTTCTCCGAGGCGTTGTAGTCCACGCGAACCGTGGGGAAATAACTCACGGTAGGGTTGGCTACCTGCCAATTGAGCTGATTGAGATTGGGATCACCCAAGGCATTGGGGATCAGCTGCCCGGAAGCCTTGGCTGTGTTTATTGCCGTCAATATGGAGGCCGTGCAGTAGGATGCGGTGCAACTGGCAGGGGGTGCGGTCGGAAGATTGGCGCTGGGGTTGGTTGCGTTGTAGTTCTCGGCCAGGGTAAACAGGTTCACCGTTTGCCCGTTGTAGCTGAAGATCCCCGCTTGGGCCGCCGGAGTGAAAAGGTAATTCGAGGTTGTATAGGCACCCGGCTGCCGGCCCTCGGCGTAAGTGCCGAAAAAGAATAGTTTGTCCTTGATGATCGGGCCGCCGACGCTGGCTCCGAATTCATTGAGGATGAGAGGATTCTTGCGCGCCGGATTCGATGGATCCAAGGCGGTGGCGTTATCGTTGATCCAACTGTTGGCATCCAGCGCGGAATTCCTGAAATCCTCGTAGAGCCGGCCATGAAAGGCGTTGCTGCCTCGCCGAGTCACAAAATTGATCTGCATGTTGGCCTGGCCGAAACCCTGATCCAGGTTGAGCTGCTCGGTCTGCACTGTCATCTCTTGCATGTCTTCGAGCCGCGGCTGGACGTTGGGCTCGGCATTTCCGCCAAACTTCATTCTGCTGGTACTGCTGATGACACCGTCAATGTTGTTGCCCTGCGCGATCGAAGGAAGGCCGTCGTAGGTCCCGTTGTATCCCGGGACCAGCTGGGAGAGCTGCGTCAGGTCGCGGCCTTGGATCGGCAGGTCTTCAATTTGCTTCAGATCGATGGTTGTGCCGATGGCGTTCGAAGTCTCCTCGACCACGGGCGTGGCGCTGGCGTCGACCTCCACGGTTTGCGAGGTCGCCCCAATCTTGAGGGCGGCGGTGATGTCTGTGGTTTGCGCCGCCTCCGATATCACACTATTGAAAACTTCCTTCTGGAATCCGGACTTCGATACCGTCAGCCGGAATTTGCCAAGCGAGAGATTGACAAAGCTATAAGTCCCTCTGTCTACAGTGCTGGCGATGCGGACGTCACCGCTGGTAAGATCGCGAAGCTCCAGTTGCGCGCCCTGTATCACTTCGCCGGTGGGATCCACCACGCTGACGGTCACGGTTCCCTCGGAACCATGCTGCGCCCATGCGAAGGGAAGGGTGAAAACGGCTAGGAATAGAATGCGGGCAACGGCGATGCAAAAATGTCTGGCAGACATTTCGTCCTCCTTGGCAAACGCACCAGAGCAAACGTTTACTACGTTGCGCAATTTTGTATACTTTATTCATTTCGCTTGTCAAGATAATTCATGAAGGCGGACATTTGTGCCAAATGGGAGAGATTTCGCTTGGCCCCGCCGTTCCGGTTGGGGGGTTTGGTCCGCTCGAAGGGACGCCTTGCGAAAGCGTTTTGCTCTACTCTAGCGGCTGATCATTTCTTCCCGTGAATCGATCCCCCCTCATTTCGAGGCGTGACCTGCTGAAGCTCCTAGGGGCTGGGTTAGCGGTCGGCCCCGTGGCCAAGGCGGCGTCGCCAGCCGGCAACCCGGTTCGCTTTGTCGACGTCGCAGGCTCGGCGGGTATCACTTTCCAGCACGAAAACGCCGCCTCCCCCCAGAAATACCTGATCGAAACCATGGGCGCGGGATGCGGCTGGATTGACTACGACCAGAACGGCCTGCTTGACCTTTACCTGGTCAATGGCGCCGCAACGCCCGCCCGCCGCCCGGCGCCCGCTCCGCGCAGCGCTCTTTATCGCAACAATGGGGATGGCACTTTTACCGACATCACCTCCGTCGCTCGAGTTGGAGCCGAAGGTCTGTTCGGCATGGGTGTGGCCGTCGGCGATTACGACAACGATGGATTTCCCGACCTGTTCGTTCTCGGATATGGCCGGTGCATTTTGTATCACAACAATGGCAACGGAACCTTCACCGATGTATCCAGCAAGGCTGGTGTCGAGAACTTGGGGCGATGGGGATCGAGCGCCGCCTGGTTTGACTACGACAACGATGGGCATTTGGATTTGGTGATCGCCAACTATGTCGATTGGTCGCCCGAACACAACTTTTACTGCGGCGACAGCGCTCCCGGTATGCGCAGCTATTGCCATCCCGACGATTTTCACGGCCAAGCGCCGACCCTTTATCACAACCGTGGGGATGGCACTTTCAGCGACGTCAGCAAGTCGTCGGGCGTCGGCCTAAAGCCGGGCAACGGATTGGGCATCGTCACGTTTGACTACGACAACGACGGTTGGCAGGATATTTTCATCGCCAATGATCACATGCCGAATTTTTTGTTCCACAACAACCGGGACGGGACCTTTCGCGAAGTGGGTTATGAGGCCGCTGTCGCGGTCAGCGGAGACGGCCAGTTCGAAGCCGGCATGGGAACTGACGCCGCCGACACGACGGGCAATGGCCGACTGGATCTTGCCGTCACTCATCTTGACATGCAGTTGGCACGACTTTACCGGAACCTGGGGGATGGCATCTTCGAGGATGCAACCTTGCAAGCGAAAATCGGCTATTCCACTTATCACATGAGTGGTTTTGGAACTCGATTCCTGGACTATGACAACGACGGCCTGCGCGATCTGTTCATGGCAAACGGCCACGTGCTCGACAACATCGAGAGATATCACGCGAGCACGCACTACGCAGAACCCAAACTGATGTTTCGCAACCTGGGGCGCGGTATTTTTGAGGACGTCAGCGATCGCCTGGGTCCGGATTTCCAACGGCCGCGAGTCAGCCGTAGCGCCGCGATTGCAGACTTCGACAACGACGGCGATCTCGACATCCTGGTGAACAACAACGGCCAGGCTCCGCAACTGTTCAGAAACGACGGGGGAAACAGCAATCACTGGTTGGAGATTTTTCTGGTGGGCACGCGTTCCAACCGTGACGGGGTGGGCGCACGAGTCACGGTCGCCGCCGGCGGACTGGTCTTGTACGATCAACGAAAAGGGGGGATGAGCTATCAGTCGGCGCAGGATCCCCGTCTTCATTTTGGACTTCGAGAGCGCACCCGCGTCGACTCCGTCGAGGTGGTGTGGCCGAGCGGCATCGTGACCAAGCTCCAGAATCTAAGCGCCGATCGGATCATCTCGATCCAAGAAGGCACCGGGATTGTGGAGCGGCCATTTCCACGCATCCTGCCGAAGTAGCTTTTCCTGGCAACTATTTGACTCCGTCGTTGACGTAGCCCGCTTTGTGATCTCCGGGCGCCGCGGCAATCCGCTCTTGTTGCTGCCTGTTCAGGGCGCTTAGGATCGCCAGCATCTGCTGTGCTTGCTCGGGATTTCCCCGCCTCCGGTAGGCCACGGCCAGATTCGAGTATGCAGCCGGATTCGCCGGGGCAAGCCGTCGGCCGGCCTCGAAATGCGCGATCGCTTCCTCAAGGTGATTTTTCATCAGGCAGAGCTTGCCCAGGTTGATCTGTACCCCGGCATCGCTCGGGCGATCGGTGACGGATTTCTCCAGGGCTGCCTCGGCTTCTCGAAACTCGGGCTGCCCCGGGACGAGGCCGGAACGGAGGAGGGCTTCCCCGAGGATCGTCAACAAAGCCGTGCTTTCATGGCCGTTTTTGATTCCGTCACGGCCCGCCCGGATGGCCTCGGCAATATTTCCAGCGAGCAACTGTTGCTGCGCTGCGGCGATGTAGGCGATATCTCCACCGGGCTCGAGGGTTGCGGCAAGATCAAATTCGGGTTTGGCAAGATCCAATTGATCGGTGCGCGCAAAGAACATGGCGCGCTGGTAGTGCAGACGCGACGATTGCGGAAGATTCCGCAGCCCCAAATCGGCCACTCTCAGGCCCAGGACATAATTCTGGCTGTCGGCGCAGGCGTCGGCGACGAACAAATAAAGCTTCTCGTTCCGGGGGATCAGATCCACAGCTTTTTCGAGAGCCTCGAAGGCCTCCTGGGGTTGACCGTTTCCAACGTAGGCCTGGGCCAGCAGATTGTAAACATCCGCATCGTGCGGCCCGCCCGTCATTGCGGTCAGGACCGCGATCGCATCTTTGAACCGGCGGGTTCCGACGTAACAAAGAGCCAGGTCGAAGCCCGCCGCGTACTCCTCCCGGACATGACCTCGCGCCGCCAGCAAATGGGGGATGGCTGCGGCGAAATCGCCCTTCCCTGTCAAAGTGATTCCCGTCTGTAATTCTGCCGCCGATTCGGGTGAAGAAGGATTTTGGCGTGCACCGCAGATCGCGGCCAGGACGACGAGAAGCGAAACCGATGCCGCAATTTTCATACGTTTCCCGTGGACTGGTGAAGGCGCTCGTGCGGTTTTATCTCCACGCCTTCTGTCCTTCCACAATGGTGATATAGCGGTCAATCGGCAAACCGGTGAAGCGCTCCGTCACCCCGCTCGGCTGCGGCCACTTCACCTCAAGCCAATCCATCTTCGTACGCTTTCCGATTCCCAAAATCATTCTCGGATCATGGGACGAGAGATAGCTGCCGCCTCCCATTTTGAATTGATGCCGTTCGAGGTCACCCGATCGGTAGCGAATTTCGGCTCCGATGCCGTCAATATTCGCTTTGTGCCCGACAAGCCGCACGCCCAACCAGTGATTCTGCCGGCCCATGTCGTTTCGCAGCAGAATCGGGACATCATTGTTCTGCGCTATCAGCACATCCGCGGCTCCGTCGTTGTTAAAATCACCCACCGCCAGCCCGCGCGCGGCGAGCGCAGTCGAAAAGATGGGGCCGCTGTGGTCGCTGACATTGCGGAATCCTCCCCCTTGATTCCGATACAGCAACAAGGGCTCACGATACTTCACGTTCGATAATCGTTCTTCCACCTTGTCGTCCGGATGGCCATTGCACAGCAGAAGATCAATCTCCCCGTCGTTATCGTAGTCGAAAAACTTCAATCCCCAGCCGCTCAGCAAGCGCGTGGCGGAGCCAATCCCTGTCGGAATGGCGACGTCGCTGAAGATTTCATTCTTGTCGTTGTGATATAGCGAGAACATCTCCTGATCAACATTGGCTTCGAACAGGTCGATCCAGCCGTCCTGGTCATAGTCGGCGGCATCCACTCCCATGCCGGAACGAGGATGACCAAAGGCGTTCACCCCGACCCCGGCCAGCAAGCCGATTTCTTCAAATCGTCCTTTGCCGCGATTCGCAAAAAGAAAATTCGGGACGGTGTCATTGGTTACGTATAAATCCATCCAGCCATCGTTGTTCAGGTCAGCTGCAACCGCTCCCCAGGCTTTGGCGGGCGAACGAGCGATTCCAGATTCCTGGCTGACATCGGTAAAAGTGCCGTCGCCGTTGTTGTGAAAGAGCCGGCACGGCATTGGGTCGTAGATCGTGGGGATACAGTAGTGGCGCTCGCCGGTCAGAACATTGCCGCAGAATTTGAGTTTTTCCCTGCTGTAGTCCACAAAGCGACAAACGAAAAGGTCAAGCCTTCCATCATTGTCGTAGTCGAACCACACCGCGCTCGTAGCCCAGCCCGGAGCTTCGACTCCGGCTTTGGCGGTCACATCGCTGAAGGTTCCGTCCCGGTTGTTGTGATAAAGAATGCTGCGCGGATATTGGGTGACATAAAGATCGGGAAACCCGTCGCCGTCATAATCTCCAACCGCAACTCCCATGCCATAGGCGCTGCCCGGCACTCCCGCCGCGTGGGTCACGTCGGTGAAGGTGCCATCACGATTGTTGTGATACAAGGCGTTACGCAAAGGCCGGGTGGGTTGGAAAAAATCGCAGGGCCCACTATTCACCAGATAGATATCCATCCAGCCATCGTTGTCGTAGTCAACAAAAGCGCATCCCGGTCCCACGGTCTCGGGCAAGTGAGCCATCGGGGACCGTCCATTCACGTGCACCCAGGAAATGCCACTGCTGGCGGCAGCAATCTGTTCAAAGGCCGGCGCAGAAATATCCAGAGGCGCGGCGGTCGACGCCCCCGCCGGGCGAGCAAATCCGGCCGCGATTCCCCCGCCGGCGCAGGCCCACAGAAAGCGGCGGCGAGAAATCGCGTTCCCCAAAGACCGTCGCGAGTTAGCCACTCTGGGATTCTCCCCAGGCGATTCGTGCCCGCTTCGCATTTGCAACCCTGGTCAAAAGCCTCTTACTGGGGCGAGGCCCGCGAATCCGCCTCCGGCTGCGACTTCCCCGATGCTTTGGTCAGTTCTGCTTGGCGAGCCATCTCCCGTTCAGCCGCATCCTTGTGGCCGGTTCGTGAATAAGCGATTGCCAGTTGATAGTGGCCCGCTGGATCTGAAGTTTCCATGCCCACGTATTTTTCCAGGGGTGAAATTGCGTCGGAAAAATTCCCCGACGCACTCAAGGACATGCCCAGCGCAAGGAATGCCTCGGAGAATCCGGCATCCAGCCTGGTGGAGCGGCTGAAGTGTTGAATGGCTCCATCCCATTTCCCAGCCTGGCGTGCAAGCTCCCCTAACATGAATTCGGCAGAGGCATTGCTGGGATCAATCTTCAACTCCTGTTGGAATTCCCTGGCGGCATCCTCGCCCGTCGTTGGAGTGGAAGGTTTGGCCAGGAAAATTCGTCCGAGACGGTAGTGAATCTCCGGAAGCTGCGGATTTTGCTCGAGGATCTTGGCGTATTCCGCCGCAGCTTCGTCCCATTTTCCCTGTGATTCCAGGCCTTCGGCGTCCAGTTTATGCACCTGATAGGACGCAGGAGAAGTGGCTGCGAGTTGCTGGGAAGCGCGCGAAGCCAATTCAGAGTAATAGTGGGTTGTGACGTAGAGCACTTCTGGATCGCGTGGAAATTCCTGCTGCAACACGAGCAGCGCATTCACCGCGGTTCCAGTCTGAGCGAGACTCATCGCGCAGCGGGCCAGTGCCATGAGCGAATGATATTTCAGCTGTTTGTCCGCGACATGCGCCGTCGCTCTCTTCAAAACCGGGACGGCCTCCTTGCAATTGCCTTTCTCGGTCAGAGCGATGCCTTGTTGCGCCAGGGACGGAGAATCGGCCGCGGGGATCTTCGCTCCAGCTTGAGCACCGGCCGGGACGGACGAGATTCCGCAGGAGAAAACGGAAACCAAAAGCAAATGGGGAATTCTGGACATGTGGGGAAACTTAGAACTCCGATGACGCGCATTATAACGTGGACGGCCGCTTTGACAATTCCGTTGAGGTTGGATGCTCTCGTCTTATTAGTTGGGTTCGTTGGGTTCGTTGGGTTCGTCGGGAGGAAACGAAACCGGAGCCGGCGCTCCCTCTTAGTGGTGAGCCGAGAGCTCGCGCTTGACCTGGCCCCGGTCATCCAGAAACTGGATGGCGGGAACCCCATCCTCGGCAACTTTTAAGCGCAGGCGAACGTGTCCTTGTTTGTCATTCATCGTGAACCCGACCGATCCGTCTGGGGCGCGGGCCAGAAAAGCCCGCTGTTGTCCGGAAGGAAAAGTCCTTTGGAACGCCGCCCAAGCCGCCCCCCTTTCGCTGCCATGAGCCATCGCCTTGATTCGTTCCGCTTCGGCAATCAACGCCGGAGTAATGGATTGATCCGGCACGTCGTTCAACTCGATACCCGCTCTTTTCTCCCCATTGGGGGATAAAGAGGTGCCGATCACTACCGTTTGATCCTGCTCGTATTGATCGAAGCTTAGATGACTGAAGCTTGAGCGTTGGCCATCTGTCGTTGCGCCGGCGAAGATAAGGCCGCCGTCCTCGGTACCTTCATCATTGATGAACAACATGCCCGCCGAATCCTTCCGACGGGCACGACCTATTTCCCGTCCATGGTAGAAGCTTCCCGGAAATTCGGTTCGATCCGCGATGATCAACCGCGGTGTTCCGTCCCGCTCAACGACATCGATCCGATGGACCCGGATCCGGTCAAACTCGGCCATTTTGTTTGTGCCCTGCGGCGGTCGTACGAATCCAACATAGACCGTAGCCATGAAAGCCAGCGTCACCACCGCCGAGTAAAGCATGAGAAAACGTGCCGCGGATCGGAAACGGACGTTCATCAGATTTCCTCCTCAAAAAATCTTCATGATGTTCGCTTTCTGACGACGATAACAGGGTCTTCCCCCAGCCGGCTCACATGTTCCCTTACCGTCGGTCAAGCGCGACAATCGATTCCGGCTCCGCACTACGAGATCATTGACGAGGGCTATTCCTTGTCGATAGAGGATAGATTCGGGTGATCGACAGTGGCGGCGGTCTTGGCCGGTCTTGGCCTCCCTCAGCAGACGCGGTTTGGCGCGCTCGTCGCCGGCAACTCTCTGGAAGGAATTTAATAGCGACTTTCCGGCCGAGTTGCTTGGCCTCAACCGGGTAGACCTCGCCCCCGCCGCCGCGCCCGAGCTTCTCGATGATGCAGCGGTGCGAGATGGTCTGGCCGATGAAAGAAAAAAGGCTGCTCCGCGAGCGACCCTACCGGTGAGCCAAGCGGCGGCGAGCCAACGCTCTTGCGGGCAAAACTGAGTATTCCAGCGGCTGCGCCATCGGCCCGCAGGAAGCGCCAGCACTCAGAACGCCCGCAGATCAGATGGCGCCTGCTGCCCGGGTTGACCCGGTCGGCGGGATTCGATCACCCCACGCGATCCGCCAAGCTACTGCGCTTCCTCGGCACGTACTGTGCGTACACCGAACACTCCTCGGATAAAATTGCCTTCGGTCGCCTGGAAGCGCACGGTTACTTTGCTCTTTCCGGCGATGAGTTCCGGAGGGATCGCGTAGCTGACATCGACGAAGGGCGAATCCTGGTCGGGGCTGCGTGGCGACTCAGTACGATCAGCGACCTTCGTGCCATCGATCAAGATCTCGAATGTGCTCTTCCGCCAGCCTTGGCCGCCGTAGGTCACCGACAATGCGATCGGCCGTGCGTTCTCGATCGGCATGTCGAACGAGAACCAACCTTTACCGGTGCGTCCATGGCGGCCTCGCCAGAGAAGTGGAGCAGAGTCCTCTCCCTGTTCATTGAAGTCACGCTCCGACTGCATCTCGCCCGGCTGCACAAAAGCGATCGTGGCTGCCTGAAGCTTCTGCTGCTTCTCCTGCTCTGCTTTGTATTCCGCGGAACGCCGGCTCCATTCTTCCGGAGTAAAAACGTCCCAATAGACGGCGTATTTTCGGCGAGGAAGTTCATAGAAGGGAGCAAATTCGATGTCTGGGGCGAGTCCGACGCCGGTTGTCTTAAACCATCCTGGTTTTCCGGACTCCGGCTTGAGCCACTGCTGCACAGGTTCGTTGGCGACGACCAGCGGAGAAGCCGATGGCGCAGGAGGAGGACTCTCTTCATCATGGTCCTTTCCCCGGACCTCCGCTCCGAGATCAGCGGCCAGTACGAGCGGTCCCCACATGAAAGCCATGCGGTTTGGATTGTCCGGCAGCGGCTCCTTGCGTAAGACCTTCGGAAGAGTGAGGTCAACAGTATCGCCTTGCCGCCATATGCGAGTGATCTTGACGTAGGAATCAGCCGGCGAAGGGTCTTTCAGAGAATGGCCGTTCACTTTCACGCCGAAGCCATCTCCTGCCCAATAGGGCCTGCGTAATGCCAGCGTGAACTGTTTCGGCGCTTGGGTCCGGATTTTCACCGAAGCAGATGAACCGACGGGAAAATCGGTGGCTGTCTCCACCTCTACTCCAGCGGAATCCCATTTGGCAATCGATGGCGCGTAGAGGCCGACCCAGAATTCCTCGGAGCCTTTGTAGTAGTAGATTCCCGCGCCATGCAGTGCGTGGCTCTCCATGCTCGTCCCTACGCAGCAGGTGAAGTCCTCGAACATGCGCTGATATTCATGCTGCACTCCGCGACCGACCGGCAGCATGTAGGTGACGGTTCCGTCCCTCGGATCCTGGGAGGCGAGAATGTCATTGAAAAGCGCCCGCTC
>Ga0193726_1002100_pt1 | contig 14017 bp, 14 predicted proteins | sample H2c1metaG_FD_144928 | JGI IMG/M metagenome (GOLD analysis project Ga0193726, IMG submission 144928) | Soil microbial communities from a riparian zone of the East river system, Colorado, United States - H2c1 | ecosystem: Environmental > Terrestrial > Soil > Riparian zone | place: USA: East River... | reverse complement strand
AAGCCGGGCATAGCCACGAGAATTTTCGGATAGGGGACGCATCATGCGGGTACGCTGGTTCTTTCGATGGTGGCAATTTTGGTCCTCCATAGGTCGTCAAAAAACCGAGGTAATTGCGGTAACCTTATTGCTTAGCAGCGCGATGCCAGTCGCGAACGCAAATGTGGTGTTTTCAGGAAACACTTGCAGCGCTCCTGGTACTGCGATCGTTGGCTGCTTTGGGTCAGGGTCCGGTACACTTAACGTCACTCCCTCAAGCGACCTAGTGGTCGGATTGCTCCAAGTCGGCAGCGGGACTCCTGCCACAACAACTGGTAATGTAAATATTTCGGGCGTTGGAGCGCGTATCGATGTTTCCTCCTCGTTGGCAGTAGGCGACACCGCGACGGGTCTCGTCAACGTGAGCGGGGGCGGCATACTCAATGCATCAGACACGGGCACCGCAATTGGATTGCAGGTTGGATCGCAAGGGGTTGTCAATATTTCAGGTATCGGTTCTCAACTCATTCTCTTGCATAGTGCCAGTGTGGGCGTATCAGGCGTTGGTTCACTCAATGTCACCAGCGGAGGTACTATCAACGGAAGTGGCCTGGTAGTCGGCGTCGGTAGCGTCAACAACAAAGTCGTGGTGGACGGGGCAAATTCAGGGCTGAACCTTGTTGGGACGGGCGCGGGAGTGTCACTTGGCGCGGGGAACGGTGCGCAGGGCTCGTTGACCGTTTCCAACGGGGGACACGTTACCATCAACTCGACTGGCACCGGCACCGCAGCTGGCTTTACGGTCGGAGGACAAACCAGCACCGGGGCAGGCAGCATGGTCGTGAGCGGCGCTGGCTCCCAAGTACTTATATCAGGTGATTCCACTAGCACTCTCTTTCCCGGCTTTACCGTTGGTCGAGGTGGGTTCGGTGACCTCCAAGTTCTTGGAGGAGGAAAGGTCACCGTCACGAATGATAATGCTGGAACGGGAGGCTTTAATGTCGGCGGGATAGGAGGTTCAATAGGCAGCGGCTTTCCTGTCGGCACTGGCACCATTGAAATATCTGGAGTTGGATCGTCCTTGGATGTCCAGGCAATTCATGGGAACTTTGATATTGGGTCTCGCAGTGGGGGTGTCGGAACAGTTACCGTCAGTAGTGGCGGATTGATACACGCCGAACAGGGTACGTTGGGGCTGACAACGGGCAGCACCGGGACGCTCACCATTTCTGGAAGTGGAAGTTCGGTTCTCCTCAACGGCAATGATGGTGCCGGAAGCGGCGCTGTCCTACGCGTCGGCGGAAGTGGTCAGGGAACGCTCAATGTTATGAACGGCGCCCAGCTTACGGTAACGTCTACATCGGACGTGGGTGGACTTGTGGCGGGTGGCAATGGCACACAAACAGGCGGGATAGGGACGATTAACGTCAGCGGCGGCAGCATCCTGATCAACGGCGGAACATCGAGTCGGCTATCTCTGGGTGGTGGCACGGGTGGGAGTGCGAGCCTCACCATTACCAACGGCGGACAGGTTTTCGTCGCGCCAACGCCGGGCTCGGGAGGGGGGGTGTATATAAGCCGAGTGGCAGGAGCTACCGGGTCTGCTTCAGTGTCCGGCAGCAGTAGTCTATTGAGCGCAGGCAGCTTTCTTGGGATCGGTATAGCCACCAATCAGGTCAGTAATAGCGGCATCGGAACGCTGACACTGCAAGCGGGGGGAACCGTATCGGCTACGAACATCCGAATAGGTGTACAGGGGAGCGTGCTTGGGATCGGGAATCTCGTGGGTAATGTCACAGATTCCGGCGGAATTGTCTCCCCAGGTTTGGGTAACAGTTTTGGACAAATTGGCATCAATGGTAATTTCGGCATGGGATTTTTCACCGGCCTAGGGGGCTTGATTAGTTTGGATGTTGGCGGAACGACATCACAAAATCATGACAGCCTCCGCGTCTCGGGGAGCGCCGACCTGTCTGGCGGCGCTATCTCCATCAACCAAACCAATGGATATCGTCCCAAGGTCGGAGATGTGATCCAGCTAATCAGCGCAGCTGGAGGCGTCACAGGCTCAAATCCGTTAGTCACTTTCGCACAACCTCAGTCATTGCCCTACAACTACTCGAGTGGATTTATCACATTTCTGGCTCCGCCACCTCCGCCCGCGCCTACCAGCCTTTTTTCGTCCCAAACCAAGAGTGATTTTCAGGCGGAGTCGCAATATGCATCCTATGCAAGTACTGGTCTCAGTCTCGTAGGAGCCGTTAAGGATCTAGCAGACCCACTGAATGTTGTTCCTCAACTACTTGACGCCGAGGGGCTCACTTTAAGTTCTGTCAGCATGCTTCACATTTTGGATGACCAAGTCTCGCAAGCACTTCTCGGCAGTGCAAGTCTTTTATTAGATGGAGTTGGAGTCGCAATTTCCTGTGCTGGCGCCTTAGCAGCTGTTGGAGTCCCGATCATAAACGCGCTCAGCGACGTTGGCTGCGCGATTGCGTCACTGCAGGCGGCCGCCGATATTACTTCCGATATTGCTGGAGTGCTTGCGAAGGACCCTCCAGACGCGAGCTATCAGACAGTTTTTATTCCTCAAATCCCTGTTGCGCCGGAGCCACTGACAAATGCATGTGCAAATGCTATGACGGCGGCGAAACTCGCGCCATATGGGATGGATCAAGCAAATAGCTGGCTGCTGGCCCTAGCTATCACGGCCGACCGATACAGCACAGCTCTGGCCAACAACGATTCCCTCAGCGCAGGTCTACAGAGCGCAGCATTTTCTCAATATCTTTCGGGCTATCAAGCTCAGGCGCAGCTCGTGAGCACAAACCTGAAATGTTTGGAGAACTTTTTGGCGCAAGGCGGGGTTGGCGACCTTTCTTCAGCTTACAGCGGTGCATTGGGTAGCATAGGGACGACATCGCTTCCGTTCCTGAACACTTTTTACAAAGGCCTCGGCCTTTCGGATTCTGACATTCAGGCAATTCTTGCAGGCACAATTTCAGATCCTCCCCCGTCGCCTGACCACGATCTTCTGATATCCCTTGAAGCACTATCCGCTGGTTTGCCGGCTAATTCTACTGTTTCAGAGCCTAGCGGCGGTCTGCTGATGCTGTCTGGTGTTGTGTTTCTGTTCGTGTTTTCTCGTCTTGTAAAGAGCCGCTAGCCGGTTGCTCATAAGTAGTGACAATTCCAACGCCTCTTCTGTACGTTGGTTTCAGATTCATTCTGCGGCCGGAGTATGAAACGGAAGTTGAGCTCTGCGGCGCGACAGCGAGATGTATTCACTTAGCGTGTTGGCCAATAGGGCGGCGCACTCCAGAGACTGGCCAGGAATAATCAAGTACTTGCCTGAGCTTATATTTAAAATGTTATCTATCCCTTTCGACGCATGTATCCCAACCCGAGGCAATTCGAGCACCACGTCATAAGCTCCCAGCAATCGCTCCACTAGTCCATGGCTTATTTCAGCGCCAAGAAAGTCCGAGAAGGGGATCGTCGTGGAGGCGGTGGACACGAAAGATTCACTGTAATACAAACCGTCAGGAAAAACGTGAAATGAAAATCGCCTTCTTCGAATTACCGCATTAAGCCCAAGAAACATCACTAAAACTGCGAAGATAAAGCACGATGTTATTGCAAACGATGAGATCGAAAGCGAGGTCCCAAATATCCTCTCTGCTACAGTGAGCAGACCGAGTATTGGTGCAGTTATTAATTCCCAGTATATTCTTGCCAGAGCGTATCGAACAACCCAAACCTTACGAATTGGACAATTGGAGCTCGATATCTCCGGTGACGGGTGGTCCATGGTTTAATCGTATCATACGGCCTGTCATATCAACATCAGAACTTGGGGTATGGATACGGCACTCCAAAAGCGCGGTGTGGCGCTAATTTCCGTGTCTCCTCTCCGTAACCGGTGCGAGAAGCGCACGACCGTCAGCGTTGACCGTTCGCCTCGCGCATCCGTTCCGGCATCCAGAACTCCCTGATCGCAGGCACAACAATCGGGATGTCCTGGTACGCCGTGCGGAGGAACTCTTCGGTCTCGGGTCCCTCCCGAGGCGGTCCGAGCATCGGACGGCCTGATGCATCGACACAGCAAAGTAGGATCGGCAACATCAGCCCGTGATCAATGCGGTTCAGATCCAGCAGTGGCCGCCAGGCATCCATCCGTAACCGCATCCCCGCCAGGAACCCCATGCACCAGAGTTGCGGCACCGCGAGGCCGTCATCCGTTTTCCGGAAGATCGGTGCATGCCGTGGAGGTTCCGCCGACAAGCCCTCACTGATCGCGTTGAAGCGCACACGCACGCCACCACTTTCGATCTCGACGGTTCCCGGGCGGGTCGAGGCGTCAGTCTCCACCGCGGCGCTTCGCGATGTACTGGTTCGGTCCTTATTATTATCCGCCGCGACCATGCCCTCGACGCGAAGCGGAACGAAAACCGGCCTCTCACCGATCGCCTTGCGTCGCCAGGTCTGCAACAGCCCACGATTGACACCGAACCGGCGCGCAACTTCCGCGACATTGACCCCAGGTCGCGTGCTCTCCGCGACGATCGTTGACTTCTCATCGTTGCTCCATCGCCGCCGACGCACCGTCCCGGTGATCAGCTCGATCCGGCGATATGCATCGGCCTGGTGCCTGTCCTGATGCATGGCATTAAGGCTGGCATTAACCATCGTTCCACCCGCGCTGTCCTGATCCGCCACAGCTTCGACGGATCAACGCCGCGTCGCATAGGTGCCGAACTCGCACCGGTTACTCCTCTCCGATCGTATATAAGAGGATTGCGATTACGGTGTTTTCTCGTTTACTCAATGCTCCTCAATTCAGCATGTTAAAATAGCTCACGGACTGTACTCAGGAGGAGTTAGTGAGCAAGCCCGTCAAAGCAATTAGGCGTCCTCCTACGAGCGACGACCAAAAACTCAAGCTCTCAAAAGCCCAGCTCGCCTATATCGCCAATGACGAGCGGTGGATAGAACATCGACGCAAGCTGGCGGCAGCGCAAGAAGCCAAGCGCATGACTCTGATGGATAACGAAGTCCCGATAATCATCGACATGCGAAAGCGAGGCCGCACGTTCTCATACATTTCCGAGGAAATCGGCATTTGTCGTGATGTAATCGTGCGCGAATTGAAGGCCTTGGGAATTGCTACCACTCGCATCAAATCGGATAAGCGGGCACGCAGAGGCCATGGTTTTTGGCGTTGCTTCGACTAGCCCCTCATCGGGGCTTTTTTTATGCAGCGCCTTTGACTACCGCATCGCGAGTGGGAGTACGGCGACAATGAGAGCCCAGACGGAAAGCGATCGGAGGAGCGCATCGAGTCGTAACAGATTGGGAATATGGTTTAGAAGAGCCATTTTGGATAGATCGCACAATTTATATTTTATTACGCTTGGCGGCAAAACGTGCCTTTCTCGGCACTGTATGATACAATGTAAGTACGAAAACCGAAGCCTTGGTCCGGACATTGCAACGAGTTAAGTCGTGACCGCCAGCTGCGCAGCAGGAGGCGTTTCAATCGTTGAGGGAGATCGAGGAAGACCTAACACAGATTGATGAAGCACAAGAACTTGAAGAGGCTCGGGCGCAGGCTCGACAGGGAAGTGGGCTATCACTCGACGAACTGAAGAAGGAACTCGACCTGTAACTCGTGATGGAGGTGTATCTAACGTTCATTGCCAAGCAGAATATCGAAAAGCTTCCACGGAGCGATCAGAAGCGTATTACCGAGAAAATCGAATTCTATGCGACGCAGCCCGATCCCTTGGAGTTCGCCGAACCTTTATCCGGTGTAGACAAATACTGGCTCCGCGTCGGCGTCTATCGCATTCGTTTTGAGGTCTTGAACAATTTGATCTGGGTTATCACGGTCAAACGTCGCGATGAAGCGTACCGATAGTATGGATAGGGAATATGGCTCAACAAAGCCATATTTAAGTGTCGCACAATACTGAGGTTTCTGCGACGCCGCTCTGTTGCGCCGACAGGAGACGAGAGCCTGTGGAGGCGTCGTAGAAACTCTGTTGCACGGAACCGCGAGGTACGAACTGCGTCTATGGGGATTAGACGCGGCTGTCGTCCCGGATATTCGGTGTATGAGTCATTTCGTACCGATATCCGCAGCTGTCACAGCAGGCAAATGGGGTTCTCTCGGCAAATATCGAGCGCGTGGACGTGGCACATGGTCGTCGTACGAGATCGGCGGATGGAATGATGCAATGACGGACGAACATCACGGGGTGACGCCGGATGGTATGAGGTACTTCGGTCTCATCTCACTTCGCAGTACTTATACAGTTTATGAGGATACGTTCGGACTACGCAACAGCCACGATCGCAGCTTCCCGGTCGGGATTGGTTTCGGCTCACGAGTCTTTGTCTGCGACAATCTCGCGTTCATCGCCGATCAGGTCACCAAGCGGAAGCACACCGCCAACTTGAAGCGGGATCTTCCCGGTGTCGATGGGAAGCTGATAGAGCCTCTGGCCCTTCATCGTGAGGCGCAGGCCCGGACGCTCACTCGCTACCGACAGACCATGCTCGCCGAACAGCAGGCCGACCATGCTATCCTCGACCTCTACCGCGAAGGGGTTGTCAACATACAGCGGGCGCCAGATGTGATGGCGCAATTCGCGGAGCCGATGCACGAGGAGTGGGGGAACCGCACCGCCCGGACGCTCTTCAATGCCGTGAGTTTCGCTCTCAACGGCCCGGTTATAGAAAACCCGCAAGCGACGCCCAAGTTGCACCGAATTATCGACGGGGTGTGCACTGAGGTGGGCCATGCCTAGGCAGACCTGTGGCCTCAATCACTGGACGGCAGAGCGACGCGGACAGTACTGGTATTACGGCGACACCTACCGTGACCGGCCAGACCAGTATCGCGGTCCGTACTCAAGCCTCACGTCAGTTACCCTCATGATCGCGCGCGGGATGACCAAAGAAGTCGTCCGTCGAAGAGAGCGTATGTCTCCCAGCCGCGCAGAATAGCGGGGCTTTTTTCCACCCTGTGCTCCACCGTTGGCGTGTCATCGCCGCTATCGGCAACACAGACTGCTGCGCGTTCGTCTCGAGCTCCGCGATTCGCAACCCCATCGGACACAGTCCGTTCTCCCCTCGGTGGTGATGGATACTTGCGGGGAGCTCGTTTGTAACTTCAGCAGAGGCAAACTGGGCGAGGAACCCGCGTTACTGCTGGGCACCCTGCTGACGACCGGATTCGCCCAGGCGGCCGAAGGTCGGGCACCAACGCCGGAGGAAACAGGAACCGGCTATCGCCTGATTACCTTATCCTGTGACACACCTAGGTTCCAGGCGATCGCCCGCGTCATCACACTGCCCGCAACACTCGCTGGGAGGGTTTATTTCACCCAATACGTTTTATGCCGCCAAATGAGCCACGTTGGGTCAAAGCAGAGGTGCCCAGGAAACAGTTCGAGAACAGAATTACTCTTCCTGAGGCCGACAAGCACGAGAAGGTCTGGCCGAATCACCTCAGATTTGTCAATCCGCAGATCTATTTCACCGACCTGCTGACACGCCTCGTGAACGGCTGGCCGCAGTAGCGCATCGATGAATTGATGCCGTGGTGCTGGATGACGCAATCGACGCCTTGACGCGCTGAAAATGCCCAAGGGTGGCAGAGCATCGCTTACGTCGAACCCAAACCACGTTAATTGTCCCATCGATGCCAAGAGGGCAAAAAAAAAGCGCCACCAGATCGGTGGCGCTCTCGCGAGTTGGAAGCTTGGTAACTGCCCGACTACGCGGCGTTTCGAAGAGCGAACCCCTCACGCGCCTTCTTGTCGGCCGAGTGTAGGATCAACGGGACGCGCTCGGGATAGCCGCAGAAGCTGCACCAAATCGGGTCTCTCACGCCGCAGATTGCACACCGACAGCATGCACATCGGAGGTCTTGGCATAGTTGACCGCCAGCGTCGAGTTGTGTAGCAAAGCAGGTGCTTGCACCTGTACCACAATCTACAGTTGTGATACTGTGTATTCGGGTATCCATATTAGACTCCTTGCATGGGGACTATGGACGCCTAGCCCCGGCCGCTTTGCGGTCGGGGTTTCTCATTTTAATTGAGTATTACATTGTAGCCTCCTGTCATTCGCAGACTTTTTGAGCTGACCGGTACTATTGGTCGCTCTCCGAAGGCACGAAATCCACGATCCCTCCGATAGTTTTTGACGCGAATCTCACGTTTTGTTGGGGCAACTGTACTCAACCGCCCTTCGTTTGGGCAGTCTGCCACCTCGACCGCATTTGTCAATGGCCATTGATACCCGTGGCCGTGCATTAGGTTCCAGGTCCACCTAGGTCTATACCATCACGGATCAGAGGCTAGTGCGAGGCCGAACTCTCCATTTTCCCCGCATTTGTGGAGCTTATCAAACCTCGCTGATAGATCTTCGCCTGTTGGCCCGAGCTGAAGCGGGTCTCCGACCCGCATTACCGTCAGTACTAGGGTTGCGTATCCTCGGCTTCGGATCGACGTAGGTTGACGGACTCCATCGATCTTTGTATTTCACGGCCATGAGCACGTCACTCACGTTCCCCGGCACGTCCAGCGGCCCCAACGCCGTCGATCAACGACGTACTTTTGTCCGACTTTTGGAGGAGCACAAAAACGCGCTCGGTCAGTTAACGGAAGATACCAAAGAAGGGCCGAACAAGTTGCTGGCGAGGCAAATGCAAGTCTCGCCTGCGCGCATCGGTAACTTTTTGCAACTCGACTATCGTTTGGCCCTTGTTCCAAAGGGGGAGCGAGCCGACGACGCTCGTCTTAAAAAGATTGTCGTCGGGTTCGCCGCCTCCGTTGAGCGTGTAAGGTTGAAATTGGGGCTGACAGGTGCTCCTGGAGCTGATAGTCTTAATACACGTGCGATCGTATACGCGTACTGGCCAAGCGAGTTTGAGGAGAAGTTTCAAACTCCGTTGGTAACTCAGGCAATCCAAGAGGGCGAGAGAATAAGCCAGCGCGGATTTGAGAAGCAAACAAAGTTGCACGTCGAGTTGTGGCTTTCCGATTGGGGGCCGTTTGACAAACCCGAAAATCAATGGGAAGCCTCCTTCTTTTTTCACTATGGGAGAGCTGTTATTAGAGGCATAGACCCGCTGGAAACTGAAATCAAAGCGGTTAAAAAGACTTTGGTTCAGACCTTGGAAATACCCGCCCGCACATCACGTGGCGATTGGGCTGTCGCCGTGGGCCCGTATGAGCGATTGGATAGACGATTCCGTGCACTGGACTTCGTTACGTTTCCAGCAATTCGCTATCCTCTAGTCGGGTTAGTTATATCAAGCAATGAGATCTCCCCTGACCTGCAATTGAGGTTTGAATTTCCGTTTATTGGAGAGTCTACCCCCGAATCGGAGTGCCTGCTTGACACTCATTTTAGGCTTCCTCGCTTCGTCGCTCAGCGCGACGAGGCAGGTCGCAGGGTTCTTTATTCAATGTTTTCAGACAGTAAGACTGCGGAAGATCAAGGTGTTAACACTCTGGCGGGAGAGACAGCGATCGCAGTTGCAAAGTTGCTTATTGGAATCATCGACGAAAACCGACCGACAATTGTTTTCCTAGGTGATGGGGTGTTCGTTTTTGAGGTTTTCGCTTGGCTTGTCGACAGGGACGTCCATCTGCGGGTGATACCTCAAATGGAACCGTCTCCCGAGTTCTCGTTCCTCGGCGGCATGATGTTCCGGCAAGAGAATCACCCTCTTGCGGAACTTCTGGAAAGCTCTCAGCGCCAATTATTTAGAACACCACGGCGAGTCGTGGGGCTAATTGAACTCTTTGTGCGTGAGATAGATGCTTGGGTTACTGATCTGAGTTTGACCTCTAAGGCGAAACGGAATTGGCCGAAAAACGCGCCACTGTTTATCTATCCTTACAAAGAAGTTGAAGCGTATCTTGCCTCCTGTTACCTTGGTCTTGAGACTAATAATAAAAATCTGATCGAAATAGCAGTTGGCATCTTCGACCGCCTTCATGAAATGCCGCCGGTAAAAAATCCGATGGTATTCGAGAGGCTATTCCGGTCTTCGGAACCATCAGATGAGCGGGATGCCCGCTTGCTTACGAATAAAGAGCGTGCCGGAGCTCATGCATACAACGCTAGACTGAAATGAGGAAAACATGTCTACCCCTATAAGGAAGCTGTCACGCCGCACGACACTCGCTGGAGCATTGGCGAGTCTAATCGTGTTTACTTCCGTTGGGCAGAAGCTTGAGGCAAACGCGCAAGGCCTGCCCCGCGAAGGGGCGGTCTGGAAGCATGTCGTTGACAGCGGTAAAATCCGGTGTGGTTATATAAATTATGCGCCATATTTTATCAAGGATCCCAATACCGGAGCGCTGAGTGGGATATTTGTCGAAGCGATGGAGGCAATCGGCAAGAAGCTGGACCTGAAAATTGACTGGGCGGAGGAAGTCGGATACGCGACCATTTTCGAGGGATTGGAGACCGGTCGCTATGACGCGCTTTGCTCGGGCATTTGGCAAAACTCCAGCAGAGGTAAGAGGGCTTATTTTACCAATCCGCTGCTTTTCAATGCGATACGCGTCTGGGTGCGCGCGAACGACTTGCGTTTCAAGGCGTTAGCAGATTTGAATGCACCGAATGTACGGGTAGCCATTCAGGACGGCGCAATTGAGGAGGTACTGGCCCAAAAGGATTTTCCAAAAGCTCAGCGTGTCTCTATTCCGCAGCTAAACCCATGGAGCGAAGTCCTTCTCAACATAATCACAAGTAAGGCGGATGTTACCTTTGCGGAATCGGGCGTCATAACACCCTTTCTTGAAAAGAATCCGGGGACCCTGAGAGAACTACGCACACCGCGTCCGCTTCGTGTGTTCGCGAGCAATATTCCGATTAAGATGGGGGAGAGTGAATTTAAGGCCGTTCTGGACTCTGCAATTCTGGAGATCCTCAACGACGGAACAATGGAGGCTATTCTCGCGAAGTACGAAAGAGCACCCGGCGAACTTCTTCGTGTAGCACCGGCATACCAAGAGCCGAAGCCCTAAGGGTGGAACTGGTATTCACCCTACTCGTTAAGTACCATCAGGCTTTTCTATCCGGGCTGTGGGTGACGATAGAGCTCACAGCCATCATTTGGGGCACCGGATTAGTGTTCGGCGGTATGCTCGGAGTGTTGTCAGCGGAGTACCGCGTCGGCGTGGGCATTCCGCTTCGTCTGCTTGCCTTCCTGCTTTCCGGAATTCCAGTTCTCGTGTTCCTCTATTGGATGCACTATCCATTGCAGGCGATGTTTGGAGTTATTATCGACCCGTTCGTAACCGCTGGCGCCGTCTTCAGCATCATCAACATTCTGGCGGTTGCAGATTTGGTCAGAGGCCATGTCGTCGATTTTCCAGAGCAATATCGCATTGCTGCGCAGGTTTGCGGTCTCAACCGGAGCACGTTCATTTTCCGCATTCAGATACCGATCTTGCTCCGGCAACTCCTTCCAGCTTTGCTCCCATTGCAGATCATAATGCTCCACTCAACTCTCTTTGCTAGTCTCATATCCGTTGAAGAGATTTTCCGAGTCAGCCAGCGCATAAACGCCTTAGAGTACAAGCCAGTGCATATCTTCACAGCCCTGGCTCTATTTTTCTTGGCAATAAGCCTGCCGGTGAACGCGGTCGCGATCTGGCTAAGATACCGATTTACACGAAACCTATCGGAGAACTAGATGCTTCGCGGGATCGGTATTGAAAAGTTCTTTGGCTCGGTGAGAGCGCTGGACGGCGTCGACATAGATGTCCATCCCGGTCGCATTTCAATTTTGATAGGCCCCAGTGGAGGGGGCAAAACTACTCTCATTCGTACGCTTTCACTGTTAGACCCTCCGACGGTCGGCCGGGTCGAGATTGACGATGATGTCTACGAATTCCCGTCGCTAACCGGCCGACGTATAAAGGAGCCTTGGCCCAAATTGACTGTTGTTTTTCAGCAGCAATTCCTTTGGCCGCACCTGACACTCAGGGAAAATATCGCGCTACCACTGTTGAAGCAAAAATTGTCTGGCAGCGGTTCAATTGTGTCCGAGCTATCGAACTTCTTTGGCATGGACTCTTTTATCGACCGATTTCCAAATCAAGTAAGTCTGGGAGAGCGTCAAAGAGCGGCACTTGCCAGAGCACTCGCTCTAGACCCAAGCTATATTTTACTCGATGAGATTACCTCAGCCCTCGACGTGGAGCAGACCGCAAATGTCACCAGGTATCTCTTGAAGCTCAGGGAGCGAGGTATAGGCATTCTTGTAATTACCCACTTTTTAGCGTTCGCTCGCCGTCTCGTCGAGCAGGATCGCGGTGATACGGTGTATTTTGTAGAGGCTGGGCGCGTCGTTGAGAAAGGTGGGGCCGATTTCTTTGTCAATAATCGGAATGCGAGGGTCCGGGCTTTTCTTGCGTCTTTGGAGTTTAAGGACGACTTGGGCCGTTAAGTGCGTAGGCGAAAGTAATCGACTGGAAGATACCGCGAATAGGTCAAACCCCTCTTCTGCGGGCCGCAAACCCGAACAAAAACGGGGATACTTGCTCATCAGATATATCTGGCCTATTCCACTCCTGCCATTCGACGAGGTCAAATAGCGAAAGGAATCTCAGCGAGAAATATTCTTGGAACGCGTGCATGGGATGTTTAATCGGAACTCTGCCATATACCATTGGTGTGACGTAGTTCCGGCCGTTCTCCTTGAAGCGGATAGTTTCAGACATGTCTGAGATTGGGTGGCGGACAGCGAGCGCCAACAATCCTCCCGGTCGTAGAATGCGCGCGACCTCCTGATATGCTGTGTCTAGGTCCTCTGTGTAGTGAAAGGAATATTGACCGAACACTATATCAACTGAATTGTCGAGGAAGCCTGTTTGCTCAAATGTACCAAGGCGAAAATTACCCGGCGACGCGACCTTCTTCTTGGCCTCCTCAATCATCTTTCTTGAAGGATCGATACCAAAGACGGCCGCAAATCCCATCCGTTCGTACGCTAGCGCTTCATCACCAGTTCCACATCCTCCGTCAACCAAAACTTTTCCAGTGGGCGTCGCTAGGTGTGTTTGGAAAAACTGATCAGCCGGATCCGGGTGAAGCCTTAGAAATTCCTCTTTTGCCCGACTGTACTGCTCTACTAAATAATCGTATTGTGTGTAGCGCAAATCGGAACGTAGCCTTGACTCCGATACAAAAGTGTCTGGCTGTTGATGACATTTCATCCCTAGAACTCCGTCTGCATTTCAAGCGCTCGTGCCTGAATCGGCAAACAGCAGCGCAATGTTACCATCCGAGCCGCCTCAATGGCGTCACGGGGCATCCAATGGTCTATTCGATCCGCAAGGCTATATCGAAACGCCCATCCCCCTGGCTCCTGTCGCAGTACCCCTCAGCGCAACCAGCCCGAGAGAGGCCTACATACCCGTCCTTGAAGCGTACGCAAGCTACCCCTGCCTGCCACCCAATAGAATATTCGCTGCCCAATCCGATCTGACCAAGCTTGGCAGGCTGAATGATCGCATCGTGCCCGTCTCTCCGTCACCATCGCTCGGCTAGCAACCCAGCATCCACCCTCACTCACGAGTGCACAGAGGGGTGTTAGCGGCGGTGAAAACCCGCGCGTAAACGGCGCGTCTTCGTTTCACCTATGACATTGATCTGCCAGACCATACCCCTGGTGTCTTCGTTCGAGCGTCTGGCGATCATTGTCGTCCCTCCGCGTCGAGGTTGCCGCCGTGCTCGCGGCCGTCAAGGACGCTTCGCGCCGCGAAGACGCGGTGCCCTTCGGGCATCCTTGACCGCCGCCGCGCGCGTCGGCCTTGGAACGCGTAGGTCGGGACGGCGGGATGGCCGTCCCGATCGAACAACAGGATGATTGCCTCGTTCGGTCCGTCGCCTGGTGAGTCGCGACGGGCATTTCCGTTAGGCGACGCGCAAAAACTACCGAATCGCGTGAGGTGATCCGTCCAGGAATTGCCACGAGGGAGATTCCGGCGCGGCCAGGTACTTT
>Ga0193726_1002099_pt1 | contig 14019 bp, 12 predicted proteins | sample H2c1metaG_FD_144928 | JGI IMG/M metagenome (GOLD analysis project Ga0193726, IMG submission 144928) | Soil microbial communities from a riparian zone of the East river system, Colorado, United States - H2c1 | ecosystem: Environmental > Terrestrial > Soil > Riparian zone | place: USA: East River... | reverse complement strand
CGAAGCTGAGCGTCGTGTCGGGGTTGGTCTGGCTCGACCACAGCGCCAGCAACGCCCCGGCCAGCGCCGCCACCGCCGCGGCGATGCAGCTCGCCAGGGTGCGGTAGACCACGGTGCGGTAGCCGATCGCCTCGGCCCGGAAGGGATTCTCGCGAATCGCCATCAGCACGCTGCCGAACGGCGAGTTGACGACGCGCAGCAACACCAGCACCAGCGCCACCGAGACGACATAGACGAGATAATAGTCGAGCAGCCGGCCGTTCAGGCGCACGCCGAACAGGCTGCCGTCGCCCAGCGAGAACGAGGCGCGCAACGCGGCCGGCAGGCGGTAGTTGAGGCCGTCCTCGCCGCCGGTGAGGTCGGAGAGCTGCGACGCCAGGATGGCGAAGGCGCTCGCCACCGCGAGCGTGATCATGGCGAAGAAGATCGTGCGCACGCGCAGGCTGAACAGGCCGATCAGCGCCGCCAGCACGATGGCGACTAAAAGCCCCGCCGCGACGCCCGCCGCCACCGCGATCCAGTCGGCGCCGAGGCGGGTGAGCGCGATGGCCACGCCATAGGCGCCGATGCCGAAGAACATGGTGTGGGCGAAGGACACGATGCCGGTGTAGCCCAGCAGCAGATCGAAGCTCGCCGCCAGCACGATGAAGACGCAGATCTTGGCCGCGACGTTCAGCGACTTGGCGCCGGGGAACAGGAACGGCGCGATCGCAAGACCGACCACGATCGCCACCAGCACGACGGCGAGCCAGCGGCTGCGCGGCAGGTCGTCGGAGAGGAGCGCCCGCAGCATCGCTACCTCTTGGCCACGGGATAGAGGCCCTGCGGGCGCCACAGCAGGATCAGCGCCATCAAGAGGATGTTCGAGCCGAGCGCCAGCTTGGGCGCCAGGAAGCCGATGTAATTGGCGCTCAAGCCCACCAGCAGCGCGCCGACGAAGCAGCCACCGACCGAGCCCAGGCCGCCGATGATGATGACGATGAACACCAGGACGGCGACCTGCGCGCCGATCGCCGCGGTCACCGTCTCCTGGTAGAGCCCCCACATGGCGCCACCCAGCCCGGCCAGCGCCGAGCCCGCCACGAACACGCCGACGAACAGGCGGCGGATGCGATAGCCCAGCGCCTCGACCATCTCGCCGTTCTCGACGCCGGCGCGGATCAGGAGGCCGATGCGCGTGCGGTTGAGCGTGAGGGCAAGGGCTGCGAACACGACCAGGCCGATCAGCACGGCCAGCACGCGGTACTTCTCGATCGCGATGTCGCCCAGCAGGAAAGCGCCGCGCAGCGCCGTCGGCCGGGACAGGGTGATCTGGTCGGGACCCCACACCACCTTCAGGAGCTGCTCGGCCACGATCAGGCCGCCGGTCGTCACCAGGATCTGGCGCAGATGCTGGCCGTAGACCGGCCGCACGATCACGCGCTCGAAGAAGAAGCCCAGCGCGCCGCTCACGACGATGGCCGCCAGCACCGCGGGCCCCACGGCGGCGAGGTTGAGCCACAGCGAATCGGCCGTCATCCAGGGCGCCAGCGCCAGCATGACGCTCGCCGCCACGAAGGCGCCGACGGCGATGAAGGCGCCATGGCCGAAATTGAGCACGTCCATCAGGCCGAAGGTGAGCGTGAGGCCCGACGCCATGATGAAGATCATCAGCCCCATGGCGAGGCCGGCGACGGTGAGCGTGACCCAGCTCGACGGCGAGCCGACCAGCGGCAGGGCGACGACGGCCAATACCGGGACCAGCAGCAGCGGCAGCCAATCCCGTTTCATTTGGCGCGCTTCATTGATGCTCTCCCATGCCGAGGCCGAGCAGATGCTGCTGCAGGCCTGGATCGGCAGCGAACGCCGCCATGCCGCCGGTATGCGCGACCTTGCCGTCGTCCATCACGGCCACGGTGTCGCCGAGCTGGCGGGCGAAGACGAAATTCTGCTCGACCACCAGCAGGCTGGTGGCGCCGTCCTTCAGCTCGCGGAAGGCCTCGATCATGTGGGCGATGATGGCGGGTGCCAGCCCCTTGGTCGGCTCGTCGATCAGCAGCAGGCGGCGCGGCTCGATGATGGCGCGCGCCACCGCCAGCATCTGCTTCTGGCCGCCCGACAGATGACCGGCCGGCAACTGCCAGAAGCGCTTCAGCGCCTCGAAGCGGCCGAAGATCCAGTCGAGTCGCTGGGGATCGGGCGGGCCGGAGCGTGCGGCGAGCAGGAGGTTCTCCTGCACCGTGAGGTCGGCGAAGATCGCCATGCTCTCGGGCACGTAGGCGATGCCGAGGCGCGCGATGTCCGGCGTCGCCAGCCTGGTGATGTCGCGGCCGGCGAAGCGGATCTCGCCCGAGGCGGCGCGCCACAATCCCATGATGGTGCGCAAGGTCGTGGTCTTGCCCGCGCCGTTCCTGCCCAGCAGCATGGTGAGGCCACCCTCGGGCACGTCGAAGTCGACGCCGTGCAGGATGTGATAGCGGCCGATCCGGGTCTGCACGCCCTTGAGGCTCAGCAATGCTTCAGCCATCAGCCGCCCCGCCGAGATAGGCCTCGCGCACGATGTCGGAGTTGATCACTTCGGCGGGCTTGCCGTCGGCCACCAGCTTGCCCTGGTGCAGCACGACGATGCGGTCCGACAAAGCGCGCACCACGTCCATCTTGTGCTCGACCAGCAGGATGGTCTTGTCGCCCCGTGCCTTGATGGCGGCGATGATGTCGAGCACGGTCGGCACCTCGTCGATGCTCATGCCGGCGGTCGGCTCGTCGAACATGAAGATGTCGGGCTCGAGCGCCAGCAGGATGGCGACTTCGAGCTTGCGCTGGTCGCCGTGCGGCAGGGTCGCCGCCACCGCCTGGGCGCGGTCGGCCAGCGACACGGCGGCGAGGTGCGCCATCGCCCGGTCGATCAGTTCGCGATGCGTGAGGGCGCGCGAGAAGAGATCGAACGCCTTGCCGCTTTTCACCTGCACGGCCAGCCGCACGTTTTCGAGCGCCGTGAGGTTGGGAAAGAGATTGGTGAGCTGGAAGGCGCGGCCGAGCCCGAGACGAGTGCGGCGCGGGGCGGCGAAGCCCGTGATGTCTTCGCCGTTCAGCCGCACCTTGCCGGAAGTGGCGGGAAGCTGGCCCGAGATCAGGTTGAAGTAGGTCGTCTTGCCGGCGCCGTTCGGCCCGACGATGGCGGTGAGCGTGCCCGGCTGAAAGGCGCAGCTCACCCCGTCGACGGCGGCATGTCCGCCGAAACGGATCGTCAGGTCTTCGGTCGCGAGCATGGCTAGAATACAGCCTCCCCAGCGAAGCTGGGGAGGTGGCCCGAAGGGCCGGAGGGGTCATGGGCAACGGTACTGAGGCTCATGACCCCTCCGGCCGCTGCGCGGCCACCTCCCCTCGTATGACGAGGGGAGGCAGATATCTCAACGCTTGTTCTTGATCGGCAGCTTGAGCTCGTCGGCCGGGATCTCGCGCACCAGCTCGAGCAGATCTGTATTGTCCGGCGGGTCCTTCTTCATGCGCCAGTGATACATCACCTGCAGCGCCTGATGGTCCTCCTTGCGGAAGGTCATGGTGCCCTTGGGCGTCTCGAAGCTCATGCCTTCCATGGCGGCGATCAGCTTCTCGGTGTCGGTGCTCTTGGCCTTCTTCACCGCCGCGACGATGGCCAGGGCGGCGGCCATGCCGCCGGCGACGAAGAAGTCGGGCGGCGTGCCGTTGTTCTTCTTCTTGTATTCCGTGACCAGCCAGTCGTTCACCGGGTTCTTGGGGAAGCCCCAGTAGTAGTAGATCGCGCCTTCGAGGCCGGGAAACTGCTTCCAGCCGGCCATCACCGGCAGGATGTTGCCGCCCGGCGCGATCTCGATGCCGTAGCGCTCGGGCTTGAGGTCCATCAGCTTGGGCAGCGGATGGGCGCCCGCCCACACCACGACCACGATCTTGCGGCCGGGCTTGTCCTTCAGCGCATCGAAGATGCGCTGGGCCGGCGCCGTGAAGTCGGTGGTGGCCTGCGGCGCGTATTCCTCGTGCACGATCTTGGCCTTGGAACCGACGGCGGCCAGCGCCTCCTTGAGCGAGGCCACGCCGTCCTTGCCGAAGGCATAGTCCTGGGCGAGCGTGGCGATGCTGATGTTCTCGTCCTTCAGGGTGGCGGCGGCGGCCAGCGCGTCCTGGGTCGAGTTGCGCGCGGTGCGGAAGACGTAGCGGTTCCACTTGTCGCCGGTGATCTGGTCGGCCACGGCGGGCTCGACGATCAGGAGCTTCTTGTACTCCTCGGCGACCGGCAGCATGGCGAGCGCCGCGGCCGATGAGGAGGTGCCGACGGCGATGTCGACCTTGTCGTCGCCATAGGCCTGCTCGAGGGCGGCCTTGGCGAGGTCGGGCTTCAGCTGGTCGTCCTTCAGGATGACCTGGATCTTGCGGCCGTCGACTTCCATCGTGCCCTGGGTGGCGTATTCGAGGCCGAGCATGAAGCCGGCCTCGGTCTGGCGCGCATAGGCCTCGAGCGGACCGGTCTTGCCGTAGATCAGCGCGATCTTGAGCGGCGGCTGCTGGGCGGCAGCCGGCACGGCCAACGCCAGGCCGGCCACGACGATGAACGAACGACGGAACATTATGGGCGTCCTCCTATAAGGACGCCCTTCTAGTCGATGATCGCGGCCTGCACCATGGTCCGGAACTGGCTGCGCAGGAACCGCGTGTCGCCCTCGCTCGCCTGCACCATGTAGATGGCCAAAAGCTCTTCCTTGGGATCGACCCAGAAGGTCGTGCCGGCGGCGCCCGACCAGCCATATTCGCCGACCGAGCCTTCGATCGCCGAATCGCCCAGCCGCGTGTGGACCTCGAAGCCCAGGCCGAACCCGAAGCCCTCCGGCCGGCCCGGACGGTTGCCGACGTGATCGGCCGTCATGAACTCCAGCGTCTTCTTGCCGATGATGCGTTTGCCCCCGAAGGCGCCGCCATTGGCCAATGCCATGGTGAAGCGCAGATAATCCTCGATGGTGCTCAGCATGCCGCCGCCGCCGGATTCGTATTTGGCGCCGTCGTCGACCTTGAAGCGCGGCGTCATCGGCGGGCCGTTGGGCTTCTGGCCGGGCTGGGCGGCGCGCGCGACCTTGTCAGCCGGCACCTGGAAGCTGGTATCGACCATGCCGAGCGGTTGCAGCACGCGCTCGGCCAGCGCTTCGCCCAGCTTCTTGCCGGTCAGGACCTCGATCAGGCGGCCCTGCACGTCGACCGCGACGCTGTATTCCCAACGCGCGCCCGGCGTGAAGAGCAGCGGCACGCCGGACAGGCGATGCACCATCTCCTCGACGGTGGCGGTGCGGTCGCCGATCTTGGCATTGACGTACGCCTGGTGGACCAGCGAGGTGCCGCGGTTGCCGTAGGTGAGTCCCGACGTATGCCGCAGCAGGTCCTGCACGGTCATTGCCCGATCGGGATCGCTGAGGTGGAGGACCGGCTTGCCGTCGGGGCCCGCGACTTCGGTGCCGACCTTCATCTTGCCGATCTCGGGCAGGTACTTCGCCACCGGATCGCTCACCTGCAGCTTGCCTTCCTCGACGAGCTGCATCAGCGCGATGCTGGTGATCGGCTTGGTCATGGAATAGATGCGGAAGATCGAATCGAACTTCATGGGATCGTCCGAATCCGGCGCGCGCTTGCCCTGCACCGACACCCACGCGACCTTGCCGTGCCGCGCCACCAGCATGACGGCGCCGGGCATCAGCCCGTCGTCGATATTCTTCTTGGTGGCGGCTTCCAGCCGCTTCAGTTGCGCCGACGACAGGCCGACGTCTTCCGGCTTGCCGGCCATCGGCGCCGGCGTCTCGGCGTGCAGCGCGGCGGGCATGGCGGCGGCGCACGACAGCAGGGCAATGGCAAACCTGCGGCTGAGATTGCTCATGAACGTTTCTCCCCTCAATCGATGATGGCTGATTGCACCATCGTCCTGAACTGGTTGCGCAGCGCGACGCGGTCGGGATCGCTCACCTGCACCATATAAATGGCGACGAGCTGCTCCTTCGGATCGATCCAGAACAGCGTGCCGGCATTGCCGGCCCAGCCATATTCGCCGACCGAGCCGGGCAGCGCCGCCTCGCCCGTGGTCGTCCGCACCTCGAACCCCAGGCCGAAGCCCAGGCCGGGCGGCCGGCCTGGCCGGTTGCCGGTGTGGTCCGTAGTCATGAAAGCCACCGTCTGCTTGCCGAGCAGCCGCTTGCCCGAAAGCTCGCCCTTGTTGGCGAGCATGGCGGTGAAGCGGAGATAGTCCTCCATGGTCGAGACCATGCCGCCGCCGCCCGATTCGTACTTGGCGCCGTCGTTGACCGCGAAGCGCGGCGTCATCGGCTCGCCGTTGGGCCGCGGCCCGGGCTGGGCGGCGCGCACGACCTTGTCGGCCGGCACCTGGAAGCCCGAATCGACCATGCCGAGCGGCTTGAAGACGCGCGCGCTCAGGGCCTCGCCCAGCGTCTTGCCGTCGATCACCTCCACGAGCCTTCCCTGCACGTCGACCGACACGCCGTATTCCCAGCGCGCGCCGGGCTGGAATTTCAGCGGCATCGCCGAGAGCTTGGAGACGAACTCGGCATTGGTGTTGGCGCGATCGCCGATCTTGGCGTCGATATAGGCCTGGTTGACGAGGGTCGTGCCGCGCGAGCCGTAGACGAGGCCCGAGGTGTGGCGCAGCAGATCCTGCACGGTCATCGGCCGGTCGGGATCGCTGAGCTGCAGCACTTGCTTGCCGTCGACGGTCTTCTCGACGCCGACCTTCATCTTGCCGATCTCGGGCAGGTATTTCGACACCGGGTCGCTCACCTGCAGCTTGCCCTCCTCGACCAGCTGCATGAGCGCCACGCTCACGATCGGCTTGGTCATGGAATAGATGCGGAAGATCGAATCGAACTTCATCGCATCGCCCGCCGCGACGTCGCGTTTGCCCAGCACCGACATCCACGCGATCTTGCCGCGCCGCGCCACCAGCATCACGGCGCCGGGCACCAGCCCCTCGTCGATGTGCTTCTGCGTGACGTCTTCCAGTCGCTTCAGTTGCGTCGAGGAGAGGCCGACCTCCTCCGGCTTCGACGCCATCGGCGGGATGCCGTCCTCGGCATGCGCCGCCGACGCCGCGAACAACAGCGCGACGACACTGATGGACTTCTTCATGGCGCCTTCCTCCCGGGAAGATTTGCGCCAGCTTAGGGCCGCGCGCGAGCTTCCTCCAGAGGGGCCGCGCGCCTCATCCACCGACGTTTCGGAGGTCGAGATACTCGATCACGCGCCGGTCGCCCTTGGTGTGACGCACGACGAAGCGCCCGCCGCTCGGCACCATCTCCGGCGCCACCAGCACCTCCGATTCCGGTTGAAGGCGGCGCCACGCCTCCTCAAGATCGTCGACGATGAAGATGGCGTTCACTTGGCGTGCGACCTCGAGGGCTGCGGCCTCTTCCGCGCCGACGACGACCATCGGCCCCAGCCAGGAAACGGTGAAGCCGGCATGTTGAAATTCCCCCTTGAGCGGCAGCCCAAGGACTCGGCGGTAGTAGTCGGCCGTCGGCCTGTAGCTCGCAAAATCCTCGACGACGACCGGAAAGAGCACGTTGACGATGTTCATGGACAACCTCGTGTCGGCGGTGGTGAGGCCGGCCAGCCTAGGGTTGCCGCGCCGCGTGTCGATACTCATTCGAAAATGAGCGGCAGCGGCCGCAAGCTGGGCTCGTCGAACTTCCTCAACCAGCAGCGACTGGCGGAGGCCTGCGTGGCCAACGAGGTGATCGCGCGCATCTCGCTGCGCTGGAAGATGTCGGTGCTGTATTCGATTGACATGGGCGCCCGCTCGTTTGCCGAGTTGAAGCGCGTGCATCCGACCCTGTCCGATCACATCCTCGCCGCGCGGCTGCGCGAGCTGCGGCGCGAAGGCCTCATCTGCAAGGACGAGCCGTCGAGCCGTCATCCTTCCTATGCCACGACGAGCAGGGGCTCGTCCCTGCTGCAGATCGTTCGCGCGCTGTGCGCCTGGAGCGAAGAGGAGCTCTCCTCGCCTTCCGCCTGAAGTCGAAACTCGATCAGCCGGTCGATGCCGGCCGCGATGCGACGAGCGATCGGATACGGTCGGCATCCGAGCGCGTCACCGGATTGTAGACGATCATGCCGAGGTCGGGTCGACCATCGACGGCAAACGCCGAATATTCCAGCTCGATCGGACCCAGGATCGGATGCCGGAGGCGCTTGGCCCCTTCGCCGTAAGCGTGAACGTCATTGTCGCGCCACAACGCTTCGAACGCGGGGCTGAGCCTGCAAAGCTCGTCCACGAGTTGGCCGACTTCGGAAACGGCGCCGGCGCGCGCCACATCCGCCCTGAACGCGCCGACCACGAAGCGGGCCATGCTTTCCCAATCATGTTGCGCCGCCCGGACGCGGGGGTTGCCGAAGATGAGGCGGAGGATGTTGCGCTCACCCGCCGGGAGCGCGCCATAGTCGGTTAGCACGGCAGCGGCAGCGCGATTCCAGGCGACGACTTCCCAGGTCGCGGTCTTGATCAGGGCGGGACTGACCTCGAGCGCATCGAGCAGGCGTTGCAAACGGGGCGTCACCCCTTCGGCAGCCTTGTAGCGGACCTCGGGTGGACGCCCGAGTCCGAGCAGGAAGAGATGCTCGCGCTCGATGTCGGTCAGCATCAGCGCAGCGGCGATCCGGTTCAACACGTCGGCCGAGGGAGCGCCGCCCCGCCCCTGCTCCAGCCACGTGTACCATGTCGGGCTGATGTTGGAGCGCTGGGCGACCTCCTCCCGGCGCAGCCCCGGCGTCCGTCTGCGCCCTACCGGGAAACCGAGGGCGGCCGGATCGAGCCGGGCGCGGCGATCCTTCAGGTAGGTTCCCAGCAGATTGTCGGTCTCGACGGGCATGCTGATCCTGTTGGTTATTATACCATGATAAGATCACTACTTTAACAGGATGGAAGCTTAGCCGATATCAGTCTCCGAACCCACATCGGAGACTTTGCCATGCGCGTATTCGTCACCGGCGCAACCGGCTTCATCGGTTCAGCCATCGTCCCGGAACTCATCAACGCCGGCCATCAGGTACTCGGACTGACGCGGTCGGAGGCGGGAGCCCGGTCTCTCATCGCCGCCGGCGCCGAGGCGCATCGAGGGGATCTTGAAGACTTGGAGAGTCTGCGCCGCGGGGCGGCCCAGTCGGACGGCGTGATCCACTGCGCCTTCGACCACGACTTCTCGAAGTTCGTGGCGAATTGCGAGAAGGACAGGCGCGCCATCGAGGCTCTCGGCGCCGCGCTCACCGGATCTGACCGCCCCCTGATCATCACTTCCGGTACCGGAATGGGGAATGCTGCGGCAGGTCGACCTGCGACCGAAGACACCTTCAATCCCAGCCGCCCCAATCCCCGAAAAGCTTCGGAATTGGCGGGAGCTTCGGTATCGGCGGCTGGCGTAAACGTGTCGGTGGTACGACTTCCCCAGGTCCACAACACAGTCAGGCAGGGCCTCATCACCCCCTTGATCGATCTGGCCCGTGAGAAAGGTGTCTCCGCGTATGTGGGCGACGGACTCAACCGCTGGCCGGCGGTGCACGTTCTTGATGCCGCCCGTCTCTACAGGCTGGCGCTGGAGAAGCAGGCGGCGGGCGCCAGGTATCACGCGGTCGGTGAAGAGGGAGTACCGGTCCGGGACATCGTGGAAGTCATTGGCCAAGGCTTGAAGGTGCCGGTGATCGCCATGTCTCCGGAGGAGGCGGCAGCCCATTTCGGATGGCTCGCGATGTTCGCCGGTCTTGACGTTCCTGCCTCAAGTGCGCACACGCAGGAAATTCTCGGATGGCACCCGACGGGCCCCGGCCTGATCGCCGATCTCGGACGAATGCGCTACTTCGAGGCTTAGGCACGCCACCGCATCGAACGCGAGGCCGATGCGGTCCGCCGCATCGCCGCGATGCTGGGGCTGCGCTTCGCCAGGCTGCAGGACGAGATGCCCGCGCGCAGCGCATCGCCGCAAACGCCGGATCAACCTGAGTCGTGACCTGCCCCCTTGGAGGGCTGGTTGCAGCAAAAATATCCAAGTCTGTCGTACAACACCAACGTCAGATCGCATGCTCCCTTCCTCGGATGGACATGCCGTCGGAACAGAATCGAATTTTACAGGATCATCGCGGCCGAAGAGCCGTCTGGATCCCCGATATGCCTACAGGAGCGGCAGCGACCCTGAGTTTATGGGCGCAAGAGCATCGATTCGGTCATGCAGGTCAGCCTGCGGGATTTGTGCCTGCAAATGGCACGATGCTTGAAGGTAACAACGGCAGGTTCTCGACATGCTGCTCTGCTTGCCCAAGGAGGGTCTCCCGATGCGACAAGGTTCCAGTCTGGTCATACGCGGTGGCACGATCATTGACGGCACAGGCAGGAAACCCTTTGTCGGCGATGTCGCCGTGGTCGACGGCAAGATCGTCGAGGTCGGTACCGTCACCCTTCAGGCCGACGAAGAGATCGACGCGACCGGGCTGCTGGTGACCCCGGGCTTTGTCGACATCCATACCCACTACGACGCCCAGGCGATCTGGAGCAACCGGCTCGATCCTTCCTCCTGGAACGGCGTCACCACGGTCATGATGAGCAACTGCGGCGTCGGCTTCGCGCCCTGCAAGCCGGATGAGCGCAACATCCTGGTGGCGCTGATGGAAGGCGTGGAGGATATCCCCGAGGTCGTCATGACCGAGGGCCTGTCCTGGGACTGGGAGACCTTCCCCGACTTCCTGAATCGCCTCGCCGAGCGTCAGTACGACGTCGACATCGTGACCCAGGTGCCGCATGCCGCGATCCGGGTCTATGTCATGGGCCAGCGCGGCGCCGAGCGGGAAGCTTCGACCGACGAGGATCGCCGGGAGATGGCGCGGCTGGTGGTGGAGGGAATCGAAGCGGGTGCGCTGGGCTTTTCCACGTCGAACGCCATCGCGCACAAGACCCTCGACGGCAAGCCCACGCCGACCCTTGCCGCGGCGGAAGAGGAACTCGCCGTCATCGCCGAGGCCGTAGGCGAGACCGGAAAGGGCTGGGTGCAGATCATCACGGACTTCGACGATCCGGTCGAGGAACTGACCCGCCTGCGCCGGGTCGCGGCCCGCTCGGGACGGCCGATGAGCCTCACCCTTGCCCAGCGCGAAGGCAAGCCCGGCCACTGGAAGCTGCTGCTCGACATGATCGAGGACGCCAACAAGGACGGCGTCAAGCTGCTGGCGCAGATCATGGGCCGGCAGATCGGCATCAACTTCGGCTTCGAGATCTCGCTCAATCCGTTCTGCGAGCGGCCGAGCTACAAGGCGATCGCCCATTTGCCGTTCGAGGAGCGGCTGCGCCGTCTGCAGGATCCTGCCTTCCGGGCGAGCCTTCTTTCCGAGAAGACCGACGACCCGGCGCTCGCACGGCGCCTCAATACCTGGGATCGCATCTTCGAGCTCGGCAACCCGCCGAACTACGAGCCAGCCCCCGAGGAGAGCATGACGGCCCGCGCGGCGGCGGCCGGCGTGCCGGTCGAGGAGTTCGTCTACGATCTGCTCCTGAAGGATGGCGGCACGACCATCCTGTTCCGGCCGGTCACTAACTATGTCGACGGCAACCTGGACGCCTGCCTCGAGATGATGAAGCACCCGAACACGGTGATGGGCCTGGGCGACGGCGGCGCCCACTACAGCTTCATCTGCGATTCCTCGACCACGACCTACACGATCACGCACTGGACGCGCGACCGCACGCGCGGCGAAAAGATGCCGCTCGAGTGGGTCATCAAGCGGCTCTCGAGCGATCCCGCGCGCACCATCGGCCTGGACGATCGCGGCGTGATCGCGCCCGGCTACAAGGCGGACCTGAACGTGATCGACTACGACCGGCTGAATGTGGGCCCGCTGCACGTGGTCTATGACCTGCCGGCGGGCGGCCGGCGGCTCAACCAGCGCACCGAGGGCTATGTGGCGACGATCGTCTCCGGCATGCCGGTGTACCGCGAAGGCGAGTCGACCGGCGCATTGCCCGGCCGTCTGGTCCGCGGCCCTCAGCAACCCGAGCAACAGCCCGAGCAGCAGCTGGCCGCGGCCGAGTAGGATCAGCACGGCGGCGTCGGGAAGACGGGCGGCCGCCCGTCCGGTCCCGCGATTGCGCAAGGGGTAACGGCCCCTTGCTTCGCGGCAAGAAGGCTCAAAAGCCACAGGAAAAGGGTGAGGAACGCGCGGAGGGGTGTGATCGCCACGTGAGGGAGGTCAAGCTCATGCGTCGCACTGCCGGAATCACCAGACGAGCCGCACTCGGTGCCGGTGCCGCCGTTTCGGCCGCCACTCTTTCCAGCGCCTGGATTCGAAATGCGAAAGCTGCCGCCAACGGCACGCTCACCGTGGCCTTGAGCGACAATCCGATAACCTGCGACCCGATCAATATGGCGAGCCACGACTCCATGATCCTTTCCCAGTCGATCTGGGAGAATTTGCTGGAGTTCGACGTCGACGGTGTGCTGAAGCCGCAACTGGCAAAGGCGTTGCCCGAGATATCGGCCGACAAGCTCGTCTACACGTTCGACCTGCGCGACGATGTCGTCTTCCAGAACGGCCAGCCGCTCACGGCCGAAGACATGAAGTACAGCTTCGAATACATGCTCGACCCCAAGAACAAGGCGTCGCGGCGCCCCATCTTCGACCGCCTCTCTCACGTCGAGATCGACAGTCCTCACCGCCTGCGGGTGATCCTCAAGGAGCCTTATTCGCCCTGGGTCTACTTCCTGACCAAGCACATGGGGATCTGGCCGAAAGGATCGCGCGAGGCGCTGGGCGACGACTATTTCCGGCTGAACCCGAAAGGCGTCGGCACCGGTCCCGGCATCTTCGAGGAGTGGAAGCCGAACGACTATGTCAGCCTGGTCCGCAACCCGAACTACTGGCAGAAGGGCAAGCCGGGCTGGGATCGGCTGGTCGTCAAGTTCGTTCCGGAGGATGCCTCCCGCGTCGCCTATCTCCTGAGCGGCCAGGTCGACCTGATGGGAGCGCCGCCCCCGCGCGATTTCGCCAACCTGAAGAAGCGCAGCGGAGTCGACGGCGACACCCGCGGCACGTTCGGCGGCTGGAGCGTCCTCCTCCTGAACAGCAAGCGCCCGCCGTTCGACGACGTCAATTTCCGCCGCGCGCTTTCGCACGCTGTCGACCGGGAGACGATCACCAAGCGAATCTTCTACGGCCTGGTGGAGAAGTCCGCGATACCGGCGCCCGCGTCGAGCTGGTGGTTCAATCCGGAAGCGGACAAGTCGCTGGCCTATGACCTCGACAAGGCCAAGCACTACCTGAAAAAGTCGAAATATGCGGAGGGCGCCAGCTTCGAATTGATGTCGAGCTCGGTGCCTTATCTGCTCGATTCGAAGGACTGCGTCGTCTTCCTGCAATCGGAGTTCGCCAAGCTCGGGATCGACGTGAAGTTGCGCATGGCCGACGCCGCGGTGATTTCGCCCGCCATGTTCCGCGGCAACTACGACGCCATGTTCCGCAACATCATGTCACCTGGCGAGGCCACCTACTTCCTCAGCCAGAACTTCCTGCCGAACCAGTTCATGTCGGACGTCGGCGGCTACACGAACCCCAAGATCGCCGAACTTCTCAAGGTCGTCTTCGCCGAGAACGACGAGAAGAAATTGAAGCCGGTCTACGACGAGATCATGCAGCTGCTGGCCGACGAGTCGCCTTACGTCTGGGTCGGCTATTTCAATGCCACCAACCTGTGGCGCAAGCGGGTCGGCGCCTTCAAGCCGAGCCGGGGACTGACCATCAACATCCGTGACGTGACGTTGAGCTAGTACCGACCATTGCTGGAGACCGAGTCGTGAAAGGGTCCCTGCCATTCGAGCCCCGTCGTCATCCGACAGGAACACCTGCCACACCACCAAGGCTATCGCCTGTGGCGATCTCCGTCGTCTCGACCAAGGCCCGAAGGGCCGCGCAGAGAGACCTTCTATCCCCGATTAGCTGCTTATCGTTGAAGCAAGGTCTCTTGTGTCTTGGAGATGCGGTAAA
>Ga0193726_1002098_pt1 | contig 14023 bp, 11 predicted proteins | sample H2c1metaG_FD_144928 | JGI IMG/M metagenome (GOLD analysis project Ga0193726, IMG submission 144928) | Soil microbial communities from a riparian zone of the East river system, Colorado, United States - H2c1 | ecosystem: Environmental > Terrestrial > Soil > Riparian zone | place: USA: East River... | reverse complement strand
CGCACCGATGTTTTCATCAGTCCCTATATGCTGCATCGGCACCCTAAGTTTTGGCATGCGGCGGAAGAGTTCAATCCCGGGCGTTTTGCCGATGCCGATGCCGACGAACGCCACAAGTTCGCCTATATTCCATTTGCGGTAGGACCGCGCCACTGCATCGGCGAGAACATGGCCATGTTCGAAATGCTGGTGCACATGCGCACCATGACGCGGCTCTTTCGCCTAAAACGCGCCACGCACGAACCCATTGAATTCGAGGCGCAAATCAATCTGCGTCCCCGATCCAACCTCATGATGACGGTAGAAAATCGATGAATGATGTCAGTAATTTCATGACCTACACCACGCTGGTCGACATGCTCGAGCGCAATCGCCGGGTCGACCGCACCATTACCTACATGGGGGGCGAAAACACCGAGAGGCGCATTCAATACGAGGATGTGTACACGCGCGCGCTGGGCATCTTGCATCACCTGCAGACGGCAGGCGCCAAGGCAGGCGATAAGATGATTATCTTCCTGAACAACAACGAGCAGTTTCTCGACGGATTTTGGGCTGCCGTTTGCGGGGGCGTCGTTCCCGTGCCCCTGGCCGTCGGCATCAGTGATGAGCATCGCCACAAGCTGCTGCGGGTCGCGCGCAAGCTGGGCAATCCGCTGCTGTACACGGACGCCAAGACTTTGGAGCGCTTGGAAGCCCTCGCCGGCGAGGTGGGCGAGTCCGCTTTGTTCGCGCAGCTGAAGTCGCGCGCCTTCCTGGTCGAATCGATCACCGACATTTCGAAGGCCGGAAAACCGGTCCGCCCGGCGCCGGAAGATCTCGCCTTCATCCAATTCTCCTCCGGGTCGACCAGCGAGCCGAAGGGCGTGATGCTCAGTCACGGGAATTTGATGGCCAATACCCGGGGTGCGACCTTGCGCGGCGAATTCACCGACCAGGACATTTCATTGAGCTGGATGCCTTTGACGCACGACATGGGCCTGATCGGCTTCTACTTGATGCAATTCGCCAGCCGCGCGCACATCAATCTCATGCCCACCGAGCTATTCGTGCGCCGCCCCTTGTTGTGGCTGCAGGCTGCCGCCAAAAAGCGCGCCACCATTACCAGTTCGCCGAACTTCGGCTACCGGCATTTTCTCAAGGTGTTGGGCGATCGGCGGCTCGAGAACACCGATCTGTCATCGATTCGTTCGATTTACAACGGCGCCGAGCCCATTTCAGTCAGCCTATGCAACGAATTCATGAACGCACTGGCCTACACCGGTCTTCGGCGCGACGCCATGTATCCCGTGTACGGACTGGCCGAAGCGTGCCTCGGGGTGACCTTCCCGACTCCCGGCACGGATTACCGCTGGATACGCATGAACAGGCACCGCCTCAGCGTGGGCACGCCCATCGAATTGAATCCCGCCGAGCCGCGCGAGACGCTGGAAGTAATGTGCGTCGGGCACGTGGTGCCCAATACTGAACTGCTGATTGCGGATGCTTCAGGCGTGGGTTTGCCTGATGAAAAGGTCGGACGTATTTTGATTCGCGGCGCCAGCGTGACGCGCGGCTACTACGGGGATCCCGAGGCGACCGCCGCAGTGATCGACGCCAATGGTTGGCTCGATACGGGCGATCTCGGCGTGATTCACGAGGCGGGGCTTTACATCGTAGGCCGGGCCAAGGAAATCATCTTCGTCAACGGACAGAACTACTACCCGTACGATCTCGAGAATATTGCACAGCGCGCGCCGGGCCTGGACTTGAATAAAGTGGTCGTTGCGGGCGTTGCAAGACCCGGTTCGCAAACCGAGGAACTGGTGGTGTTCGTACTGTATCGCGGCGACATCGCGGAGTTCTTGCCCACAGCCAATGCGGTCGGCCGGCTCATCAATGAGCACACGGGCCTGGAGGTCGCGCAGGTCATTCCGACCAAGCGCATCCCGAAGACGACCAGCGGCAAGGTTCAGCGCCATCTGTTGGAGCAGGCCTATGTGGAGGGGGAGTTCGACGCGGAGCTTGCGGAACTCAAGGCCCTGCGCGAGACACGCGGCGGCTCGGACCGGGAGGCCGGAGCCGGCCTGGAAGCACGACTGCAATCGCTGTGTGAAACCGCGTTGCCGGGAAAGCGAATCGATGTGAACGACAATCTGTTCGAGATCGGCGCGAGCTCGCTCAAATTGATCGAGATTCACGAAAGCATCGACCGCGACTTTCCGGGTCTCGTCGATCTGACGGAGCTGTTCGACTATCCCACCATCGCGCAGCTGGCCAAACATTTGGAAGGCAAGCTCAATGCGACTCGCCCGCGCTGAGTCACGTTCCGCCGTATAACGGCTTTTTCAACCGCCAGCGGCGATAGGACCACAACCAGTCGGCAGGGCTCTTGAGCACATCGACTTCGCAAGCACGCGCGTAACGCTCGGTCACCTGATTGGGCGCGATGGGCTCTCGCCCGTCCCACAGCGGCAGAAATTCGACTTCGTAGAAACTGCGCCGCACGCGGCGCACATGCGTATACAAGATGGGCAGGCGCGTGGCGCGCGCAATCTGCTCCGCCCCGATATAAAAGGCCGTATCCTGGCCTAGAAACTCGGTCCAGTAGCGTTGATCCGTCGACATCGGCGCCTGGTCGGCATTCATGCCGATCGCGCGTACCACGCCGCGGCGCTTGAAAAAATCCGCCAGCAACTCCTTTGCCGGCACCAACCGCGCCCCGAAACGCGAGCGTAGCTTGAGCATCAGACGCTCCGCCCATTGATCATGCAGGGGCTTGTACGCCGCATCCACGGGATACCCCAGCTGCAGCGCCACGCCGTGCAACAGCCATTCCCAGTTGCCGAGATGCGAGGTCATCAGCATCACGCTCTGCCCGGCATCCAGATACTGACGCGGGAGTTCTGGGTTGGTGACGCGCATACGGCCGCGCATGTCGGCCTCGGTCATCGACACCGATTTCAGAAGCTCGATCAGTACGTCGCAGAAATTCCGCAAGAACTGCTTGTGGATGTCTTTGCGCTCATCCGCGCTCAAAGTGGGGAATACTTTTTCGAGCTGCTCGCGAATCACATGTTCGCGATGGCGAACGACGTAGTAAGCCAAAAAGTACAAAAATGCAGAAAATGCGTAGAGCGCGGCCCAAGGCAGGCGTGACAAGAGTTTGATCATGGCTACTCGCGGACGGCGTCGTTCACGAATTCTAACATATTGTTTCTGAAGGGTTTCGCAGCCTGCAAAAGCGAACAGCGGTATCATAGGCAGCGTGAGCACCGCAGAATTTATCGCACCCGGCCAAGAGCCGCCTGTTGCCGGCGGCACCCTGAAGGTGCGCATCGTGCGCGCCGGTCTCGACTCGCACCTCGAGAAAGAGGATCGCGTCGCGGTGGAAGCACCGCTGGAGTACATGCTGCACCATCCGGCGCTGGGGCTGGAGCCGGTGTCTTTCGGCACGACCATGAGAACACCGGGCGACGATGAAAACTTGGCGGTGGGCTTGCTGTATGGCGAGGGCATCGTCAATCAGGCGAGCGACATCGACGCGGTTGAATCGAGCACGCGCCGGCCCAACGTCGTGAATGTGCGCCTGCGTCCCGACGTGCAAATGGAAATACAAACTGCGACCCGGCGCTTTTCGGCCGGCTCGAGCTGCGGCGTCTGTGGCACGACGGGGCTGGATGCAGCCATCGCGCGCGCTGCGGCGACCCGCATCGCGGATACCGGCGCCATCGATTTAAGCCTGTTGTTCGGTTTGCCCGAGCGCATGCGCGGGGCTCAATCCAAGTTCGGCGACACCGGCGGCATACACGCAGCCGCGCTATTCGATTTTTCAGGGAATCTCATTGCCGTGGCCGAGGACGTCGGGCGCCATAACGCCATCGACAAGCTGGTCGGCGAATTATTGATGACGGGGCGCTTGCCGCTCAAAGAACACATCATCCTGTTGAGCGGACGGGCAAGCTTCGAGCTGACTCAAAAGGCGCTGCGCACCGGCGTCGCCATACTCGCAGCCATCGGCGCTCCTTCGAGCCTCGCGGTCAATCTTGCGCTCAGCTCGGGTCTGACCCTGGTGGGATTTCTGCGAGAAAAACATTGCAACGTGTACTCGAGTCCGCAGCGCTTTTCGACGGCTTCGGCTTGGATTTGATCTTGGGCCACCACGGCAGCGCCTCGGTCATGACCAACACTTTTCCGGGCGCCACGGCCGGCCGGTAGCCCGGCAGATTCGCCAAAATGTCGCGCCAACCGGCTCCGGCGAGCGCTGCGCACAAACGCTGCACGGCCGTGTGCGCCAAGTTACCCTTGAGGCAGGCGAGGAAATAATTCTCCTCGACCAGCGGCTCGAAATGCAGGCCGAATTCGAGCGCGGCGGCCTCGACACCGACGCCGGCATCCGCCAATCCGCTGGCCACGCACAGCGCCACCGCGACGTGGGTTTCCTCCGTGAGTCCGCCATAACCCGGCAAATCCCCGGGCTCGATGGAATGCTCGTGCATGAGATGATCGATGAGCATGCGGGTGCCTGACCCGAGCTGGCGATTCACGAATCGCAAGCGATGACGGATCACATCGGGAAAGGTGTGGATGAGCGCAGCATGTTCTCGGCGCACCATGAGTCCCTGCATGCGTCGCGAACAGCCAATCAGCTTGTGCCGGCCCGGCTTGAGCAGGGGCTTCAAGGCTTTCGCAAATACCGGCGCCGCGCCGCGCAATGCCGGCACGTGAAACCCTGCCACCAAACATTGCCGATCGTTCAATCCCCGCAGCGCATCGGCACTGCCCTGAAAGCGAATGTCCAAGTGAAGGTCCGCGGTGTCCTCGACGTGTTGCTGCAGCACCGATAGCGCCATATCGTGGCTGGCCTGCACGGCGAGCAGCTGGTGGCGCTGATCGCGGGCTTCGGCAACCACCCGGGAGAGATCCGAGCGCAGCGCTTCGATATGCGGCTGCATGCGGGTGCGCGCCCGCCGTTCCGCCCACAGCAATCGCTCGGCAAACTGCGTGGGCCGCGCTCTTTGGCCCTGAGACCAAATGAGCAGCGGCTCGCCCAGCATCTGCTCCCACTTTCGGAGCGTCCCCCAAAGATAGCGATAGGAGCACTCCAATTCTTGCGCCGCCTGGCGGATCGAACCGACTTCCAATACCGCGGTCAGCAGATCAAACAACGGGTTGCCGAGCGTCGCACCGCGCTGCTCGCCGGGCTCGAAGCCGTAGCGCAAGTGCAGGCCAAGCGCGGACTCGGCGTTCTTCGACGTTTTGTTGTACCGCACGCGCGCCCCGTAACGACAAGGTTTTCTTGAGGCGCCAATTGTACCAGGGGCCTTGAGAATTGGACCTCCTGATCGTCAGGCTTGCGGCTCCAGTGCGTTCGGGTGGAACAGTTGCTCGCCGTTGATCTTGTAGTTTGCGATGTCTCGCTGTCCCTGCGGGGAAACCAACCAGTCGATGAATTGCTGCCCCAACTCCTTTTTCACGGTCGGGTACTTCTGCGGGTTGACCAGCATGACGCCGTATTGGTTGAACAGGTGCTTATCACCCTCAACGGCAATCACCAGATCGCCCTTGTTTTTGAATGCCAGCCACGTCCCGCGATCCGTGAGCACGTACGCGCTGTCGGCGGAAGCCGTGTTGAGCGCGGCCCCCATGCCCTGGCCAATCTCTTTGTACCAAGGGCCTTTGGCCGCGGCGATGTCGATGCCGGCCAAGCGCCACAGATCAAGTTCGGCGATATTGGTGCCCGATCGATCTCCACGCGAAATGAATGCGGCGCCTTTGAGCTTGATCGCCGCGAGCGAGGCCAGGATATCCTTCGATCCCCTGACCGCGGCGGGATCGCTCCGCGGCCCAATCAGGACAAAGTCGTTGTACATCACCGGATAGCGCTTCACGCCGTAGCCTTCCGCCAAGAATTTCTCTTCCGCCGATTTTGCGTGCACGAAGACAACGTCGGCATCTCCACGGCGCGCGGTATCGAGCGCTTGGCCCGTGCCCTGCGCCACCACTTTGACGTCAATGCCGGTCTTGGCCTTGAACAGCGGCAGGAGGTAGTCGAACAGGCCGGAATCCTGCGTCGAGGTCGTCGAGGCGAGAACGATCGACTTCTCTGCGGCGACGGCCTGGCCGATCAATGCGATGCCGAGAATGGCGGCAATCGCCCCTATCCTCGAGCACTTGCGCGTCATACGAGCAGCTCCCCAGCGAGGAATTTTCGGGCCTCGACGGATTGCGGCGCGTTGAAGAAAGACGCTGCTGCAGAAGTTTCGATGACGCGTCCCTGGTGGAGCATCACGATCTCTCCCGCGAGGCGTCGAGCCTCGCCTAAATCATGCGTCGACATCACAATCTTGATGCCTTGGGCGACGATGGATTGAACCACATCCTCGAAGGCCTTGGTTGCCGCCGGATCAAGACTTGCCGTCGGCTCATCAAGAAACAATACAGCGGGATCGCGCGCCAGCGCGCGTGCCAGCGCAAGGTGCTGTTGCTCCCCACCGGACATGCGGCGGGCCGGACGCCCGCCGAGCCCCTCGAGCCCCACCCTGTTCAGCAACTCATCAACCCGGCCGTCGAGAAGATGCCGGGGGACAGAAGCCGCCTTGAGCGCATAGCGAATGTTGCCGGCGGCACTGCGTCTCAGCATGGTTGGGCGCTGGAACATGAACCCACGGCGCGAGGGCGGATGCCACTCTCGCCCGGCCCACGTCATGCGTCCGCTCGATGGCGCGAGAAGGCCCATGGCGATTCTCAGCAAGGTTGTCTTGCCTGAACCATTCGGTCCGATCAGGACAGTTGGGCTGCCCGCCGCAAACTTAAGATTGATGCCATCGAGAATGGCCACATCATTTGCGGTGAAGCAAACGTCTTCGAACGCGATCGGAAGCTCAGCAAGCGGCGAGTCCACGCAGGTATATGCCCGGATTTACTGGGGGCCCTGAGTTTAGGGCAGCGAAGGCGCGTCGAAGCCGTGTTGCGCCAGTATTTTTTGACCTGCGGGCGAGAGAATGTAGAGCGCAAACTGCCCCGCTTGCTCTTTGTTCGCACCTGAAAGGACGGTGAGGCCATAGTGGGCCTCGATGGCCAATGCCGGCGGCAAGGGAATGACGGTGATGCCCGGAGACTCCTTGGTCACGGCGGGGCCGCCCGTGCAGTAGGAAAAGAACATGTCCACACGCTTTTCCCGAAACAGCCAGACAACCGCATTGGCCGCACTCGGGGGAACGGCCAGCGATCCCGGCACGTTGCCGATCTTGATGGCCTTGGCTTCAAGCGTCGCTCGGCTGCCCGGCCGCAGTGAGTCGGCCTTTTGAAACATCGCCCAGGCATAGTCGCCTGCCGGATCATTCTTCGGCGTTGACGTTCCCATCTTGATGGATGGGTTTAGCATCGTTGCCAGCAGCGTCGCAGGCGTCGCTTTCAGTCCGGGACGAAGCAGCACGCACAGGTGATTGCGGGCGAACAGGACGGTGGGTCCTGCCTTACCGGCCTCGGTGAGCGCCTGCGGGTTGTCCATATCGGCAGAGGCGAAGACATCACCCGCCTCTCCCTGGAGCAGGCGCTCTTTCAGAGCACCCGACCCCCCAAATACTGCCTCCACACGCGTTCCGTACGTATCGGAATACGCCTTCGCGATATCCGTCATCGCCGCGCGAAGACTGCCCGCCGCGTGCAGACGCACCACGGCCGTCTCCGCAGCGGCCGATGATGCCGCGACCAACGCAGTAAACAAAACCGACAAAAGGCGAATCATGTTTTCTCCTGAGGGTAGCGCCCGGTGCATCAGCCCACCAGCCGCTCGCCGGCACGGCGCGCCATCCACGCGGCCGCGTTGACGCCGACAATAATCGCCATCAGCACCATGCCGAGTCCCACTGCGAGCGAGAGATTGCCCTTCGAGGTCTCCAATGCAATCGCCGTGGTCATGGTACGCGTGAATCCGTCAATGTTGCCGCCGACGATGATGACGGCGCCGACCTCCGCTGCCGCCCGCCCAAACCCGGCGAGCATGGCCGTGACGAGACTGAAGCGCGCTTCCCATACCAGGGTTGCGACACGGTCCAACGGACCGACATTCATGGCGGTCAGTTCATCTCGATATTCGGCCCACAGATCCTCGATGGTTTGGCGTGTCAGCGCAGCGATGATCGGCGTGACCAGAATGGTTTGCGCAACAATCATGGCTTGGGGAGTGAACAGAATCCCAAGCGGTCCCAGCGGACCCGAGCGCGACAGCGCCAGATATACCGCCAGACCGACAACCACCGGCGGCAGGCCCATCATGGCGTTCAGCGCCACTATCAGTCCTGTTCTGCCCGGAAACCGCGTGAGGGCTATCAGAGCGCCCGCTGGGATTCCGATCAGCGCCGCGCACACCACAGCGCTCAAACTGACCGCCAGTGACAATTTCACGATGGCAATCAACGTTGGGTCTGCGGACAGCACCAGATGAAGCGCGGAAAGGTTGTCGGGCATATTTAGAAATCGATGCTCGCGGAAGCCAGCACGGTGCGCGGCGAGCCGAAGTGCGCGAGCAGATTGCCGGTGTTGGCGCCCGTCAAGTTGCTCGGTGCGACCGTCGACCAATAGTGTTCATCGGCCACATTGTCCACCGCGAGACGCCAGGTCACGTTCTTGGTGAGCACGGTCGAGGTATAGCGCGCGCCCAAGTCGAACAAATTGTAGCCCGCGACGAAGAACGAATTGGTGTCGTTCGCGGCGCGCGGTCCCGAGAACTGCCAATCAAAGCTGGCCACCAGACCTTGGATCGCGGGGAAATGATATTCGAACAGCGTGTTGCCCTTGAACTTGGGCGCGCCCACATAGATCTTATCGTTGGTGCTCGCCAGCGGCGTGTCTTCGAGCTTGGCGTCGAGCAGTGTCACACCTCCGTACACCGTCAAGCCGCTGATCACTTCACCGACGGCGGAGAGTTCCACGCCCCGGTTCACTTGCAAACCGGATATTTCAAAGGCGTTATCCGCCGGATTGACGTTGGCAAAGGGCCGCTGGATGCGAAACAGCGCCGCCGTGAAGTCGATCTTCGCGAGCGAAGCCTTGTAGCCCACTTCGTATTCCTTGCTTCTGTAGGGCGGCAGGCTCTGCCCCGCGTTGATCAGGGGAGGGTTGGTGCCGGTCGGCGCCAGGTCCCCTGCCTGCAAACTGCTGGCAAAGGTCGCGTACACCGTCATGTTGCTTTGAGGCTTGTACATGAGGCTCGCCGTGGGGCTCAAGCCATGATTCGCATATTCCGGCAGCTCAACGGCTTTCGCGTTGTAGTTGTCGACGTGAAACCAGTCCTGACTCACCGCCAGGCGCGCGGCCCAGGCATCCGTGAAGCGAATGGTGTCGCCGATGTTGATGCCCTGCTGATAGGTCGTCGAGGAATCGAAGTTGAGCCCCGTGTTCGGCAGTCCGGCCGCGGGGAAGGGAAATATTTGGGGGTTGTTGATGTTCGCAGCGCCCAAGAGCACGTTCGCAGCCGTCGCGGGCGTAATGACCGAATAAGATTGCGACTTGTAGCCGGCAGTGCCGATCGTCAAGTCATGTGCCATTCCCCACGTGGTGAAGTTGCCGTCGAGATAGGCGGCATCGCTGGTCATGACGAAGCGCGGCGCAAAACCATTGGCGAGCGATGAGGTGTAGTTGCCGTTGTTGTTGGTCAGGTTATTGACCGGCGTGTTGATGTCGCGCGACGCGTCTTGATTGAGGGCGCCGACCACGAGATGCCAATCGGAATTGAAATCGTGCTTCAGCCTGACGCTGCCCATGCGCGTCAGGAGATCGACGCCCGCGTAGTTCTGGCCATAGCCCACGTTTTTCGGATCCGGGGCGGGCGGCAGGTTGATTTTCTCGCTGTAGCTGAACCAGCCTGGGTAACCCGTGTCGATCAAATGATAGTAGCTATAGTTGGTTTCGATGACTGTATCGTCCAAGGGCCGCACGTCCACAGCGAGGCTGCCGAGAACGCGCTTGGCATGGCCGTGCTCGACCCAGGCATCGCCCTCGCCAAACACTCCGTTGAAACGGTAGCTCACCACGCCGTTACTGTCGATCTTGCCGCCCAAGTCCACATGCGCGGTGCCGATGCTGTCGCTGGCGTAGCTCACCGTCACTTCCCGCAGGTCGTAGTCAGTGGGACGCTTGGAGACGAAGTTGAACATACCCGACGGGTTAGCCGGACCGTACAGCGACGCCGACACCCCGTTGATGACTTCAATCTGCTGAAATTGTTCCATGGCATTCGCCACGGTGATGAAAAAGGTCATGCCATCCATGCGTGAATTCTGAAAATTGCCGCCCTGCATGCCGCGCGTTTGCGGCCGCAGAATGTCGGCTCCTTGCTGTTCTTGATAAGCGACCAGCGGCAAGTATTTCGAAATGTCCTTGAAATTCGTCGCCTGAGAATTTTGAATCAGTTCCGATGAAAGAATTCCGATCGAATAAGGCGCATCCAGTAATTTCACCGAGCCCAAGGGTCCGATCGAATCCACCGACTCGACCCGGTAGTTGTCTTCGGCTTCCTTGTTTCCCACCACCGTCACATGCGGCAGCGCCGCCGGTTGTACCTCGGACACGGGGGCAGCATCGTCGGCCTCGGCGATTTGCGCCAAGGCTACGGGAATCAGAACGGCAAATAGTGCGGGATGAATCGATCGGCTCATTAAGGGCTCGTTGCAATGGATTGACGGGCGGCGCGATGGCCACTTGCGAGCCGTGCTCGACAAGTAGATAAAAGCCCGAGAAAACTAGCATGTGAGGCTAGGGCCAACAATATGCACGCCTGAGCATATGTTGCGAGAACACGCGAATCGACGCGCTAGATTTTCCGCGCTCTGAGAGTCAATCACTCCGTAGCAATATCACTCCGCTGTCACTCCGCTGTCACTCCGCGTCGAAGCGCTCCGCGCCGACATAGCAATGGAAGCGGCGATTGACCGCACGGCCGAACAATGCCATGCCGAACTTCTTCGCCAGATCGTAGCCCATGGTGGACACGCCATTGCGCGATACCACGATCGGCACGCCGCTTTGCGCCGCCTTGATCACCATCTCGCCGGTGAGTCTGCCGGTCGTGAACAGGGTTTTATCGCCGCCGTCGATGCCGTGCAGCGCCATCCAGCCGCTCACCGTGTCCAGCCCATTGTGCCGGCTGACATCCTCGACCGACACCAGCAAGCGGTCATGCTGAAACAGCGCGCAGCTATGCACCGATCGCGCATGGCGATGGATGGTGTCGTGCTGGCGCATGATGTCAAGCACGGCGCGCAGCGTGCTCCCACTGATGCGCGCTTCGCCCGCATCCGGCAGCCGCAAGGTGTCGAGCTGCGACATCATGGCGGCGTAAATCGAGCCTTGTCCGCTGCCGGAGGCAACGATTCGAGGCAATACCGCCGGGAGCTCGCGCTTCCCTAGGCGAGTCTTGACGGTGGCGGTGCCCGCTCGCCAGTCGACGGAGATGGATTCCAAAGCCGCGGCGTCCTTGATCAGCCGCTGGTTGCGCAAGAACCCCAGCACCAAGAGCTCCGGCGAGGCCCCCAACGTCATCAGCGTGACGAGTTCGCGATCATCCACAATCACCGTCAGCGCGCGTTCCGCGGGAATGTAGATCGAGCGGCGCACGCCCAGCTCGTCGAGAATCTCAATCTCGCGCACCGTTTCGCAGGATGTCGACGTGAGGTGCGGGGCGTTCGCGATCGGCTGCATCAGGCGCGCCTGCGGCTGCACCTCGAACGCTTCAATCTTATGGGTCTCGATGGCAGGCTCCGCCGGCAAAGGCTACGATGTTCTTAGGAAAGCGCGAGCTATGATCATTCACAAAGATGCCGTTACCGGATTGGTCCTCGCCGGCGGCCGTGGGACCCGTATGGGCGGCGTCGACAAAGGACTGCAAATGCACCTGGGCGTTCCGCTCGCGCAGTATGCGCTCGAACGGTTGCGGCCGCAGGCCGGCGCTTTGATGCTCAACGCCAATCGCAACCTGGCCGCCTACGGCGCCATGGGCGTGCCGGTCTGGCCGGACGAGATGCCGGAGTATCCCGGGCCGCTTGCGGGCATGCTCGCCGGCCTCACCCACTGCAGCACGCCCTACTTGGTCACAGTACCCTGCGACACACCGAACTTTCCGCTCGATTTGGTGGTGCGGCTCGCCGAAGGTCTCGGCCCCGAAGACGACATAGCCACCGCGTACACGCAGGAGGCCGAGGGGCTGCGAGCGCAACCGGTGTTTTGCCTCATGAAGGCCTCGCTGCACGACAGCTTGAACGCCTTTATCCGCAGCGGAGAGCGCAAGACCGGACTGTTTGCCGCACAACATCACAGCACCCGGGTCGTATTCCATGATCCTGCCGCCTTCGCCAACGCCAACACGCTCGACGAGCTCGCCGACTTACAAATCAATCCGAAGGCTTAAGCCGGTTCGAGAATCTGGCCGCCGCCGAAACTGATCTGGGCCGGCGGCGTACCGCCGAGCGTCAGGCGCACCGCGCAATACTTGAACTCAGGGATCTTGCCAAACGGATCGAGCGCTGAGTTCGTGAGCTTGTTGATGGCAGCCTCGTAGAAGCAGAAAGGCACGAACACCGCGCCATGGGGCGAGCTCTCGTCGGCGCGCGCGTACAGGCTAACCTTGCCGCGCCGCGATTCGATGGTAATGAGCTGTCCGGGCTTGGCGCCCAGCGCGGCCATGTCCACCGGATGCAGCGACGCCACGGGATCCGGCTCGATGGAATCGAGAACGCCGGAACGGCGCGTCATGCTGCCGGTGTGCCAATGCTCGAGCTGGCGGCCGGTGATCAGCACCATCGGATATTCGGTGTCGGGCCGCTCATCGGCCGGGATAATGTCCGCCGGTACAAAGCGCCCTCTGCCCGTCGGCGTCGGAAAGGAATCGATGAACACCACGGAGTCGCCCGGATCGCCTTCCTTCTCGCAGGGGTACGTGACGCTGTCCTCGGCCTGCAGCCGCTCCCAGGTGATGCCGCCGATGCTGGGCATGGTGTGGCGCATCTCGTCGAACACCGCCGCAACCGCCTTCACGCCCGTGCCGTAGGTCCAGTTGAGCCCGAGCTGGCGAGCGAGATCGATAATGATCTCCAAATCCTGACGCGACTTGCCCGGGGGATTGAGCGCCTGGCGCCCCATCTGCACGAAGCGATCCGTGTTGGTAAAGCTACCGGTTTTTTCGGCGAACGATGACGCCGGCAGAATCACATCCGCAAGATAAGCGGTTTCGGTCAGAAAAATATCCTGCACCACCAGCATGTCGAGCTTGGCGAGCGCCTCGCGCGCGTGATCCGCGTCGGGATCGCTCATGGCGGGATTCTCGCCCATGACATACATGCCCTTGACCGAGCCTGCGAGGATGCCCTTGATGACCTCCACCACGGTCAGGCCCGGCTTGTCATCGAGCTGCTCGATGGGCACGCCCCACGCCTTGGAGAAGCGCTCTCGCGATTTGGGATTATCGACCCGCTGATAATCGGGATACATCATCGGGATGAGCCCCGCGTCAGATGCGCCCTGCACATTGTTCTGTCCGCGAAGCGGATGCAGCCCGGTTCCGGGCCTGCCGATCTGTCCCGTCATCAATGCCAGGGCAATGAGACAGCGCGCATTGTCGGTGCCGTGGATATGCTGGCTGATGCCCATGCCCCACAGAATCATGGAGCCGGGGCTTGAGGCATACAGTCTCGCGACTTCGCGAATGGTATCCGCCGGCACGCCGCAGATCGGCGCCATCAATTCCGGGCTGTAGCCCTGAACGTTCTTGACCAATTCCGCATAGCCCAAGGTGCGATCGGCAATGAATTTGGCATCGACCAGGTTCTCCTCGACGATGACGTGCATCATCGCATTCAGGAGCGCCACATCGGTGTCGGCCTTGAATTGCAAAAAGCGATAAGCGGTGCGCGCCAATTCGCTGCGCCGCGGATCCATGACGATGAGCTTGGTGCCGTTGCGCATGGCGTTCTTGAGGAACGTTGCCGCCACCGGGTGATTGACCGTGGGATTCGCGCCGATGAGGATCACGACCGACGCCTTGGTG
>Ga0193726_1002097_pt1 | contig 14035 bp, 14 predicted proteins | sample H2c1metaG_FD_144928 | JGI IMG/M metagenome (GOLD analysis project Ga0193726, IMG submission 144928) | Soil microbial communities from a riparian zone of the East river system, Colorado, United States - H2c1 | ecosystem: Environmental > Terrestrial > Soil > Riparian zone | place: USA: East River... | reverse complement strand
GGGCCGCCTTGACCTTGTCCCTGGGGCAGAGCCGAGGCTGAGCGCAGCGGGCCGCGGGCCCGCGCAGGAGGTGTGGTCATGGGCGAGGGCCTGCTGTCCATCGGGCAGTTCTCGGCACTGTGCCGGCTCTCGCCGAAGGCGCTGCGCCTGTACGACGAGCTGGGGCTGCTCGTGCCGGCCCGGATCGACCCGGCGTCGGGGTACCGGTGGTACGCGGCGGCCCAGGCCGGGCGGGCGCGGATGGTCGGGCTGCTGCGGCAGCTGGACATGCCGCTCGCGCAGATCGCCGCGGTCGTCGACGCCCCGGGCGCGGCCGGCGCCGCGGCGGTGCGCGCGCATGTCGCCGCCGCCCAGCGGGCCGCCCGGGAGCGCGCCGAGCTGGCTGACTACGTCTGCCTCCTGCTGGATCAGCACGACAGGAGCAATCCCATGCCGGAGAAGTACGAGGTTCAGGTCCGCACCGTTCCCGAGCGGGCGGTGCTCAGCGGGATGCGCCGGGCGCACGCCGCGGACCTGGGGCAGGTGCTCGGGGACCTGCTGGGCCGGATGCGCGCGGCGGGGCCGGGGCGGACCGGCCTGGCCGGGTGCCCGTACACGGTCTACTACGCGGAGGTGAGCCAGGACAGCGACGGCCCGGTCGAGGTCGTGCGCCCGATGGCCGACCTCGCGACCGCGCAGGCGGCCGCGGCCCGCCTCGGCGACGTCCAGGCCCGCACCGAGCCCGAGCACGAGGAGGCGTTCGTCCGGATGACGATGGCGCAGACCAGGGGCGGCACCGCCCCGGTCGAGATCCTCGACGTGCTGCAGCGGTACGTGGCCGCGTCCGGCCGCCGGCCGAGCCCGCCGCCGCGGCAGGTCATGATCGCCGACTGGCGCACGGCCGGGCCCGACGACCCGGCGTGCGACTTCGCCGTCCCGCTGCACCCGGCCGCCCAGAGCGCGTCCGTGCCCGGCTGAGCGGGCGCGCCGGCGCCGGTGTGCGCTAGTTGCCTCTTTTGCGCGAGTTGCGCGCGAGAATATGGCCATGAAGTCACCGGCAGGATGGCGTTCCGCGCGGGCCTGGCTGACCTCGGTGCGGTGGCCGGCGACGGCCCGGCTGCTGCTCGGGGTGGTGGGACTGGTGCTCCTTATCCTGGGCGCCGTCAAGTTCGCCGGGGCGGCGGGCGACACCGGGCCCATCACCCTCGTCGTCGCGGGGGCGGTCCTGCTCGTCGTCCCGTTCGTCCTGGACCGGGTCCAGCGCGGTCCGGCGGCCGCCGCCTCCCGGCTGGACCCGTGGATCACCACGCAGGTGAGCGAGCGGGGCGCGCCGCACACGGCCGCCGTCCTGCAGCGGACCCGGCTGGGCAGCCTCGCCGAGGCCTACGCCCTGGTGCACGACGAGCTGGCCGAGCCCGAGTACCGCTCGGCCCGGGTCCACCTGCAGGACCTCCTGGTGGAGCGGGCGGCCAGCGCGGCGCGGCAGGAGATTCTCGACGCCCGGGAGGTCCGCCGGCTCTACGCCAACAGCTCGGTGGTCGTCCGCGTCCTGGTGCTCGGGCTGATGCAGGGCGACCGGTCGCTGGCCGACGTGCCCACCATGGCGGCCGCCCTGCTGGACAACCGCTCCAGCCACGAGCAGTACCAGGGCCTGCAGCTGGCCCGGCAGTGCTGGCCTGCCCTGTCCCTGGCTGACCGGCGGGATGTCCGGCTGGCCGTCGAGCAGGCCAGCATGGAGCCCGGCAGCGACCGCTGGCACCTGGCCCAGGAAGTGCTCCGCCTGCCGCTGGCCTAGCCGTACGGTCAACGGTATGAGCGACATAAACCTGACCGCGGACGACCATCGGCGGGCGCTGGGATTCCTGACGGCTGATGAAACCCTGCGGCTCGGGGACTCTGGCGTCCGGATCCTGGATCCGCATTCGGCACTCGTTTCAGCCGGCGTCGCGCTCGATCCTGGAGTCATCGTCTATCCGGGCGTTCTGCTGGAGCAGGACGCGGACAGCTCCATCACGATCGGGGCGGGAACCCGGCTGTATCCCGGCACCTGTGTGCTGGCGTCCGCCGGCGGCAGCGTGGCCGTGGGCGCCGGCTGCCAGCTCGGGCCCGGGGGTGTTCAGGTCAAGGCGAATGCCGCGGGCGCGCAGATCCGGATAGGTGACGGGGTCCGGCTGCTCAATGGCTGTGAGGTGGTCGGCGCTTCCCAGATCGGCAAAGGCGGGCAGCTGATCGGGGCCATTGCCGCGCAGTCGGTGCAGCTGGAAGGCGGGCTGGGCGGCTGGGAGTGGCCGGACCCAGACCAGCGCGGCGCCGTCCTCAAGGGGGCTGGCCTGGCCCGCGGCCTGCAGCTGGAGATGGGCCAGGTGATGAACCTTCAGCCCTCCTTCGCCGACGTCCCGATCGAGGCCCAGCGCACCTACCATCCCGGTGCCAGCCGGAGCGCTCGGGGATGACGGCTCGCCTTGGCCTCGCCAGCCGTCAGACGTCGCGGAGGGCGGTGATGCGGCCGGACTGGTCGGCCGCCTCGAGGAGCTGGTAGTCCTTCTCGTTCTGGTCGGCGTAGCCCGCGGCGAACTCGGCGACGGCGTGGTCGAACACGGGCTTGCTGCCCAGGTAGGAGCCGATGGCGATCCGGTCCCCCGACCGGGCGTGCGCCCGGGCCAGCGTCCAGCCGCACAGCTCGCCGTAGGTGCGCATGCCGCGCGGCCCCATGGCCGTGATGTCCGCGGACAGCTTCCAGTCGCGCAGCGACCGGACGTAGAAGTCGCGTGACTGCCCGTTCCGGCCGCTCACCCGCTGCCAGCCCAGGAAGACGTCGCTGGCCGCCTGCATGAGCCGCTGGCCGGCCACCACCCGCTGGCCCTGGTTGTCGTACTCGCTGGCGCCGGCGAACTGGCTGAGGACGCTCGGCTCGGCCTCCTTGACCTGGAGGAACAGCGGATCGCGCTCGTCGCGGCCGAGGAGCAGGATGATCCAGCACCGGGTGCCGACGCTGCCGACCCCGACGACCTTGCGGGCCATGTCGGTGAACTGGAACGCCCGGATCAGCAGCCTGAGGTCGGCCTGCAGGGTCTGCCGGTACCGGGAGATCAGCACGCTCATCGCCGCGGCCAGCTCGCCGGTCTCGACCTGATCGGCCACCAGGTCGGCGAGCGGGACGATCAGCGGCGGGTCGGCGACAATGCGCGGGCGGCCGTCCACCAGCGTGCAGAGCTTGTCCAGCTCCTGCAGGTTGTCGCGGTCCGGGGCCCGGGCGGCGGACCGCGCGACCTTCTTGCGGGCCGGCTGGTTGAGCTGGGACTCATAGCGGCGGCGCAGGTCATCCACGTCTTCCTGGGTGAACCAGACCTTCAGGTTGCCCTGGCCGGCGAAGTCCCGCATGGCCGTCCGGTAGCTGGCCACGGCGGCCAGCACGATCTCGTGCCGCTTCTTGGCGCCGAAGCCGTTGTCGCGGGCCGCGACCTCCAGGCTGGCGGCGAGCCGCTTGACATCCCATTCCCACGGGGCGGGCAGGGTCTCGTCGAAGTCGTTGACGTCGAAGACGAGCCGGCGTTCCGGCGAGGCGAAGAACCCGAAGTTGGACAGGTGGGCGTCGCCGCAGGCCTGGACGGTCAGCCCGGAGGCGGGCGTCGCGGCCAGGTCGCTCGCCATGACCAGGGCCGCGCCCCGGTAGAAGCCGAACGGCGAGGCCAGCATCCGGCCGTAGCGGATCGGCACCAGGCTCGCGACCCGGCTGGCCGCCTGCCCCTCCAGCAGGCTGACCGGGTCGGGCCGGCCGGCATCGGGGTTCAGCGCCGCGTGATTCTCCCGGGGCACGGCCGCGCGGGCCGCCTTGCCGCGGGCAACGCGCTCGGCCGGGTCCAGCCGGTCCACCGACGGCCGGGCGATCCTGGTCCGGGTCGACCGGCCCCGCGACGACCGGGCGGGTGCGCTCCGCCGCGGGTGACGGGATCTCGCGGTCGTCCTGGTCGCGGTCTTTGCGGCCGGTGCGGACATAGCCTGCCTCCAAGGGCCTGGGGCGGCGCAGCTGCTGGCCGGCGGCGGCACGTCTGCTGCCTGACCGCGGGTGGCCGCGACCACACCAGGATTCCCGCTGGGGCGCGGGGGACGTCATCCGCAGCGGGTGACCTGCCGCCGGCTCACGATGCACCCGCCGATGAGTTCCGGCCGGGGCGGGAGTCGGCACTGTCATGATTACGCAGATGCTCGTGACTCCCGAGGTCGACCTCGTCTACGACATCCACGGCCCGCTGCCGGCCGGCGACGGGCGCCCGCCGCTGGTCATGATCGGCCAGCCCATGGACGCCAGCGGCTTCGCCACCCTGGCGTCGCTGTTCCCGGACCGCACCGTGGTCACCTACGACCCGCGCGGCCTCGGCCGCAGCACCCGCAAGGACGGCCGGGCCGACCACGCGCCCGGGGTCCAGGCGGCCGACGTGCACGCCGTCATCGCAGCGCTCGGCGCGGGCCCGGTCGAGATGTTCGCGAGCAGCGGCGGAGCCGTGACCGCGCTCGCGCTCGTGGCCGGGTTCCCCGATGACGTGCGCACCCTGGTGGCGCACGAGCCGCCGCTCATCCCGGTGCTCCCCGACGCCGAGGCGGCCGAGCGCGCCCAGGCCGGCGTCCGGGACGTCTACGACGGCCAGGGCTCGGGCGCGGGCATGGCGGCCTTCATCATGATGACGTCGTGGCGGGGCGAATTCACCGACGACTACTTCGCCCAGCCCGCGCCGGATCCCGCCGCGTTCGGGATGCCGGCCGCGGACGACGGCTCCCGTGACGACCCGCTGCTGTCCGACCGGTCCTGGTCGGTCAGCAGCTACCGGCCCGATGTCGGCGCGCTGGCCGCGGCGCGGACGCGGGTCGTGATCGCTGTGGGCGAAGAGTCCCTGGACACCTTCACGGGACGAACCTCGGTGGCGGCGGCCAGCCTGCTCGGCCAGCGGCCGACGATTTTCCCGAGCCACCACGGCGGCTTCGTCGGAGGCGAGTCCGGCTACGCCGGGCAGCCGGAGGCCTTCGCGCGCAAGCTGCGCGAGGTCCTCGACGGGGCCGGCTGACGGTCGTCCTGCGTCCGCACGGTCAGTGCTGCTCAGCCGCCGGGGCGAAGGAGGGCCTGGCCGGCTCCGGCTCCGGCGCCTCAGCCTCGGGCGGGTCCTCGGCGAACCGCGCCGAGAGCACGTACGCCACCACCACCGCGACGATGACCAGCGGCATCACCGCGACGCCGTCGGAGTACAGCAGCAGGGTGGCCAGCAGCACCGAGGTGAGCGGCAGCCGGAGCATGACCGCGCACATCGCGCCGATGCCCATGGCCATCCCCGCGACCATGCCCAGCCCGGGCAGGTGCGACAGCGCGATGCCGCCGGCCGCGCCGAGGAACAGCGACGGGAAGACCGGGCCGCCGCGGAAGCCGCTGAGCGACACCCCGTAGGCCAGGCTCTTGCAGGCCAGCAAAAGCACCAAGGCGCCGACCGAGTAGCCCGCCGCGTGCCCGATCAGGTGCGGCAGGTCCGTCTGCCCGGAGAACAGGACGTCGGCGGACCCGTGCCCGGTCCCGGCCGCGTAGGCGATGGCCAGTCCCGCCACCACCAGGCCGGCGGCCGGGGTCACCAGCAGCCGGTTACGGGCCACCACCGGCCGGGCCCGCAGCGCGAGCCGCCGGATGGCGGTGCCGAGCAGCGCGGCGGCCACGCCGATGACGATCGCCCAGCCGAACTCGCTGGCCCTCGGGCTGCCGACGTGGGGCAGGTTCCCGATCCGCAGCGAGAAGGTGCCCAGGCCGGTCCAGTGGCCCAGCCCGATGAAGACCAGCGAGCCGATCCCGGCGGCCAGCAGGCCGGGCAGCAGGACCAGCTCGAGTGAGAGCCCGCCCAGCCCGACCGCCTCCATCAGCAAGAACGCGCCCAGCAGCGGCGACCCGAACAGCGCGCTGATCGCCGCGAAGCTGCCGGCCGCCGCCACCATCCGGGCGACGTCGGCGGACGCGCCGCGGCGGCCCAGCCGGATCGCGCAGATCGCCAGCCCGCCGCCCAGCGCGATCAGCGGCGCCTCGGGGCCGAGCACGGCGCCCAGGGCCAGGGTGGCCAGTGCGGCCAGGATCACGCCGGGCAGTTCCGCGGGGCCCGGCGCGCCCTTCGTGCTGAGCCCGTCGGCCGGCTCGTGGCCGGCCGTGCCGGGCAGGTACCGGATGGTCAGCGCCACCAGCAGGCCGGCCAGCAGCAGCGGGGGGACCGGCCACCACAGCGGCGCGCCGTGGAAGCCGAGCGCGTCCGGCAGGCTGGCGAAGATCCAGTGCTGGAGCTTGCTGACCAGGTCCAGGAAGAAGTAGGCCAGCGCCGAGATCGGGATGCCGATGACCGCCGCGACGCCCAGCAGCGCCCAGTACGAGCGGCTGCGGAGCAGCTTGGCGGCAGCAGCGGGCGTCGTCACCGACGGCACCCCCCTCGCTCAGTCGCCCCGGTACTGCACTCTAAGTAATGCCCCAACTACAATCTGTCAGACATGGTCCAGTTACCCTGCCCGGCCCGCGGCGCATGACGGCGGGCGGCCGCACGCGGCCCGTTGACCGGCGCCTGCTCCGGCACGCCGGCGCCGCCCGCGGCTACCTGGCCGTGACCGTCGCGCTGGGGCTGGCCGGGACCGGGCTGATCCTGGCCCAGGCCGGGCTGCTGGCCCGGGCGCTGGCGGGCGCAGCCGCCGGCACCAGCGTCGCGGCGCTGCGCGGCCCGCTGATCGCGCTGGCCCTGGTCCTGCTGGCCCGCGCGGCCGTCAGCTACGGCGGCGAGGTCGCGGCGCTGCGGGCGGCCGCCACCGTGAAGTCGCAGCTCCGCCGCGGCGTGATCGGCAAGGCCCTGGCCCTGGGCCCGGCCTGGCTGGCGGGCGGCCCCGGCCACCGCGAGGGCGAGCTGGCCACGCTGGCCACCCGCGGCCTGGACGGGCTGGACGCCTACTTCGCGCGGTACCTGCCCCAGCTGGTGCTGGCCGCGGCAGTCCCGCTCGCCGTGCTGACCCGGGTCGCCGCGGCCGACTGGCTGTCCGCCCTGATCATCGCGGTGACGCTGCCGCTGGTGCCCGTCTTCGCGGTCCTCACCGGCCTGCACACCCGGGCGCGCACGCAGCGGCAGTGGGCGCTGCTGGCCCGCCTCGGCGGCCATTTCCTCGACGTCGTCGAGGGCCTGCCCACGCTGCGCGTCTTCGGCCGCGCCCGCGCCCAGGAAGCCGAGGTCAGCCGCCTGACGGACCAGTACGCCGCGGCCACCATGGGCACCCTGCGCATCGCGTTCCTGTCCGCCCTGGTGCTGGAGCTGGCCGCCGCCCTGGCGACCGCGCTGGTCGCGGTGGAGGTCGGGCTGCGGCTGCTGGGCGGCCACCTCAGCTACCAGACCGCGCTGCTGGTGCTGCTGCTCACGCCCGAGGCGTTCCTGCCGCTGCGCAGCGCGGGCGCCCAGTTCCACGCCAGCATCGAGGGCGTGACGGCCGCGGCCGGGGCGCTCGAGGTGCTCGAGACGCCCCTGCCGCAAGGCCGCGCTGGCCCGGCGCGGCCCGCCGCAGTCCGCCCGGACCTGCGCCGGCACACGATCACCCTCACCGGGGTGACGCTCGGCTACCCGGGCCGCCCGGAGCCGGCCCTGGCCGGCCTGGACCTGGAGATCCAGCCCGGCGACCATCTCACCGTGACCGGCCCGAGCGGCGCGGGAAAGTCCTCGCTGCTGGCCCTGCTGCTCCGGTTCGCCGCCCCCACGGCCGGAACCATCCAGCTCAGCGGCCCCGGCCTCGCGCCCGCCGACCTCGCCGACATCCCGGCCGCCGCCTGGCGCGACCAGCTCGCGTGGGTGCCGCAGCGCACCCACCTGTTCGACGACACCGTGGCCGGCAACATCGCGCTGGGCCGCCCCGGCGCGAGCCCCGACGACATCCGGCACGCCGCCCGGCTGGCCGGCGCCGACGGGTTCATCACCGCCCTGGACGACGGCTACGCGACCCCGGTCGGCGAGCGCGGGCACCGCCTGTCGGCCGGGCAGCGGCAGAAGATCGCGGTCGCGCGGGCCTTCCTGCGCGACGCCCCGTTCCTCCTCCTGGATGAGCCCGCGGCGCACCTGGACCCGTTCAGCGCGGCCGCCGTGCAGGAGGCCCTCGCGGCCCTGATGGCGGGCCGCACGGTCGTGCACGTCACCCACCTCGCCCTTCCTTACGAAACGGATAGCCGGAGGCTCGTCCTCGCCCGCGGCCGGCTGGTCACCGCCACCGCCGGCCTGGGCGACCTGGCCGGGCTGGGCGAGCCGAAGCCCGCGCCCGCGTGAGCACGGCGGCGGGCCGCGCGCCGCTGCTGCGGGTGCTGGCCCTGGCCGGGCCGCGCCGGTGGCGGCTGCTGGCGGCGGCCGCGGCCGGGGCGGCCGCCACCGGCTGCGGGGTCGCACTGCTCGCGGTGTCGGGGTTCCTGCTGGCCCGCGCCTCGCAGCATCCGGCCATCGTGGCCATCTCGGTGGCGGTGGTCGCGGTCCGGGGCCTGAGTGTGGGCCGGGCCGTGTTCCGCTACCTGGAGCGGCTGGGCACCCACGACGTGGCGTTCCGCGTGCTGGCCCAGCTCCGGGTGGCGGTCTACCGGCGCCTGGAGCGGCTGGCGCCGGCCGGGCTGGCCGCATTCCGCTCCGGCGACCTGCTGGCCCGGCTGATCAGCGACGTGGACGCCATCCAGGACCTGTTCATCCGGGGCCTGGCTCCTCCGCTGGCCGCCGCGCTGGCCGGGGCCGGGGCGGTCACGGCGGTGCTGCTGATCCTGGCCCCGGCGGCCGGGCTGCTCGCGGCCGGGCTGCTGGCCGCCGGGGTGGCCGTCCCCTGGCTGGCTGCCCGGGCGGCGCGCCGGGCGGCGCAGCGCACGGCGGCGGCCCGCGGGCGGCTCACCGGGGCGGTGACGGACGCGCTGGCCGGGGCGGCAGAGCTGCACGCGTTCGGGGCGGACGGGGCCGCGCTCGCGCGGGCGGCCGATGCCGACGCGGAGCTGACCCGGCTGGCCCGCCGCACCGCGGCGGCCGGCGGGCTCGGCACCGGGCTGACCGCCCTGGCCGCCGGGGCCACGCTGTGGGCCGTGCTGCTGCTCGGCGTGGCGGTCACCGGTGACGGGCGGCTGGGCCGGGTGCCGCTGGCGGTGATCACGCTCACCGCGCTGGCCGCCTTCGAGGCGGTGAACACGCTGCCCGCCGCGGCCATCCAGCTCGGCCAGTCCGGCGGGGCGGCGCGGCGGGTCACCGCCGTCCTGGACGCCCCCGACCCGGTCACCGAGCCCGCCTGGCCCGCAGTCCTGGCGGGGACCGGGCTGGCCGGGACACCGGTGTCGGTGCAGCTGCGGGGGGTGGCGGTGGCGTACCGGGCGGGCGGGCCGCTGGCGCTGGGCGGGATCGACCTGGACCTGGCGCCGGGCCGGCGGGTCGCGCTGCTCGGGCCGGCCGGGGCCGGGAAGTCGACAGTGGCCGCGGTGCTGCTCCGGTTCGTGGACGTGAGTGCGGGAAAGGCCACGTTCAATGGAGTTGACCTGAGTTGCCTGCGCGGCGATGACGTCCGGTCGGTGGTCGGCGGGCTGGTCCAGGACGCGCACATCTTCGACTCGACGATCCGGGCCAACCTGCTGATCGGCGCGCCGGGAGCGACGGACGCCGAGCTGGCCGAGGCGGCCGGCCGGGTGCGGCTGCTGGACTGGATCATGTCGCTGCCGGCCGGCCTCGACACGCCGGTCGGGGCGCGCGGCGCCCGGCTGTCGGGCGGGCAGCGGCAGCGGCTGGCGCTGGCCCGGGCGCTGCTGGCCGATCCCGCGGTGCTGATCCTGGACGAGCCGACGGCGCACCTGGATCCCGGTACCCGCGCCGAGCTGGCCGCCGACCTGCTGGCCGTGGCCGCCGGCGGCGAGCGGAGCACGCTGCTGATCACCCACGACCTGGCCGGCCTGGACCAGGTTGACGAGATCGTGGTGCTCGCCGGCGGGCTCGTGGCCGAGCGCGGGACCGACGCCGAGCTGCGCGCGGCCAGCGGGCCGTACCGGCGGATGCTGCGGGCGTCAGGGCTGGCCTAGCGGCGGGTGCGGGCGTGCCAGAAGCGGCGCTGGAGCTGGAGCGCGACGGCGCCGACGACGATGAGCAGGACCACGTTGAGCAGCAGCTGGGCGGTGGCGCCGCCCGCCGCCCGCCAGCGGGTGAAGGCCAGCGAGAGCCCGAGGTCGGCGGCCGCCGGGATCGTCGTGACCGAGATGAAGACGCCGATGAGCGCGCCTGCCCGGGCCTCGGTGAGGGATACGACGCCGACGATCCCGGCCAGGACGGCGACGATCACCGAGAACAGGTCCGGGCTGTTGATGAAGTCCGAAACGGGCCGGACGCCGGCCTGGTAGGCGTGCGGCACGTGCCCGGACCCGCGGATGACCAGGCCGAACAGCAAGGTGACGACGATGGCCACGCCGAAGCCGGCGCCGAGGGCGATCAGGCCGCGGACCACCGCCGGGCGGTCCCGGCGCTCGAGGCCCAGCGCGGCGGCGATGATGGCGGTGTACTCGGGGCCGACGACCATGGCGCCGACGATCAGGATCGTGGAGTTGGTGAGGATCCCGACCGCGCCGATCAGGCCGGCCAGGACCAGCAGGAGGTAGAAGCTCGGCGCGTAGCCGGAGCCGGAGACGATCCTCGACTCGACCAGGTCCCAGACCGGCTCGGTCTCGCCGTGGTAAGAGCCGCGCCGCGGGCGGTCCAGGTCACCGGCGCCGATCTCGGCATCGACGACCTGGAGCGCGATCGGGCCGAGGTGGCCGTCCGGCTGGAGGTCGCGGAGGCGGCGCAGGACCGGGTTGGCGGCGGAGGTGGCCAGGTCGAACTGGACCGCGTCGCCCGCCGGGTCGCGCGCGGCGCCGGGCAGCACGACCAGGTTGACGACGCCGGGGTCGCCGGCCACCAGGCTGACGACGGCCGGCGTCAGGGCGGCCGGGCTGGCCACGCGGACATGGAGCACCGGGGCATCGTCGGTCCTCGGGGCGGCGGCAGACATCACCCGCGGCAGGCGATCGGCGGGTTCGCCCGGTGCGGGTGAGGCGGCGAGTTCCGGCCCCGGGCACGCTTACGGATTGGGAATCCGCGCGGGATGGCATGGAGAGGAGGCCGCGACGGTCACGCGACGGCGCGGCCGCCTGGCCCGCGGCGACGGCTCCGGAGGGCCGCCCGGCCGCTACGGGCTGCTGCTGATCCTGCTCATCGGGGGCTACGTCCTGTCCGCGTTCGTGTCCAGCACGTGGATCAACATTGCCCAGCTGGGCGTGTTCGTCGTGACCGGGCTGCTGACGCTGCGGTCGTCCAACCTGCCGCGGCGCCGGGCGCAGGCGATCGCGGCGGTGCTGCTGACTGGCTCCGCGGTGGCGGGCGGGCTGGCCATCGCCCGGCCCAATGCCGACGCCGTGGCCGCGGCCAACGTCTGGACGGGCGTCCTGCTGCTGGTCACGGTGGCCGTCATCGTGAAGCGGATCCTGTCATTCTCGACCGTCACGGGGCAGAGCATCTTCGGCGCGATCAGCGCTTACCTAATCGTCGGGTTCATGTTCGCGGCCTTCTACGCGGCCTTCGCGCAGCTGGACGGCGGGCATTTCTTCACGGGCGGCAGGCCGGGGAACTCCGAGACATTCCAGTACTTCAGTTTCACCACGCTGACCACGCTCGGGTACGGGGATTTCACGGCCGCGGCCAATAACGGCCGGGCCATCGCCGTGATCGAGGCGCTGACCGGGCAGGTCTTCCTGGCCACGCTGGTCGCGCGGCTGGTGGCGGCGTTCCGGGGACCGCGGATCCCGGCGGGGAGTCCCGGGCCCGGTGCTGGGCCGGGACGCTCTGCGCCGGGGAGTTCCGGGTCCGGGGGCGCCGGGGCGACGGCCGCCGGCCGCCGGCCGCCGGCGCGCTGGCGGGCGCCGGCCGGGGCGAGGCCGGGGCGCCGGCCCCGGTGGCGGCGGCCGCCGCCGGGCCGGCGAGCATAGCGACCGGACTCACGCGACGATCCGGGAGGGCTCATGGCCGACAGGGCGCCGGAACCGCCGGCGGGCGGCGAACGGGAGCTGCTCCTCGGGTGGCTGGCCTTTCACCGCGACGCGCTGGCCGCCAAGTGCGACGGGATGTCGGCCGAGCAGCTGGTCACGATGGCCGCGCCGCCGTCGGACCTGTCCCTGCTCGGGCTGGTGCGCCACCTGACCGAGATGGAGCGGGTCTACCTGGTGCGCGCGCTTGAGGGCGGCGAGCTGCGGCTGATCTACTGCACCAACGCGGCGCCGGACGGGGACATCGTCGGCCTGACGGCGGACCTGAGCCGGGCGTCGGTCGAGCGCTGGCACGAGGAGCGGGCGCACGCGGACCGGCTGCTGGCGGCCGCCGGAGCGCTGGACGATACTGCGCCGGGGAACGGCTTTTCGGTGCGGTGGAACCTGGTGAAGGTCATTCAGGAGTACGCGCGGCACAACGGGCATGCGGACCTCATCCGGCAGGCCATTGACGGCGCTACCGGGGAGTAAGCGGCAATGCGGTGACCGCGCGGCCGGCTACTGGCCGACCCGGCCGTCGATTCGCTCGGCGAACTCGACCTCGGCCCGCCAGCTGGCCCAGGCCTGGGTGACCTGGCCGGGATCGGGGGCGGCGCCGTTGAAGGCCAGGTCCGGGTCGTCATCGGTGCGGCAGAGCCGCGGCGCGTCCTGTCCGGCCAGCGTCCGGCGGAACCAGCCCCGCTCGGCGTCGGTCAGGTGGCGCACCAGGCCGAGCAGCGACAGGTTGGACGGCGGCACCGAGCGGCGGGCCATTCCGGCGGCGTCGAGGCCGGCGCACTTGAGCTCCAGGGTCAGGCGCTGGTCGCGCAGGTAGCCGACCAGGGTGGCCCGCTCGCCCTGGAACCAGCCGTCGGACGCTCGCGGGTCGTCCTCGGGGCTGACGAACATGTCCCACCACCCGAACTGGCGGGCGGGCAGGTGCTCATCTTGGTCACCTAGCTCAGGCATGGCCACGAGCATCCCCGACGCGGTCCCGGTGTCGCCACGGGTTTTCGCCCGGCCGGCCCGCTCAGGGGAGCGGCGTGCCCTGGTGATGCACGAGCCGCCATCCGGCCGGGTCGCGGCGCCACAGGGACGTGCGGCGCGCCCGGCGGCCGCCGCGAGCCGAGTCCCAGCGAGCCATGACGAACCCGTCGCCGATGACCCGGCCGGCGAGGTCATGGACCTCGATGACGGCGTCGGTGCTTTTCTGGGCCTCGGTGCCGAGAAGCTGCAGGGTCGAGGGCCGGTCCCAGACCCGGCCGGAGGCTCCGACCTCGATGAAGTCGTCGGCCAGCAATGCGATGACGCGGGCCCGGTCGCGCCGGCATTCGGGGGTCTGCAGCTCGCGCTCGAGCTCGAGCACGTCCGCGACATCGCGGTCGGTAGTCATGGGGTTCCCTGGTGCCGGGCCGAGCGGTTGTGACGCAGATCGCGCCGTGAGCCTGGACGAAACGGCCGCGGGCGCGGGTTGCACCAGGCGAGGAGGGCGAGCGATGTGAGCAGCAACCTGACTACCCTGGTCATTCTCGTGACGCTACTGCACGTGGGCGTGTTCGTGATCATGATCATGATTCGGCTCCGGCGGGACGAGCCCGGCACCGCGGGCGAGAGCGCGAAGATCAAGTCGTGCGCCGTGTGCAGCCAGCCAGCCACTCACCTGGGGTATGACGGGCTCGACCCGGACGAGCGGCACGACCCGCACACCGGCAGGTCCTACTCCATCGACATGACCCACTATCAGCCGCTGTGCGCGACCCACTGACCACCGCCCCCGGCGGCGGCCAGGCGCTGCCTTAGATGCGGCGGATCAGGGCAGCTCTCGCAGCCACGCCTCAAGGGCGGAGAAATCCTGCTCCGTAAGCCTGCGTGACGCCTCAACGCTGCGGAGCAGCGCGGGACCTTGACGATGCACCGACACCCACTCCCGGTCGGCGTCGGTGACCTCGTCATCTACCCAGGCGAACGGGCGCCCCGCGGCCCAGGTCACGACAGTCCTGGTCTTCCAGCACAGCCGGA
>Ga0193726_1002096_pt1 | contig 14035 bp, 21 predicted proteins | sample H2c1metaG_FD_144928 | JGI IMG/M metagenome (GOLD analysis project Ga0193726, IMG submission 144928) | Soil microbial communities from a riparian zone of the East river system, Colorado, United States - H2c1 | ecosystem: Environmental > Terrestrial > Soil > Riparian zone | place: USA: East River... | reverse complement strand
ATGCGCCAGCAGAAGTAGTGAAGTGGGATGCTACGCGCTATGCGAATCGGCTGCCGAAAAAAGCTTCAAAGGCAGGAACCAAGGCATCAAAGAAGAAGGAAGCCTCGCTAAGACGGCGATACGCCCCGCCGCTAAATGGAGAAACGGTCTCAAGGCCGTGCATTATTGTTGACGCGCACGGCGTTATATTGACCTGGTACCTTCCAGGAATCTTAACCGAATTTAGACAGGTGGGTTTATTCGCCCTGCCCGATAGCAGCCGAAAACCTGACGCCCCTCAGAACGCAATGCTGGCGGCGCGAGAAATAGTGCGCCCGCTGCTGAAACCGCCGGAAAGCGGCAGCTCCTGGCGCGATGGGCTGGAGCATTTTTATTCAGGAGAGGGCCCTCAGGGCTCGATAAATTTTTCGCCTGCTTGGTTTCCACAAGCCCATGATGTGAGCGCTTCAGCACATAGAGTTTATTTATCGGCAGCCTGAGCTCATTCTAAATTAGGGATTGGTGCAGGAACGCCCGCAGGTTTCTGCGAGCTTCAGGCCGCCTGCTGCATTGGACTGGCTAGATGCCATCTCAGAATCCAATGCCATTCTGAGCGCAATCTTGGCAGTAATTCACCCAATGCTTTATGAATCTGGCTGGAAGACCGTTGAGAAACTGAGAGGTAATCCTGAGGTAGACCCTGGTGGCGTCGTCCTTAGCCGATGGGCGTCCGTTTTCAGCGGCGTTTCCGTTATTTCCAACCGCACCACCCCACCCCACCGGGACGGAAACTCAAGATCCTGTTGGTATGAGATATTGGTCACATTAGGAAGGTACCGAGACTGTAATTTGGAACTGCCGGGCCTTGAGATGTCTCTGGAGTATGGCCCTGGCACGGTGGTGGGCATATCAGGAAACGTGCTGGAGCATGCAGTGCCCAGTTTTGAAGGGGATAGAGTATGCTATGCGTACTTTATGAGGGACGATGTGCATGAATGGGCAGAAATTGCGGGAAACGACTGGATGCATGTAAAATATTATGATTAGCATGGAAGGGCAATGCTACAAAAGATTAGCGGCCCTGCATATGAACGTCCAATTTGTCGAAATTTTCTGAAGTATTTGGGGCATTAGTGTCTTTCTGTAGTACGGCCCTAGAGGCATCGTATTGTAATTGGGCACTGGGCAGCTGCCGGGGAGGGGAATGGTTCCAGCGCCGCCTCTTTTGACGGGACTTTAGGGGACTTTCGAGGTCAGCCGATTATGCCACGCGTGCTTTATGAAAGACGGTTTGCATGAAGGGGTGGATGTTCCAGCGAGCGATTGGGTGCATGCCGAAAGCTGAAAGTATCATAGAATGCGATGTAGGCCAGACATGAAACCTTCTGGCGCGCGCATCTCCGAGAAAAGTGGAACAATGCCCTGCAGATATTAAAGATCCTGCATATAAATTCTCCCCCATTCAAGCTGCCGAAACACTATGAAACTTTTGGGGCATTAATAGCGGCAGAAGCTCTGCCTTTTCCTCGCCACCGAGCGCATGGAATCCCATTATATAGCGACAGCATCCGGTTTTTTGAGAACCCTCACAATAGACTTTCCTTAGAGCGGCCAAACCTAAACGCCAAATGGCTAGCAAAAGATAGTAATGCAATGGGGCACTCCCGAAATGAACGGCCAATGTCTTTGGAAGCTTATCCAATGGCGCGATGTTTTGCAAACGCAACACTCTCTTGTTTTTCGGCAGCTGAAAAAAAAATCTCTGGGCTATTTATACGAAGAAAGTTTTGCTCAGTTAAGTTAGACCGTCTGCTATATTTATGGGGCATGCTTATACCGCACTTCTAGGCATCATGCGCCAAGCTTTCTGAGTTGGTTGAGCTGCAAAGTGCGAGCCATGCTGTTTATTTTTTGTCCGGGGAAACAGCATCTATTTGCCGCTGCGATTATCTTGCCGAGACTTAGAGGCTTAGAGGGCGGTGTTTGGCTCGAACCGTGTCATTGGGAGATCTAGGCAAAGGCCCCAAATCTGGAAGCTGCCGGTGAAGCGGGTTGGCAAGGGCCCTGGCCCTTGAATTAACAGTAGACCTTGTCGCCAAGCTCACCACGAGGGGGCGCTTCGCCTGTGAAAAAAAAAACATTGGCAAGCGCAGCGGTTGAAGCACTTTCCTGCCTCGCCAATGGGCATGGGAAAAACATCGTATTATCAGAGGTAAGTGACCACCATTGCATTGCAGCTCAGCTTTACAACTAAACTTTAGAAACCAAGCAAAGCTCCAAGCTTACCAGCGAGAATATGCTCAGCGGAAGCGAGTTCCAGGGCGCCGAAAGGTCAGCAAAGCGGAGCGGCAGCTGCTGGAGGAACAGCATGAGAAAAAGCAGTCGCTCATGGAAATGGGGGGCCCATCGCAAACCGCGAGCGCTGCCCTTTCCCGGTGCGTTCTTTCTTCTCCGGTCGTTTAGTTTTCAAACAGACATCAAGGGTTTATACATGCGCACTTATTGTGCGTTCACGAGCCATGGATCCCCAACGCACTTCAAGCATGATTGAGAAGGAAGAAGAGGCCCGGCAGCACTTCGAGGAGTTGAAAGACACTCTACCGAAGCTATCCCCGCGTTGGTGGAAAAAGGACTTCAAGCGCTATGTCGACAAATTTATTGGAGAGCGTCTCATTGAGAAAGAATTTGTCACTGCGGTGCCATGTGAAGATGAAGACGAAGAGGAGCAAGACCGCATCCTCCTCCATCGGCTGCGGCGTTTGGTAGCTGGCACCGTCCAAGAGTGGGAGCTGGTACAGCAACCCAAGCACGCTGCTACATGCGCGAAGCTTGACGGCGCACTCATATGGCAAGGCAGAGGGTATGTGAGCCCAATTCCTCGTGCCATTTACTCGCTCCAACCATTTGCAGAGTTAATTTGAGAACATTTCGCCGACTTTATGGCTGGTAATGCCAAAGTCCTTTTACAAGTTCATATTTGTTTCCCTTGTTGTCCACAGTTAGCATAAATACATAGCTAAGGAATGCGTTGGTTTGTAAAAGCTGAGCTGCGGGTTAATCATCAGGCGCTGGCCCTAGCTTATCAAAGCCCAGGCTGCCGGCAGCACCTTGGGCAGCAATGCGGCAGCATGAGGCGCCGCCTGTCCCGATCAGTCAAAATTTTCGACGCAACGCCTGATCCTCGGTCTCTCAAACTGAAGCCCCTCGAGCATCAATTGAAGGCATTGCTTTTCATTATAGCAAAGCGCAGAAAATCGCATCCCATCCCCGTTTTCCATGCCGCGGAACCCTAGCATTGTAAAGGCAGCGCATCTCTGCCGGTCAAGAGCAAAAGCTAAATTGATAGAATGGGAAACTCGGGAGTACTCTCGAGGAACCAGAGATGTCCCAGTAGATGTAAGTGCCAGGGCGAGTCAACCAAAGCTGGGGAAAAAGCAAGGGAAAAAGGCTAGTAGACGGCCAAGAGCAGAGAGAAATGGCACGGATGAGTCGGATCCATTGCAGGGTGAAGCTGCCCCCCAGTCTATGGACGTTGATGGGTCATTCTGGGTGGAGGAGCCAGTCACGCCCGCTGGTGAAAAGAGAGTAGGCCAGCCTGCATTCCCTTCTTCAATGAGCCTCACATATCTCCTCCCAGGATGACTACATTAAAGAATTTATCCCCAAGATTGGCCCTTACTTACGCTGCCTCCTCGATTCCGAGGGGGTTCCAGAGACGGCCACATGCCAAGGCTGCAAGTCTGCTCCGTTCGAGTGGAGGTGCTCCGACTGCTTCCCTGCGCTTATACTCTGCAAGGAGTGCTGCCGAAGGTCGCATCAGGCGCTTCCTTTTCACAGAGTTCAAAAATGGATGGGAAAGCACTTCATGCCATCGTGGTTGCGGGAGGTTGGGGTGTGCTTGCAATTTGGGCACTCTGGGGATCCATGCTCAAGCCAAATTGTGCGACTTGAAACTTTTTAAGATCTAGATCCCATTTAAAAAAGCATTCGCAGATGGATTTTGACTACGAGGAAGAATGCGAGGGCAGCAGCGACGACATTCTAGCGGATGAATACCCGGCGGGTGTCGACCGGGGTGCAGTTCAACTTGGCTTCGGCAGCTCAATGCCTGGGCAAAATGACAAAGATAGCAACCAAGTAATTACCGTCATTGATAGATCTGGAGTCCATGAGATTGGCGTCCGGTGGTGTTGCTGCCTCAATGCTCCCAAGCGCGATATGCAGCTGATGGCGGCAGGGCTCTTTCCAGCCACCTTTCGAAGCCCCAAGACAGCATTTACATTTCGGGTGCTAGAAGAGTTCCACCTAGACAATCTTGAGTGCAAGACAACCCCAAGCCAGTTCTTTAGCCGCCTAAGGAGGCTGACGAGCGACGAATTTCCAAACACTGTGCCGGTGGGTCAGGCAAGCATATCTGCCGATGATGCGTTGACCCGCAGGGATAGGATCGATATCGGGAGCTGCTAAGGGCCAGCAGACAGTGGAGGGCCCTCATTACTCGAAAGCGTTTCGGTTTTGGGTGCGGTGAAAATGAAGATCCGAAGCCTGGTTCAATGGCTATATTCTGCGCTTTGTGCGCACAGCCTGGAATCAACCTTCCTGAAGATTGGAGGGAGTACAAAAACAGGTGCGCCTATAGGCATTGCTTCCTGGAATCTGCCGACATTTGTTTCAGCAAAAACCTTTTTATGCGAGGCTTTATAATGGATGGCAACTTCCAAGCGGAGCACATGAAGATGAAGAACCCGGAAAACGACGTTCCACTGTCTAATGGAACTGGATTTATGGTCAGTAAAGAACCGTACGAATCGCATCTGAAATCGGCAGTCGAGAGGGTGCAGGTCAGCTCCATATCTCGTGTTTCGGCAGGCATTCGCTCACGCTCTGATAGAAATCAACGTGCCATGACCACCGCGCAGTAAACAGCGTGAACAAGCATAGCGGCCACCTTGAATCAACTGGAATTGGGGCTACGGCATGCATCCATGGGGCCTTTGTGCCAGATTCTGTGGTTGATTTTCAAAAGGGTGAAGCGTGAGTTCCCATATCTATCGGCATTCCTGGAAAAATTGAGGCCCCGAAAGCCAGAGAAACATGGATTATTCGATATTCAAAGCCTTGAACTTTAACATGGGCGGCATAGAGGCTGCCCTCATTTGCTACGATGTCATGTGTCAATGGAGCGTTCATATGAGGGACAGGGTGGTCGGCAGCAGGCATCTCAAGATTCCTGATGGCCTGGAGCTCAGATTAGGAATCGGCCTGTTCCATATCCATGGACACCAGAATGCCTGCCTTGCTAGGTATTCGCCCAGCTTTATTGAAGGTGGACGGCAAATAGATGGCGAGACAATTGAAACGCTCTGGGCTCCGCTGAATGAGATCTCCAGGAGCACAAGGGGAATGTCAACATCGCACCGTAGGGAGGTCATAGACGACCACATGAACGACTCAAATTGGAAAAAGCTTGTTGATCTGGGTAGGCTCCCTCTTACAGGTACAGCATCTGAGCTCACAGAGATCATGCAGCCAATGCTGTATCTAAACGCTACCACAGGGCACTTTCGGGGGCAATGCTCAGCTCGGTAGCATTTGATAACATAGACGGATCGGCAAGTGCAGATTCTGTCAGGATTTGGACTGCAGAAGAAGAACATGCAAAAAGGGAGCGTGTACGCGATGTCACTGCCATGGACATCTATGATATCAAGATGAAAAGGCGTGAGTTTGATCATTCTGCATTATTTCTGCTTGAAAATCGGCTCCAGTCCCTTCTCGGGCAGAAATGCTTCTTGAATTGACCGAAAAGGAGATAGGCGCATCGGGGCATAAGGGACATGCCGCGTGGCTTGCCAGCGGTTTGAAGATTCAAGAGACCCAGTATGGCTTTGGCAGTTTTCTCCGTAAGACTTCTGGTTTTGACACCATGAAAATACGCAGGTTATCGCTTCAAGCGCTGGTCAGGAAGATTGGTTCCCATCCGACACTGGATCAAAAAAGGGACATCGCCTTGAGGCGCTCACGGCTCCAAGATAAGGTTGACGCTTTCCAGGAGCAGGCAGGAAGCATGCTCCATGCTGGCTCCAGCGACACTGATGACTCCTGGGGCGATGACGATGCAAGAGAAATATACACCGGTGCCGAATTTGATGGCGTTGGTGAAGAAGGGGACGACGGTGGGCACGATTCGGCTGCCGAAGAACACTATCAAACGCGGTTGCAGAGAAACAGCCCTCCCGGCGGCCGCATAAATGCAGAGCATATCTTATTGCATCTTCCCTCACATCTGGGACGCAGCTGGTGTAATATGAATGCTGCCGAAGACCTGGCGAAGGCAGAATTGCGCCTACGGGAGGGCCAACTCAACGACTCTTTGCATCACATTCGTATTGCCCTGGGCCACAAATCCTACCTCTTCAGAAATAACGTGCGCCCGGCCCGTACGCAGAGACTAAAGACGCGTGCCTGGGCAGAAGTGCATGCCGTCGAGTCAACGGTTCAGCACCATGCTCGGGTGTATAATCGCGCGCGGCAGTCAATGCTAGATCTTGTTGCCGACGCCTCTCTCCTTGATCGGTACAAAGTTTTGGAGCGCCAGGATTTGAGAATCGACACAACCGTAATTGCTCACGATGTGCGCGGGCAGCGGAACAAATCATTGCCATGGTTTTGGACCATGGATGTCCGGAGAGATGCTGATGTCGGAGCGTGGATGAATGACTGTAGGCGCATTTTAGTTCATGCGCACTCTAGTGGATGCTCAACAAATAAATTTAAACGCAGTTTATCGAGTGCACTGGCTGAGGGCAAGAGCTCAAAAGGCACGGTGGACCGAAGAGCTTCAGTGCCTCCAAGTTGAGATGGAGTCTGCTATCCGATTTTTTCAACACCAAGAGCAATTCTGGCAAGAGAAGCAAAAGCTCATTGAGCCCCAATCGCAGCCAGGCCACGCTGCATGGGCAGCAAGACAAAGCGCCATGTGGCATTTAATGGCTATGCAGGCGGATTCCAGGTTTAATGAATTGCTTAAGAGCCACCCGCCTCCCGACTTTGCTAAAGTCATACGGCCTCATTCCTCATTCCGATAGATCGCCATCCTTTTCCTGGATTCCCTTATCCCCCAATATTTTTGCGGCATAAGAGCGGCGTATTAATCCTGTAAAATTCTCGTATGAGCCCTCGATGCGAATGGACTGCACCCTGCGATAAGCTTAGAGCAGCCCATTGCGGCATGCGTGATCTTGCGCAAGCTCTTGCACGGGCTCGAACTCCAATTAAATTGTGTTGCCCCATCATAATGCATTGGCCAATAGAGGCTGTGTAGAGTCAATTCCAACGGGCTGCGGCAGCCCATAGTTCGAATGACAGCTGCTGATCTACGGTCCTGCATGCGCCATTGCATGCACATGGCACTTGGAAGATGAGCTGCGGTGAGCCCATAAAATGGTGCATTGCACACATAATGGTTGCTACGCAGGCCCTTGTGGGGCCTACAATACTTGCAGAAAGAAGAACGGCTGCCGAGCGGAATGCTCGCATGGGCCCGCAGCGTGAATGGGCCACCGTAAGATCTTGCATGCAAGCCTCGCATGGGCCTATTGCATTCTCGCGTGGGCCCAAATTATAACCAAGGAAAAACAATCGACATGCGTGGGCTGGTAGAAGGCATGCAGAATAAACGTTGATGAGCTTGCGATGGCCCAAAGCAGGCAAAAGAGCTGCTGACCGGCGGTCTCGAATGGGCCCAATGCTGCACATGCGCCGCAAAAATGCTGATGCGCCATAGGCTTGCGTTGGCCCATCAAATTTATCAGGGAGCAATTTTTTTTTATTCACAACGGCGTAACGACAAAGTAAGGCGCATAAAACAATGAAAGACTATGGCATGCTACAATGGCCTACTCCGGATGCCCGCCGAAAGCGCGTGGTGCCAGATCCAGTGCGGCTCCTCATACCGGTCGTTCCAAAGGAAACCCCGCATAAAACCGGCCCCCACGCAGCAAGAGCACGGGGCGATCCCAGCCTGACTGGCGCTTCAAGAGGCTGAATTCGACATCTATCACCATCGGTTCAACGAGAGATATGCGGCGACGAATCGGCGACGAACTGCGCTGCGATCAACGCGAGAAGCGGCGTACGAGAGCCGATAGTGCTTGCGCGCATAGGTAACCTCTTCTGCTTCGGTTTGGACGACTTCAGCACAATCTGAAGGAACTGTTCAAGTCTCCCTGAGCACCGCCCGCAGTGCAAAGGCTTCGAAAAGCGGGGTTGGGACAAGGGGGAGAGCGGCTGCAGAAGGCATGGTGCCAGGGGAAGAGGACCCTGCCATCGGGGAAGGGTGTCTGTAGGAGGGGGGCTGACCAGGCAGAAGGTCGCGCACGATAGGGCGCAGGCGGCCGAGGAGCTCTGGTGCAAGATTGTACCGCTCGACAGCAATGGAATCAAGCAAGCGGTAGCAGGCGCAGGTCAAGGCGCGCTGCATCATGGAACCAGACCCCGGGTCTAAGCCAATCTCATTTGCCCCAGCCAGGGGCCGAGTCTGAAACAGTTAATACGCGCTGTAGAAAAGGAAGAAAAGGTCGATGCGCACCCAGCGGCCTTGAAACCTTAGCACCCGCAGATACGCGGCGCCCCTGGAGGCAATGCCCCCAGGGAGGGAAGCGATGATCTCAGCGCGGAGGCTGCCGCACTCAGCAGATGGTGCCAGACATTTTAGATAGAGGCAAGGAGAGAAGGGCGCTGTGTCGAGGTGGGCGGATCAAGCCGGCCTGCCATGGCGCCGTCAGTCGCTTAGCATTGCCTCGAGGCGCTGGGCGTCAAATGGGCCATCCTTGCGTAGCCAGCTGGATGCCTGCTGAGGCTGCGGGTAAAAATGCTCACTTGAGCTCAGAACACAAACGGACTGCCCCTTGCCGATAAGCTGGCGCCGGCCTGCTGGTGCCTTCCCCTAAGCTCATGGAGGCCCAGAGCTGCCGAGTGACGTTTTCGCTTCCCCACGCCATCGGCGCAGGTTTTGTCTGCCTATGCTGAATGTGCCTGCTATTGGCAGCTTTTATTGGAAAATCAGAATTGCTGCATATCGGCAGCACCAATGGCAGCGCCAATGCAAATCGCTGGAGCCACCGGCACGGTGCAGCTGCGCTTGATTGTCGGCATTTTTTGGTGGCAGCTTCCGGATGCAATTTCTCACAGGCATTGCTGTCCACGGCGCTCATTCCTGCTTCAAGGGCCAACCGCTCGCCATGTCATCCGACAAATGCACCTCCATATTAGATGATGCGCTTGCCTGCATTGGCCAAAGAATTGCCTCCGCTCTTATCCAACCTTCCAATAAAGACAAACATTATATCGCTAGCTTACGCCATGAAGTGGTAGGCATTTCTCGGTGCTGATGGTGTATTGAACCCGGTTAATTAGGGATTCGTCCCAGCTTGTTGCAGCTTGGATCATTGGGCTTCTGGCATCAGGCGGCAGCTCACCTTGTGTGCCCGAGCCCGTCAGGATCGCTTTTCACAGTTTCTCGGACATCAAAAACCTGGGAACATATGCAGCACCCGAGGAAAGCCTGCTGCTGCAAACCTGGAGCATGACTCGGATATCGGAAGGCCCGAATTTCCATCTCCCTAAGTGGTGGGAAATTCCAGAAGGCGAGAAAATGAGCAAACCGTTTAATGTTGGCGAGCAGTTGGTCATAGAGTTGCTCTGCGTTAGATCGATGGTAAGCGCCTTATTTTATATATAGGCCCTCTAATCAACCCGGGCTACAGAGGAAAGACAACGCAGAGCTTCGCGCCAGGACAATAAATAGTTTCAAAGAAGTGTTGCGGGAGCAGAAGGAGATTGAAAGTCGCGTTGAATTGCTCAAATTGCATCTGGAGGATGAGTCTCGAAGCTGCGATGGGTATGCCGATTGCCTGGACAATTTAGACAGCTTGCGTGAGAAGTAGGTCGGCAGCATTCAAACTAGAATAAAAATCATATTTTATCTGCCTCCTCACTCGAGCGCTCCGCTTGGGAGTGCTGGGAGGCTACCACTTCCAATTCAGCCAGAAGTCGCCTCGACCACTCTTCGTTACCCGACACGCTCCTCTGCACCCATTCAGCATATTCTTTGGCTGTCGCAATCCACCGTCGATCAGCACCCCTCGGAAGATCCTACATCACATTAGCTGAGACTGGGCAGGTAGCGATCATAATCACCGTGCGCATAAGTTCGTTAATGATAGGTTCTAGCCAGTGCGCATTTATTGGGACCCCACCGAGGCCTTCCAAATGCTCAGGTGCAGATTTGAGGGGGCTTTCTACGGTTTGCCCCTGGCTTTGGGCATGGTCTGATTCAGGTTCACTGAGGAGCTCGACTCCCCTCTTAAAGGCAGAGCGCATCTATGGGTGTCCAAATAAGGAGATGGAAATGGAATTAGCTTAGATGTGCGCACCATCTCTTTAAACTCATTATTTCCTGCCTCAGGGTAGCAGCGTTTTCTTTCCGGATCTCCTTCCTGCATTGTAGATGGCAGTATGACGGTTGATCTCGCGTCCGATGCCGCTTCATAGCATGACGCAAGCACGCAAACATTGACATAATCCAGCCCAAAATAGAAAGATAAGCTTCCGATAAGCCTACTGGGCTGATATCGGTGGCCAAAATCAGGGGCGCAGATAAACTTCCAGGGACCATGCCGGGAGCTGCCGATGAAATTGCAGAGGGCTGCATCCGCAGCTGCCGAGTAAAGACCTGCTTCCCCTTGCTTGTTAGCCATGTCGACATCCAACTCTGAAGGCGTTCAGAATTTGACCCAGGAGGAACAGGTTCTCCATCACCATGCAGCTATGATCAAAAGGGATCTAGAAGCATATCACGCGCATCCTAGAAGCCAAGAAGATTGGAAGGGTTTATTTAAAAGTCGCTTGGCACGCCTTTCCTTGCAATTCATTTCTATAAGCCAATCTCAGATTTATTCAGGCGAAGTCGATGGACTTTTATGTCGATGCCCGCGAAAGAAACCCAAACCTCACCATCCGCATTCACCCACTATTCTTGAGCCTCACCGAGGCATTCCAGGTGTCTGAGACAAATCCGGACATAAGCGCCGTCTCAGAGAATGACGAAAGGACGTTTGGAAGCAGATTTTATACTTCGCCCAACGCATTGCCGCCGCTGGAAATGCACTTCTCAGGAAAAAATGGTCCGTCTCCCCCCTGCAATCAAAATGGCTGCGCTCTCACATGAGTCACATCGGTAGCTGGCTGTCAAGAATGCATAGCATCTGCCCCTGAAGACAATTCAGAGGGGGAGGGCGATGCCACTCAAGGCAACTCAGCAGCAGCAGCAGCACATGACCCAGGGTGCAATTTAGCGCATAAAGGTAGCACATCTCTAAGCATGAGCAACAAAGGGAAGAAGCGTCGGCGTGCTTCTTCGGGGGGTATTCAAGGCAATCTCCCAAATGCTCGCGGTCCAAAGGCAGCTGGTACAATACCCAGAGCCAAGGGAAAACAGGATCAGAAGGCAGATTCACGGGATGCTAATCCTTCACCCCCAGAAGAAAGGTCCGACAAGTCCATCAAAGGAGGTGGAGATCGGGAGGCAGAGCCAAGTATGTTCACCAGCGTCCCTGCTCAGACTTTGCTGATGGCACACGCTGCTCGTTAAAGGGACAGACGGCGATACAGACCCAGTCGAGTGCCTTAAAAATGAGGTCCAGGCCCTGAAAATCAGATGCGATTTGCTCGAGAAGACTGCGAAGAACCTGCAATCCATTTGCGATACGTATCGGAGGACGCTGGAGACCTTTCGGCAGCACATTTTAAAACTTCATGAGCATCAGGGAACGTTAGATTCTAGCTACCAAGGGGAAGAGTTTGAACTCTGTAAAGCTTAGCTATCCACCGGTGTGATACCCATTCGGCAACTCTCCCGCCCAACCTGGCCAATGAAATTGAAATCCCATTGATAACATTGCTAACGGAGTCCCATGCCCTTATGCAGCAGCCGCACTTGCTACTGGAGGTACGATGCGTTTATTTCGCCCAGCGGGTGTATATATGTAAAACTAGCATATGTAAAATGGGTCCGTGCGAGAGCTTAAACGAGAGAGCCTACGGATTATAACAAAATGCTATGGTGCATGCAATGGGCCCATGCAAGGCCATGCGCACAGGGGCTTCCAAGTCTCTGCGGGCCAACTCCACTTCCTCGGCAAGGGGCAGCCTGTGTCACACCATTGGCCCATGCGAGCATTCCACTCGGCAGCAGTCTCGTTGGCTTCACAATATTTGGGCCCACGCGAGAGCACCAGCAGCAGCCTGCTGCGGGCTTGATGGGCCAATGCTTGCCAATCGTCAAAATGCTATGGTGCATGCAACGGGCCCACGCGAGGCCATGCGCACAGTGGCTTCCGAGTCTATGCGGGCCAACTCCACTTCCTCGGCAAGGGGCAGCTCATTTACACCGTTGGCCCATGCGAGCATTCTGCCCGGCAGCAGTCCCGTTAGCTTCGCAACATTTGGGCCCACGCGACAGTATCGGCAGCAGACTGCTGCGGGCTTGATGGGCCAATGCTTGCCAATCGTCAAAATGCTATGGTGCATGCAACGGGCCCATGCGAGGCCATGCGCACAGGGGCTTCCAAGTCTCTGCGGGCCAACTCCACTTCCTCGGCAAGGGGCAGCCCGTGTCACACCGTTGGCCCATGCGAGCATTCCGCTCGGCAGCAGTCTCGTTGGCTTCGCAATATTTGGGCCCACGCGAGAGCACCGGCAGCAGCCTGCTGCGGGCTTGATGGGCCAATGCTTGCCAATTGTCAAAATGCTATGGCGCATGCAACGGGCCCATGCGAGGCCATGCGCACAGGGGCTTCCAAGTCTCTGCGGGCCAACTCCACTTCCTCGGCAAGGGGCAGCTCATTTACACCGTTGGCCCATGCGAGCATTCCGCTCGGCAACAGTTCCGCTGGCTTCGCAGTATTTAGGCCCACGCGAGAGCATCGGCAGCAGTCTGCTGCGGGCTTGATGGGCTAATGCTTGTCAATCGTCAAAATGCCATTACGCATGCAGCGGGCCCATGCGAGGCCATGCGCACAGGGGCTTCCGAGTCTATGCGGGCCAACTCCACTTCCTCGGCAAGGGGCAGCCCATTCACACCGCTGGCCAATGCGAGCATTCTGCTAAGCGGCCATAATATTTGGGCCCACGCAACAGTATCGGCAGCAACCCGTTGCAGGCCTGATGGGCCAATGCTTGCCGATCGTCAAAATGTCATGGTGCATGCAACGGGCCCATGCGAGGACATGCGCATAAGAGCTTCCAAGTCTCTGCGGGCCAACTCCACTTCCTCGGCAGCCCATTCACACCACTGGCCCATGCGAGCATTCTGCTCGGCAGCCGTCCTGCTGGCTGAAAATTATTGAAGGCCCGCACGACAGTATCGGCAGCAGCCTGCTGTGGGCTTGATGGGCCAACGCCTGCCAATCGTCAAAATGTCATGATGCATGCAATGGGCCCATGCGAGGCCATGCGCATAAGAGCTTCCAAGTCTCTGCGGGCCAACTCTACTCCCTCGGTAAGGGGCAGCCCGCTCACACCGCTGGCCCATGCGATCATTCTGCTCGGCAGCCATCCTGCTGGCTGAAAATTATTGAAGGCCCGCGCGACAGTATCGGCAGCAGCCTGCTGCGGGCTTGATGGGCCGATGCTAGCTAATCGTCCAAATGCCACGGCGCATGCAGCGGGCCCATGCGAGGCCATGCGCGCCAGAGCTTACGAGTCACTGCAGGCCAACTCTACCCCCTCACCAATGGGTGGGCCCATGCGAGCATTTTTATCGGCAGGCGCCCCGCTAGCTGAAGAAAAGATGGGCCCATGGAAATTCACGGTTGAGAAGCCATAGCATTTGCCAATGGGCCTATGCGTGAATATGCACGGCGTGTCTCCATGGGCCCATACAAACATATGCGCTTGTTACATAGCATGGGCCCATGCAGGTTTTCCCGATTTGCACGACTAAATTGCACATGGGTTATACCGACTACTGTGACATGGCATACTACATGGGCTC
>Ga0193726_1002095_pt1 | contig 14037 bp, 10 predicted proteins | sample H2c1metaG_FD_144928 | JGI IMG/M metagenome (GOLD analysis project Ga0193726, IMG submission 144928) | Soil microbial communities from a riparian zone of the East river system, Colorado, United States - H2c1 | ecosystem: Environmental > Terrestrial > Soil > Riparian zone | place: USA: East River... | reverse complement strand
AGGTCATCGGCATGATGCGGCGATTGAACAAACTTTCCTGAAACCCGCGGTTGTTCTTAAGGGCCAGCACGGCATCGATCAGTTCGCTTTCCCGCGCCTGGAGTTCCGGCATTTCCAGGACCAGCCGGCGAATGACCTTGACGCCGGACCCGCCGCGCGTCGGCGTGGTGATGCCGCGCAGCATCGCCTGAAACAGCCGGGCGTTGACGGCGCGCCGCACCCGCGTGCCGGACCCGATGCAGAGATCGATCAGCAGGCCGTCGATGTGGACGTGACGGGCCTCGTCCTTCATGTGCTCGAGATGCACGGACACGAAACCGGGATCGATTGTGCCGAGCGTTTCGGTCTCCGGCCGCCGATGCATCTCACGGGCCAACGCGGTGGCGGATTCCTCCATGGCCATCAGATACCAAAGCGAAAACGCGAAACGCCCGAAGATCCGGAACATGGCATTGGTCCAGCCCGGCAGCCGGGAAAACAGACGGTCCGATCCGGCGGGATAAAGCTCGGGCCGGCACGCGCGGTTGAGTGCCGCGAAGGCGGCGAAATGACGCTGCTCCTCGACGATCATGGTGTCGATCGCGGTCAGCAGCGCCGCGTTGCCTGTCACGCGGCGGTGACCTTTCAATGGGACGAGCAACCGTTCCACCAGATCGGCTTCCAGCATCATGATGTATTCGTTGATACGAAGCGCGAACAATTGATTGTAGCGCAGGCGATGTTCGTAATGCAACGATGCATACAACGGAGTGAAGTAAAGTTGCGTGTGGCGTTCCGGCACGAACGGCCGCCGGAGGTCGATGTTCAGCGGCAGGTCCGCTCGCGCGCGGTGAGCGGGATCGGCCGCGAGCCGATTGATCTGCTCCGGTGAGAGCCAGTGTCTCACGGCACTGACACCGGTTTCTCGCGGCGCGCGATCGGCCGGCAACCGCTGTGGCCATGGCGGATGTTCGATGCGGCGATATAAAGCAGCGTGGGCACGGAAATCGTCGCGCCGACCAATGCGACCGCGATCTCGGCCGCTTTGAGCAACCCCGGCGCGGTGAGCAGTTCGGCTTCCGCCAGCCGGAGCCCGCCGCCATACAGCAGTCCGAAACCACCAAAGAACCAGACGACATAATCCGCCGCGACCGACCATGGTGCCTCGCCTCTGGCCCAGGGCTGGTTGTAGACGTGGAGGATACCGTATTTCAGGGCCAGCGCGTCGTAGATCCAGTTGACGGCAAGCAGCACGGCACCGACGAGCAGGCCGGTGGCGAGAACGGCGGTCGCTGCCGCGACGGGGTTTGGCGCGCCCATCAGCGGCAGTGTCAGGATCGCGGTCGCACCACCGAACACGAAGCCGTGCCGCGGCAGCAGCCGTCCAGGCAGCGTCGTGAAGCTCCACATTTTCAGCACATTGATGCCGATGCCCGGAACGATATAAGCGTGCAGGATCGGCACCCCAACGGCGATCGCGGCCAACGGGACGTTGCCGTCGTAGTGCCGCCACCAGAGCCATGCCGCCAACGGCGTTAACAGCAAAGGTCCAAGCGACCGGTAGAGCCGGAAGCACCGCGTCATGACGTTTTGTGCCCGAAATGACCAAACACCATGCCGTGCTTTTTGAACACCTCGCGCCGGAACACCGGCGTGAACCGCCAGAAGGCCCGCATGCGGGTCAAGGTGCGCATGTTCGTTCTGAGATCGGAGAAGCGCCACAGCAGCGACGGGATGCGATTGAATTCTTTGCGGGCCTCATAACAGACCGCGGTCAGTTCGTCCGGCGTCATGCGGGCCGGAACATAGGACGCGGCGTTGAACCGGTACTCCGGGTGCAACCACCACTTGCCGTCATAAAGATGCCGACCCTCGCGCGCGAGCCGATCGTACAGCGGGGTGTTTGGGTACGGCATCAGGATATTGAATGCCGCGAAAGTGAAACGGTTCTTCAGCGCGAAGTCGAGCGTGGCGCGGACACTGTCCACCGTGTCGTTGTCATAGCCTAACGTGAAGGCGGCCCATGTTTGCAATCCGAAATCGCGAAGAATGCGGGTTTGCGTCTCGTAGGAGTCGAATTTCGGCATGTTGGGCGATTTGCGCGCTTCCTTGATGCTGGCTTTGGTGATCGACTCGAAACCCATGATGTGACCAAGACAGCCGGAGTCGACCATCAGCTTCATCAACTCGGCATCCGAGGTGACGTCGAGCGACGCCTGACTGACCCAATTGATCCGCAGCGGAATGAGCGCGTGGCAAAGTTCCTTCAGCGCATAACGGTTCGACGCGATATTGTCATCGACGAAGAACAGCAGCCGCCGCTTCTGCGCCGCGATCTCGGCCAGGGTTTCGTCGATCGCGCGAAGGTGATGCTTGCGGTCGAAATAGCGCATGACCGCGCAGAACTCGCAGGCGAACTTACAGCCGCGGGTGTACTGCAAAAGGCTGATCGGCAGATAGCCCTTGCCCTCGAAAATGTCGCGCCGCGTGAGCACGCCGGTTTGCGGACGGCCAGGTTCGCCACTGTAAAGCGGTTTCAGCGCGCCTTTACGGGCGTCCTCGATCACCGTCGCCCAACCGGTCTCGGCGTCGCCGATAAACAGGGCATCGGCGTGTTCGGCGCATTCGTCGGGCACGAAGGTCGGCTGGAAGCCGCCCATGATGACCGCCACGCCGCGCCTGCGGTATTCATCGGCGATTTCGTAGGAGCGCCGGGCGGTGTAGGTCTCGACCGTGATGGCCACGAGATCGGTCGGATCATGATACGGAATCGATTCGCAACGATCGTCGTACATGACGACATCGACGTCCGGCGGTGTCAGGGCGGCGAGGACTCCCAGATTGAGCGGCTCCATGCGGGCTTCATCCACATAGAGGCTGTGCTCGGGGCGGCCGATGGTCGGTTTGATCAGTGTGAGCTTCATCGGATCACTCCACCGGCACCGGCATCGGCCGGGCGTTGAGCGCGCGCGCCTGTTTCCGCATGATCTCGCGGCGGGAAATCCAATTGGCCGCGAGCATCATCGCGACGCTCATCGGGCGGCGCCAGAGTCGTATGCCTCGCCCGGAACGAGAAAGGATCGACCACCAGCGATAGAAGGCGCGACGGGCGATCATCGGTCCGTCGCGCAGCTCGCTCACCGTCATGCTTTTCGGCGTGAAGATCGGGTCGCCGTAGCGATAGCCCGGATCGATCCACCATGCCGGGCGCAGCAACGTACCATCGCCGGCCAGCCGCCGATAAAGTTCGGTGCCCGGCATTGGCGTGAGCGGATTGAAATTGGCGATCGCCATGGCCTGTCGCCGCGCGAATTCCGCCGCGACCGGAAACGCCTTGGACGTATCGGCGTCGTAGCCAAAGACGAACGTGCCATAGATCATGATCCGGCGCCGGTGCAGTCGCGCGATGACGTCCGAATAATCTCCGGCGACACCGTTCCAGTTCTTGCGCATCTGCTTCAGGTTGGTTTTGTCGAGCGATTCGAATCCGATCAGCACCAGCGCGCAGCCGGCTTTCGCCATCAGATCGATCAGTTCGTCGTCTCGCGCCACATCGATCGTGATCTGACAGGACCATCGGTACCGCAGCGGAATGAGCGCCCGCATCAATTCGATGAAGCGGTCGCGCCGCCACAACAGATTGTCGTCCACGAAGAAGATCATCCGGTGCCGCGGCAGGGAGCGGATCTCGGCCACGACCTCCGCCACCGGACGCTGTTGGCGCGACGTGCCATAAAACGCGTGGATCGAGCAGAAATCGCAGGCGAACCGGCAGCCGCGGCCGACCTGCACGAGCGACAGCGGCGCGTATTTTTTACCGCCGAAGATGCGCCGGTCGAAGCGCAGCGGTGCACCGGCGCGGATGCCCATTCCGCCGACGTATCGAGGCTGCAAGGCTCCGGCGCGCGCGTCGGCGATGAGTTGGCCCCAGACCGGTTCGGCGTCGCCCTCGACGACGCAATCCGCATGCTCGGCCGCTTCGTCCGGTACCATGGACGGATGATGTCCGCCCATCACCACGGGCACCCCCTTGGCACGATAGAGCGCGGCGATTTCATAAGCCCGCCGCGCGGTGAAGGTCTCCACCGTGATGGCGGCGAGATCGGTGGGCAGCAACCGAAACGGTTCGACCCGTTCGTCGATCAGCGTGGTCTCGATATCGTCCGGCGTATGAGCGCGCAATATCGCGAAGACCAGCGGTGTCATGGCATCGGCTGAAAAGCCATCGCCGAGATTTGGCCGGATGAAGGTGATATGTTTCATCTCACAGCAGTCCCAACTCGGGGTGCGGAGTACTGGGCCGCAGCGCCGCGACACGTGCCGCCGCGTCGCGCCAATAGGCCAGATAGAGCGTCGTGCGATATTCGATCGCGCGAAACCGCCATAGCAGTTCCTCGCGCCAGGGCCGCGACGAAGCGAAGCCGAGGATCGCCGCCTGGAACCCGCGCCGTTTCGCCTGATCGAGCGCCGCGGCGACGAGCCCGAGAAACGTCGCCGGGCGATCGTCAGCCACCGCCAAATGCGACAGTGTCGCCTGCGCCAGCGCGCTTCCCTCCGCCGGAAGGTATGGCAACTTCAATGCCGGTGCCGCCAGATTGATCAGCGGGCGCAACGTCGCCAGCAACGGCGGATAACGCCGGATCACGGTCTGACGCTGGGCGCGCTGATCCCAGACCGCCACGCAGCCGCGGATTTCGTTACCGGTCCGCGCCAGCAGGAAGTGCTCCGCCCGTAGTCCGGCGCCACGCAGACCCTGCTCGGTCCATACCGGCGAGTACTGGAACCGGACATTCTCCCGGCGCAGGAAGCCAGCCACTGTCGGCAGATCGGCCTCCGTCGCGGCGGAGATCTCCGGCGCGATCCGCGCCTGTACCGGGCGCAGGGCAAATGAGGAAAAATCCCCGAGTGAACGATACGCCGGCAGACCGGCCAGGTTCGCGGTCAACACACGCCGCGCGACCGTGTTGTCGGACGTGATCGACGTCAGCGCGAACGGCAAATCGGTGGGTCGTTCCGCCAGCGCGCGCAACGCCTCGAACCCGCCGCGCAGGACCGCGATGCGATGCCGGTGACGCTCCGTCACCCGGAGCGCGCCCAGATACGGCAGCGGCCGGACCTCGCCGTCCACGTAACCCGGCCGCACGGTCCTTTCGCAAAGGCCGATCGCCTGTCCCGACGCCCGCTCGCGGGCGATGATGACGACCTGATCGTGGTCGTCGAACAAATCGCCCAGTCCTCGCTCGAGCGTGATGCCGAACCGGCCACCCAGCGGGTTCTCGCGCAACAACCGCCGGATATCGGCGGCATCCTCGGGTCCCGCGACGGCGAACACCAGATCGCCGCGAGTGACCCTGGTCACGCCACCGGTAACAGCGAGCCCGTCCATGCCGGATCTCCGAGAGGAAAATGATCGCGCGCCGATACCTCCGCGCGGTGCAGGATGTTGATCGGCAGGAAGTTACGGAACATCAACGAATCCGCGCGGTTCACCGGATCGATGAAACGCCGGGCGATACTGCGCCATCCGTAAAACCGGCGCCGCGCGGCAAGGCATCCTTGCCGAATCGCATCGGGTTCGCTGCCTTCGGGAAGGAACGGCAAATCGTTGTAGCGATACCGGTCATCGAGCCACCAGGCATCATAAAGCAGCCGGCCCTCGGCGGCGAGGCGACGATACAGCGGCGTGCCGGGAAACGGTGTCAGATGATTGAACGCCGCGATGTAGAAGCCATGCTCGATGGCGAACTCCGCCGCTTGCAGAAACGCGTCAGCACGGGTCTCGCCGTAACCAAACACGAAGGTGCCGTAAACCCGGATGCCGTGGCGGCGCAGGTTGCGCAGTGCCACGGGGAAGCCGCCCTTCATCGTGTTGAAGGTCTTGCGCATCGCGCGCAGCACGGTCTCGTCAAGGCTCTCGAAACCGACGAGCACGCCCACGCACCCGGCGTTGGCGAGTTTCGCCAGCAGTGCCTCGTCATGCGCGGCATTGATGCTCATTTGCGTCACCCACCGGACGCCTAGCGGCGCGATGGCATCCGCCAGGTCGGCGGCGAAGCCGATATCGGCCGCGAAATTATCGTCGACGAAAAAGAACAGCCGCGCGCCGTCCTTCAATTCGGTCAGATCCCTGACGATCGCCTCGATCGGGCGATGCCGGGCGGCGCGGTGGAAAAAGCTCTGGATGGCACAAAATTCACACGGGAAACGGCAGCCGCGGCCGGTCTCGATCAGGCGGATCGGCAGGTAGTTCTTGCCGCGAAACAGGCTGCGATCGTAACGGATGGCGGCCAGGCCGGGTTGCTCGTTGCTGCTATAGATGGGTTTCAGCCGGCCCGCCCTCGCGTCCTCGATCACCAGCGGCCAGAGATTCTCAGCCTCACCGATGACGACCGTCTCGGCGTAGCGGGCGACCTCGTCCGTTGCCAGAGTGGCATGAAAGCCCCCCATGACGACGGGCACGCCGCGGCGGCGGAATTCCGAGGCGATCTGATAGGCACGCTTCGCGGTGTAGGTCTCCACCGGAATGGCGACGAGGTCGGCCGGGCGCTCGAAGTCGATCGCTTCCATGCGGTCGTCATAAAATTCGATGTCCACATCGGCCGGCGTCAAACCGGCCAGGGCGGCGATCGGCAGCGGCTCCATCTGCCAGCCGCGCATGTAGCCGGTACCAGGCTTGCGTCCGATCGCCGGGTAAACCAGGGTCAGGCGCATCACGCGGCTTTCGCCCGCACCTGCGGCCAGTCGCAGGTGTAGTGCGTTTTCAGGTGGTGGGCGTAAAACCGGTAACCCAGGTTGGCGGCCAGCGACAGCGGCAACTGGGTGCGCGCGTGACCGACGCGGGACAGGATCGCGCGATACGAATAGGCCTGACGCCACGCCCGTTCGTGCCCGGCCTGCAGCGCCGCGACGCTCATGCCCTTCGGCTGGAACACCACGTGCTGGCCGTCGTAAAGATCCCAATCGCGCGTCAGGATCCGCCCTTCGCGCGCCAATCGCTGATGCAAGGGTGTGCCGGGGAACGGCGTCAGAATCGCGAATCGCGGCAGATCGATGCCGGTTTCGATCACGAACTCGACCGTTTCGTCGAACGTCGATCCGGTGTCGGCATCGTTGCCGAACACGAAGCAACCCTGGATGCTGATGCCGAGCCGATGCAGGTCTTTGATCAGGCTCTCGTACAGGGACGGATCGTTGAACCGTTTGCCGATCGTTCCGAGGCCCGAGGCGGACATGGTTTCGAAACCGATCAGGAGACCGGTACAACCGCTGCGCGCCATGAGTTCCATGAGGCCGGTATCGCGGCCGATCAGACTCGTCGATAGCCCGAACCAACGCACCTTCAACGGGATCAGCGCGGTGAACAGATCCCGCGCGTACGACCGATCCGATATCAGATTGAGATCGACGAACAGGATCCGCTTCGCCCCGACCCGCCTGATATCTTCGACGATATGGTCGATGGGTTTCTGCAATTGCCTGCGGCCCCACGCGGTCGGCGCGACGCAGAATTCACAGTCGTGCGCGCACGATCGGGTGGCTTCGAAGACCGCCTGGGTCAGGTAGTTTCGGCCATCCAGCAGGTCGCGGCGCGCGAACGGCAGGTTGGTCAGGCGGAAGTCATGCGCCTGGTCATAACGCGGCTGGATTCGCCCGGACGCGAAATCCCGCAGCAGCCGCGGCCAGTTGTCCTCGGCGTAGCCGACGCAGATCGCGTCCGCGTGACATTGTGCCTCGTCCGGCAACAAGGTGACATGGGGACCGCCGAGCACGACGGTTATGCCGCGCGCCCGGTAGTGATCCGCCAACTCGTAGGCACGGTTGGCGCTGCCGGTGATGACGGTCAATCCGATGAGGTCCGCGTCGATCTCGAGCGGAATGTCACCTGTTCCTTCGTCGAACAGCGCGAATTCGATGTCGAGGTCCGCCGGTGCCAAAGCGGCGAGCGTCGTGAGGGTCAGCGGTTGATAGCGGAGGGATTTCCGGAAAATCCCGCCGCGATTACGGTAGAGCGGCCCTTTTGGCGAAACCAGAACGACCTTCACGCCAGTCTCCAGCCCACGTGGTTTCACGAGGCCAGCACGCGTCACGGAGTCGTTGCAAATAGCCGATCGAACCGGCACGCCGCGGTCGCCGCGGGGTTATCGCGACAGCAGCAGCGACGTGTGCTTGAAATCGCCCATCCGGCCGCCCGCCGCGGCGAGGACCTCGTGCCGGCGGGCAACGAAGCCAGGTCTGGCAATGCCAACGACAGCCCCGAGCTGTCCGACGTCTCGCGCGTAGGCGTATTGCGGGTTGGCCCGCAGGGCGGCATCGATCGAAGCGGCGATTTCCTCGGGCCTCCCGTCAATGTCATCGAGCCACACTTCATAGTGCGGCTTTGGCCCGGCCGCCGGGACGAGCGCCACGGCGATCGGCAGTCCCGCGACGATCCCGGCGACGAACGCCTCGGTGAGCTTTTCGCCGACCAGATCGCTGACCAGTGCCGCGCGTCCCTCGAAGGTCAGGCGCGGAACCAGGCCGTCATGCCCGACGCAGCGCACCTGATCGCTCATGTCGTAACGATACAACCCGCCCGGCGTGGTGATGACCACCCGATAGCTCGCCCCGGCGCGAACCTCATGGGCGAGTCTGGGCGAACCACCGTCGTCGATAAACTCCAGAAAGGTGCTGGTGAGTGCCGGGATGGCGCCGGTCCGGCCGCGCCACGGCAGCGTTATCGCGGCCTCGGTCGCGAATAACCCCTTGGGTTCGATCGCGGCTTGCGGACACAACGCCGCGAGGCGCCGTGCGAAAATCGTCGAACTGCCGTCGGCCCAGCAGGAAATGGTGTCGAGCCGCGGCCAGAGGACGGTCGCGTCGAAGCGTTGATGCCGCATGGCTTTCGCGAGCCGTGCGGCGGCCGGAGGGCTCAGCCTCGGGGCCACAAGGTCAGCCGCGGCCGGCAACGCCGCGATGAGTTCCAGGAAGAACGTCGGGCTCCAGACCGATACAAAGCTCAGGTCATCGCGCTCGACCAGATGGGCGAGCGTTGCGATACGCCATTCGCCGACATCGCGGATCGCCGCGACATCGGGTGGTACCGCCAGGATGGAGACGAACGCATGGGCGAGGTCCGCGCCCAGAAAGGCCGCGTCCGACGCGAGTCCGACCGGAATGCCACCCACCGTTCGCCGAGGTTCCCGCGTCACCGGGCTGATCGAGACATATGCACAGCCGGCGCTCACATCGGGCCGCCGGCGGGCGAGGTCCGCCAGCCATGGCAATATCGCGGCGCGGAATCCGGCGAGGTTCGCGGCTGTATACGGCACGAGCTTGCCGCCTGACGCTGTCCCGCCGGTCTCCTCGAACGCGACAACCGGATCGTCGATCAGAACCGCGGGCTCGCCGGCGGCGATCCGCTCGATGAACGGCTGAAAATCCTCATAACCCGCGATCGGAACCGCCGCCCGGTAGTCAGCGACCGTGGCGAGGCGGGAGAAGCCGTGCGCCCGCCCGAATTCGGTCTCGCCGTTTTGGGTCAGGATACATCGCAGCAGCGCCAGTTGCGCCGCTTCGGGATCGCGCGCCGCGGCAAGCAATGCCCGCGTCGGCGCCGCCGCGGCCTCGATCAACTGCCGCCATCCACTCATTCGGCGAGGCCCTGTCGAAACAGCCGTCCCGTCAAAGGCCGCATGTTGGCGGGCGAAAGTTCGCACAGGCAGACGAGTTCATCGCCTGTCACATGGCCGGGATTGCGCTCCAAAAAGAACCGGACATCGGCCCGCACGGACTCCCGCGACGTGACCGCGGCCCAATGTGGCGCCAGGTGGCCTTGCGACCGCGGAAACCTGACGATCCCCGTGTCTCGATCGTAGTCGGCACCGAACCGCCGCGACGCGATGGCGTCCCGCAGCGCGCCAAGCCTCGCGTCGTCCGGTTTGCGCCAGTCGGGGACAAAATCGAGGCCAAACGCCGGCAGATACCGATAGGTGCGATGGCCCTTGACGGTGAGCAGCCAGTACAGCGGTGTCAGTGGTGCGGCGGCGGCGATTCGGCCGATCTGACGGATCCACGAAAAGGCGAACGCATGCGATCCCCAATGCGCCCGTTCAATGATCGTATCGCCTGAGAACACGACGCGGATCGACGTGCCGCCAACCTCCATCGGCCAGACCGCGAGCGTCGAGAACCCGCGCAGCCGGCCATGCTCATCGTAAAGCAGGAAGACGGTGTCCTTGCCGTCGAGATCCCGCTCGAAGCGGGCAGGGGAGGTGGCAAGGTAATAGCGCTCGAAGAGCGTGTACATCTCCCCGCGAACCTCGGGTGCCAGAGTGCCTGCATCGACAACAACCGACTTCAACATGCGAGCGATCGGACTCGTTAATTCAGCGCCCATGGTGTCGCCTTGACCGCTCGGCTGTCCTTCCGTCGACGGAACCAGCGTGTCCGGCTCAGGCGTAGATCTTCACCAACTCGGAGTGTGCCCATTTGACCGCGTCTTCCGCCGGCATGCCCTGCACCGCTTTGGCGTACATATCGACGATGATGAACTTGCTGACCGTTTCGGCTGCCGATCGACCGGCCGGCCCGGCGTATCCGCAGAAGCGGCCACTCTCCGCCGCGGTGCGGAACGGCGCCATCACCGGATCGATCTTCCACAGCGAGTGGTTCTCCCACGCCTTGGTCGCGCCCACCGAGAAGCCCTGCTGCGAGGTGAACCAGGTATCGTAGACCTCCTTGGAGTGGAACCAGCGCAGGAACTCCTTGGCGGCTTTCTGGTTCGCGCCGTACGACGGAACCAGATTCGAGAACGGCACGTGATAACTGAACTGGCCACCTGGGCCTTTCGGCAGCGGCGCGTGGAAGCAGTCGTCCTTGATCTGCTTACCCGTCTCGGACATGTAGTTCTCGGGTTTGCTGCGCGACAGCAGGTAGATCGAGGCGCCGTTGCTGGTCGAACCGATCGTGTTGGAGAGGAACGCGCGGTTGTTGCCGGCGTCGTCCCACGACATGCCGCCTTCGTCGAACGAGTCCTTCCACATGCCGGCCGCGAACTTAACCGACTCGATGGTCTCGCGGCTGTTGAGCACCACGGTCTTGCCGTCGGCCTCGACCTCCTTGCCGCCCCACGACCACAGGTACGGATACCAAAACGCCGGCCCGTCGCCGAACGCATGGGCGAGCGTCTGACCCAGCGGCCGGTTCTTCGCTTTGAGCTTTTTCCCGACCGCGCGGTATTCCTCCCAGGTCTTGGGAAACGTTTCGGGCGTGATGCCTTCCTCGGCGAACCATGAGGTCCGGTTGACCATCAACACCCCAAGGATCGTGAACGGCATCGCGATCCATTTCTTGCCGTCGTTGGCGACCGAGTGCGCGGTCTCGAAATAGCCGCCCAGAGCGTTGCCCGCCTCCTCCGCGATGTCGCTCACGTCGGCGACGCTGTCCGCGTAGAGCTGCGTCCAGTTGTTGACGGCCATCATGATGTCGGGGCCGGTCCTGGACTGGATCGCCGAGGTGATGCGCGCCTGCACTCCGTCACCGTTGATCGTCTCGACGGTGAGCGTGATGCCGAGCGCTTTCTGGCACTCCTCCTTGATCCTGCCCTTGAGCAGTTGATCCGACACCGGCACGAAATCGACGAATTTCAACCAATGCAGCGCGGTTCCCTGAGCGTACGCGGGCGCTCGCCGGGAGGCGAGTATCCCGGCCAGGCCGCCACCCGCGCCGGCGCCCGAAAGTTTCAACAACTTACGTCGACTGATGCGTGGCATCGCTGGTCTCCCTGTTAATTCGCCACGCGGAGCCGGTTGACCCGGCTTCTCGCGGTTCGGTTGTTGCTCAGGCTCCGTAGATTTTCACCAACTCGTCATGCGCCGCTTTCACCGAAGCCGCCGGGTCCATGCCCTGGATCGCCTTCGCGTACATGTCGACGATGATGTACTTCGTCTGCACCTCGGCCGCTTTTTGGTTCGGCGGTCCGGCGTAACCCAACAGGCGCCCGGTCACCGGGATCTTCTTGAACGGCGCGAGGATCGGGTCGAGGTTCCACACCGGGTGGTCCTCCCACATCTTGGTCGGACCGCAGGTATAGCCCTGTTGCGAAACGAACCACTTCTCGAAGATTTCCTTCGACGAAATCCAGCGCATGAACTTCTTCGCGGCGTCCTGGTTCTTCGAGTACTTCATCAGCAGGTTGGTGAACGGGCCGGGCAGGTTGAACACGCCGCCGGCGCCGCCGGGAATGCTGGCGTGCAGGATATCGTCCTTCATCGGCGTGCCTTTCTCGGTCAAGTACGAGTCGGGCTTTTTCTTCGCCTCGAGATAAATCGAGGCACCGTTATTGGTGGCGCTGATGCTGCCGGAGAGGAAGGCGCGATTGTTGCTGGTGTCGTCCCACGCGAGCCCACCCTCGTCCATCGTCTCTTTCCACAGCGCGACGGCGAACTTCACCGATTCCACGGTCTCCGGCGTGTTGAGCACCACGGTCTTGCTGTCGGCCTCGACCTCCTTGCCGCCCCACGACCACAAATACGGGTACCACCAGCCTGGCGCATCGCCGAAGGTGTGACCGGCGGTTTGGCCAAATGGTTTGCCCGCCGCCTTCAACTTCTTGCCGACCGTGCGGTAATCGTCCCAATTCTTGGGGAATTCCGTCGCACCGGCTTCAGCGAGCCAGGACTTCCGGTAGGCGACAAGACCGCCGCCGGTGCACCATGGCACGCCGATCCATTTGCCGCCGACGGTCCCGACCACCTTGCAAATATCGTAGATACCGCCTTGCGCCTTGTCCAGATCCTCGGCCACGTCGCTGACATCGGAGCAACTGTCGGCATAAAGTTGCGGCCAGTTGTTGAGGGTCATGAAGATATCCGGACCGGCGCCCGATTGGATCGCGGCGGTGATGCGCGCCTGGATATCGTTGGCGTTGATCGTTTCGACCGTGAGCTTCATGCCCAGGTCCTTTTCGCATTCCTTGACGATCTCGCCCTTGAGAAGCTGGTCCGACGCCGGAACGAAATCGGCCCAGCGAAGCCAGTGCATGGTCTGCGTCTGGGCGTAGGCGGGGGCCCGTCCGCTCGCCAGGATGCCCGCGAGGCCACCGGTGCCGGCGGCGAGCGCGCTGCCGGCCGAAAGCTGCAAAGCCTTGCGTCGAGGAATTTGGACCATGTTGTTCTCCCTTGATGTTGGAGCGGCCGACGTCGGGGCCGCCTGGGCCGCTCAACCGATCGCCACGCGGCCGCCGGGCGTGCTAAATCGCCGCTTCGGTCGTGTTGTCGAAAAAATGCACCCGCTCCGGATTGATCGCGAGCCGCAACGTTTCATGCACTTTGGCGGTGACGGTCGGGTCAACCGAGGCGACCATCGTCGTCGATCCGGCGGCAACGTCGAGCAGGATCTCGGAACCCAGCCGCTCGACCACCTCGACCGCCACGTCGGCGATGCGCAGATTCTCGGGCCGCACGCCGAGCGTCGCTTCCATGCCGGCATAACGTCCAAGCCGCGCCACGAGCGGCGCCGGCACTTTGATCCGAAGATCCTCACTCTCCGCCCATAGCGACCCATTCTCCTGCGCGATCCTCACCTGGGCGAAATTCATCGCGGGGGAGCCAATGAACCCGGCAACGAAACGATTGGCCGGCTCGTTATAGAGTTCCATCGGGTCGCCAACCTGCTGCACCCGGCCATCGCACATCACGACGACCCGGTCGCCGAGCGTCATCGCCTCGACCTGGTCATGCGTGACGTAAATCGCGGTGGTGCCCAACCGCTCGTGCAGTTTCTTCAATTCGACTCGCATCTGCACCCGCAGCTTGGCGTCGAGGTTCGACAGCGGCTCGTCGAACAGGAACACCCGCGGATGGCGCACGATCGCCCGCCCGAGCGCCACACGCTGGCGCTGGCCGCCGGAGAGCTGGCGCGGCTTGCGCTTGAGCAATTCCTGGATGCCGAGGATGTCGGCCGCCTCCGCCACGCGTTTGGCGATCTGCTCCTTGTCGAACTTCCGCATCTTCAGGCCGAACGCCATGTTGTCGTAGACCGTCATGTGCGGGTAGAGCGCGTAGTTCTGGAACACCATCG
>Ga0193726_1002094_pt1 | contig 14037 bp, 11 predicted proteins | sample H2c1metaG_FD_144928 | JGI IMG/M metagenome (GOLD analysis project Ga0193726, IMG submission 144928) | Soil microbial communities from a riparian zone of the East river system, Colorado, United States - H2c1 | ecosystem: Environmental > Terrestrial > Soil > Riparian zone | place: USA: East River... | reverse complement strand
TCGGCTTGCTCAATATCAATATATCGTTGATACGCCAGGCCAAAAACATTACGGAACCGCTCGAATAATTTTATTTCAGCCTCATTCAATGGCTCGTACGTTGAAGTACCCAGCGCTACCGGGCCCAGTGAAAACCAATAATACGTAAGTGATGTGGCTTTTTCCAGGTGGGTGTCGATAAACACGTTGGTGGTTTTCTGAAAATTAAGCCAGTCCTTCACCTGGTCGCCTATGAGGCTCCGGATAAAAATCTCGTTCGGGCCAGCCATCATTTGGTTAGCAAATTCAGTGGATATTTCATCCAATGTATAATCTACCTCGGTGATAAATGTTTGATCGTATAGCCTGTAATATTCATAATTAACATAGGTTCCCTTTTCTTTATAAAAAATGGCTGTTTGCACATTTCGTATTTCCTTAAAGCCAAGCAATTCAAGTTGTGCTGACATCACCCGGCAGATATCCAGCATATCATCCCGTTTTCTCATCCCCATCGCAACGGTTCGCACTTTTTCAAGAGATGATTCAATTTCCAGTTCCCTGTTCTGTGCTTCAACAGCTTTTCTTTTGTGTTCCAGTTCTTCAATCGTCTCTTCTAAAAGGATCGCAGTCGTTTTCTTCACTTTTTCTGTCCGATCCAATTTGAATTCAGTAATGCTCCACTGCTTATCTGCATCGCTAATCGCTCTTATGAGTGCTTCCTTATCCGGGCCACTTAAATTGTTATTCTGTTGAAGAAGCTCTTGTATCGTTTTTAAAGAAGAATTCATTTTTTATCTGTTCGATTTAGATAGGTTTTGCTGAATAAAATTATTTTTCTTTTAAGGCTACCCAGCTTACCGTTGTTCCATGAAATTCCGGCTGGCTGTCATCCAGTTTACCAAATTCTCCCATGGAGAAAAAACCTGCCATCGGTTTATTCCAGGTAGCGACCAACCCATCTAATTCTGAAGACGACATAGGCCCCAATGATGACAGCCTGCCGATGCAGGAAAAGATTACCAAGGCATCAGCATCCGGTAATTCTTTTTCTTTTATTGCTTTTGAACTTTCAATCACCGTATCAATCACTTCTAAATCCGGTGGAAGCGAAAAACGAAACAGCGATCCTTCTTTTACAGGCCCGCCAACCATTACAGATTGATCTTCCGTATTCCAAAGTAAAATGGGTCGCATCATGGCTTTTCCTGATTCCCGTTGAACCTGCAATGGGAAACTGATATTAAGGGGTACCAATCTCCCTGATTTTTCACTTGTAGCAATTTCTTTTCCCAGGAATTTTTTTATCACATCCATAGCAGGTTGATTGTCGATGATATAAATCCAGGCCCCTTCACTTTTAGTAACCCTTTTCTCTGTTCCAACAGGTTGCCACCCGGAAACAGCAATTCCCTTTACATCAATTTTGTCCTCGTCCAGACTAAGCCACTGGTAGTTTTAGCGTGGTTTGTAAATACGGTCCCGGTAAAATTTACAGGTTCACCCGCCATGCCCCCGATGACTGTTACTTTATCACCTGCTTTATCTAATAAACCTCTAATAACCTCTTCGCCGGGAGTTCTAAAATCAGCAGCGGAGATAATAAAAGCAGGATGATCAAAGCTGTTTTTTCCCAGCGATCCAACCTGGCAAGCCGATTCATATACCGGATCCGATTCGAAATCTTTTAAAACGATTTTAAAATTATCCGGGTTGATATCCAGCAGCAATACAACGATACCGTCGGGTTCTATTCCCTGTTCAGTAAATTTTTCTGAAGTGCTGGCTCCAAATATGGAAATTCCTTCCGCATCCATCATTGCAGAAACTGCATCGATATCTTCTAATTCAGTTAAAAATACAAAAGCTAATGTGGGTTTGAAATCCTGCGTCATACATTGTTGCAAAGCGGTTTTAATGTCGAGCGGTGAATTTCCTTTAATTGATTTTGCTTTCATGAAAAAATAATTTCAGGTTTTATTTTTGCTTTATCCATTTTAATCTTCTCCTATCCGCATCAACATGTAGCTCCAATGTATCCCCGTTGAAAATAAATCTTCGTTTCACTGTTGTATTCCAGGCCGAAGGAATGGTATGAGTTAAGCGGTTATGGGTAACGACATCGGCAGAATCAGAAACAGAATAATTTCCCACATAAACATAGTTCGAAACAAATTCCTGCAATGCCGATTTCAGCTCATCAACGGACATGCTGTCAATCCTGGCTCTAAGCTTTGCAGGTTTGATGCTTTCACTTTCAGAAATCCATTTGAATTTTTCATATCCTTTTGGAGTTATTTGTACGGCCATATGGCCCTTGCCATCATAGACGATATACCCTGTTCCATCACTGGCCCATTCATCATGCCACGCCCCTGCGGAATCCTGAACCTGGATGTTGTACAACTTATACATACCCGACAGTTGTTCATCCCGATTGGTTTTTGACCGTTCCATGCAGGTTGAAAGGATTAATATGGCCGGGAGTAAAAGGTAGCCTATAAAGGGCTTGAGACCTGATAGCTTTTTCATTGTTGGTTGTGTTACAGTCAGGAAGAGTTTTTTTGATCTTATTGCAATAAAAATATTCTCCGGATCCGATAAATTCCGTACCCCGGCCAAGTACTTTTTTGGTTTCGAAGATCAATAATTATCCAGTCTTTGATGGGGTAAGATCGCCAGGAAATATTTGCACAGGGAGTCAAAAAGATGATCAATGATTCACCATTACAATTTATCTCATTATTTCTTCCCTCGTACTAAAATTATTCAATGTTCAGCTATTATCACGGGTAAGCTTTTCCAGGTAGGCTGCCTTCAAAAATTCCTTTTTTTCCTTACAATAAGGAGTGAAGAAATGGTGTGACCGGAGAAAGGATATCTGGGTTTGGTTCCACTTTTCTATTGTCAATAATGGATTTAAATGTCTCAATTCTTTAAACAATAAATCTGCCTTCGGCCCAGCATCATCTGTGGCGAGGTATTCCAGGTCCGCATCAGCCACTATTTCCTCTAATTTATTTTTGGGTGTTTGTGGGATTTTTGTTGCCATGATTATCCCGCATATTTTTTCGATGTCTTCTTCAGAATATCCATATCCCGGTAAATATTCTTTTGCGAGTACACAGCTTTCTTCCTCGTGATCTGCATAGGTCCTGATATAGCCTGTGTCATGCCACAAAGCCGCAGTGGTTATTAATTCAATTTCCCGGGGTGTGCAATTTTCTCCATGGGCTATTTCAATGGCTTTATCTATTACATATAGCGTGTGTTCATAGTTGTGGTAATAATACAAAGAGGATATCCTGTTTTGCAACAGCCCGATCACAAATGATTTCATTGAAGGGTTATTTTGCATGTCCCTTTGCTTTTAAAATACCACCAGCCGCCTCTTTTATGCTTTGAACATAGATAAATGCCTTTGGATCTATTTTTATTATAGAATCCTGTATCTGTTTTATTTCGAGCCGGGTAATAATGGTTACGATGATCTCGGTGTCTGTCTTTATGTCAAAGCTTCCGGGCAAGTATCCGCGCTCACCCTTGTACACCGTAATGCCCTTTGCTAATTCATTTACGAGATAACTTTTTACTTCTTCCTGCTTTGACGAAACGATATTCATGGCAGTATATTCTTCAATACCATCCACTACATAATGAGTAGCCCTGGTGGCGGTAAAGTAGGTGATGATACAATACATGGTTGTTTCAATACCAAACTGGAAAGCCGCCACACCAAAAATGATGGTATTGAACAGCATAATGATCTCACTGTTTGAAAATCCTGTTTTTCGCCTGGTAAAAACAGCAATGACTTCAGCACCATCGATCACACCCCCTCCCCGTATCACCAAACCCATTCCTGATCCAATGAGTATGCCTCCAAAGATGGCTATGAGCAAGCGGTCCGAGGTGATAGGTTTGATACTAACGAAAAGCAATCCTATTGAAAGAAGCGTCACCGCGATTGTCGTTTGGACAGCAAATGTTTTTCCTATTCTTTTATAACCCAGGTATATGAAGACAAGATTGATCGAAATGGTAAGAAGACTTATATTGAAGTTGAACATTGAATGCAGGAGAATAGATATGCCGGTAACTCCGCCATCTACAAAATGGTTAGGTATCATGAAGCCTCTCATGGCTAAAACGGCCATGCTCACACCGGTTATAATCAGCAATAGATTCCACGGATTCAAAACTCTTTTCCATTCAATTTTATCCGTTCTTTGTTTTTTTGTCATTGGAAGCAGTTGGTTTCGGTTACTAATGTAACACTCTCATTTATTATATTGAAAAGACCAGGTATTTTCTCCCTTACACGGATCATCCGGGTTCTTTAACGATTCACCCTTCCCAGCCCCATTCATCTTCCGGAGTTTTAATATTTGGAGGTATAAATTGAATCGGTATTGTTCATTCCACCCTTTTCCAGGCCTCCATTTCAGATACTAATATCACTTTAATTCCGCCACAAAAAGCACTGAAATTTTAAGGGTTTTATTAAGGAATTTCCCCTGCACAAGTTAAGTAATCAGGATGTAGATGTCTTATAAAGTTAAAAATCATAATCACCCGTGAGCAATGTCAATAGAGCCTGCAAAAGCCCATTGTAAGTTTGCATTCAATTACCGGTACCTCAAAAATTTACCGGTAACTCAGAAAAATTTTATTGGGTCATAAATTTTTAAAATTATGAAAGCAAACGTGGGTCTTTACGATCAGGGCATCAGAACTTTGCTTGCCATTGCCATAGCCGCTCTGTATTATTTTCAAGTAATTGATGGAATCGTAGCACAGCTTCTTTTGATTATAGCCGGAGTATTGGTCTTGACAAGCTTGTTTGGAATATGCCCCCTGTACAAATTATTTCATATCAATACTGCAGAAAAACATAGCAGTAGTTAATCGTTGGTTGGTGATAGAAAAAGTAAGGCGATTCACGCAAGTGGGTCGCCTTCTTATTTTCAGCCGACTCTTTTATACTTTTCACTTTAATAAATGCGTTAGGATCGATCTTTTTTAAAACATCCGTAACTGTTTTATCGCGGACCGGGGCAATGATAGTAACAATGTTGTCCCGGTCCGTTTATATTTAAAAGCTGCAGAGCTGGGAGGCCCCATTCATCTGCCTGTTATGTATTCGCGAAGAAATTGTTTTTGATTCTTATTGAAAGACGACCATCTTATTTATTAAATGATATAAAAATAAAATTCCCGGTCAATTTCACAATAAACCTTAAATTGTCAGACTTCAGACACTATCCTGGTGAAATAAATTGATGTATAATTTTTAACCAAAAACTAGTCGTATGTCTTACGAAAAAAAATTCATGGCGTTGAAAGACCTGCCGCCTCTACCTACTGTTCCCAAAGGAGCAAATTTTATTCAATACAGAAGAACCGGGAAATTGTTGACCCTATCGGGATATGGTCCGCTTAAGGGAGCTGTCATTCCACCGCAATACAAAGGCAAGCTTGGCAAGGAACTGACTTCTAAACAGGGTTATAATGCTGCCAGGTTAACAGCCATAAACCTGCTGTTGATAGCCAGGTCAGCAATAAAATCCCTGGATAAGGTGGATTACATTCTGAGTGTAGAGGGATTTGTTAACTCCACCGATAGTTTTACCGATCAGCCAACTGTCATCAATGGATGTTCTGATCTGCTCATAGAAATCTTTGGAAAGCAAGGTTATCATACCCGGTCTGCGATTGGAGTCAACACGCTTGCCTTTGACATTTCAGTAGAAATCGGGATGACATTGATGATAAAATAAACTATTTAGCTACTTTCGTAAGGCCCTTGAAAGTTTGGATATGAACTGCCCTTGTCACTGGTAAATTTAATCACCCTTCATTATTTCTGGATTTGGGCGTTTCCGACCAAGTGAATACATTATTCTGAATTTCTTTTTGTAGACCCTTCATTTTACCTGCCTATCATAAGTTTCCGATACCTACAAAAAATCTCAAAGGTATTCATCCGCACTCCCCCGATAGCAAGCCGTAAAGATTGTGAGCGTTTCAATGGCATTGTTTGATTGCTTTCTGAAAACAAATTCTGTATAGTAAAACAAACACGACAACAATCATCTTAAAAAACGAATCATGGCTAAAGCAAAAAAAAATTCAACTCCTCCGACTCCGCCAACTCCTCCTACAGTAGGAGATCTTATCATCCACTACCTGGAACTTGAAGGAGTTAAATATGTATTTGGTATTCCTGGTGGAGGTCTTATGAACCTGTTGGTTAACTTTAAAAACAGCAGGAGTAAAATTAAATATATCATCTGCCGGCAAGAGACGGGTGCTGCTTTTATTGCTGACGGCTATTATCGCGCGACAGGGAAAATCGGAATGGTAGCGGTAACCTCAGGACCCGGTGCCACGAATGCCCTCACAGGTATCATGAATGCCCAGGCTGATGGGTCGGCAGTGATGCTGATCAGTGGGGAGATCGATCAAAAATTTTACGGAATGGGTTATTTGCAGGAGGGAATTGACACTTCACTTAATGTTAACGACATCTACGCCGCGGCAACCGGCTATAGCGTTATGATCTCAAGCAGCACAGACGCAGAGACGATTGTTAAACAAGCGTTCCGGACCGCCTTGTCTTTACCCAGGCAGGCAGTGCATCTGGGCCTACCTCTTAATGTTACCCTTGAACCACTACCTGGTCCCGTAATGTCTTCGAGCACTAATGCATACCGAACAAATCCAAAAGGGGCACCTATCGAAGAGGTGAAGGAAGCCATGAGCTCTTTACTCGCTTGCAAAAGACCCCTGTTGTTTTTAGGAAATGGATGCCGACACGTATTACGGGATAGTGATACATATAAAAACCTGCTTCGGTTTGTGGAAACATACAGCATTCCTGTGATGACGACTGCTGATGGCAAAGGAATATTTCCGGAATCGCATGAAATGTCTTTGCGTGTGTATGGTATGGCTGATTGTATGTGGCCTTATCAATACTTTACCGCAAAGACGCCGACTTATGACGGCATAATGATCATTGGTTCTGAATTGGGAGAGTTATCGACCAACTGCTGGTTACCCATTCTTAAACCCCAGGGAAAAAATGCAACTTTTATCCAGGTTGACATCAATCAAAAAATCATAGCGCGTTCTTTTGAAGTAACGCAGGGGGTAGTGGGTGAAGCCGGTGCGTTTATCAACGATCTCGCCCGCTTGATCCCATCATTCCCCGCAAATAAAAAATCGGTGAGTGAAAGAAAAGCATTTATAGCTGCCATCAAAAAACAATCTCCTTTTGCCGATCCTGCTTCTTATAACTCTAATAGTAATCCCATTGAACCTGCATCTATCATGAGAGTTTTACAGAACTCACTTCCAAAAAACAGCAAAATATTTATTGATTGTGCTAACTGCGTGGGCTGGTCCGTTCACTATCTTGTTGTAGATCCTCCTGCTTCAATATTCACATCACTTTCAATGGGGCCAATGGGTTTCGGTGTCGGCTCTGTAATAGGAGGTAAAATAGGTTGCCCTGATGACACGTGCATTTGCATCACCGGGGACGCAGCATTTATGATGCAGGGAAGTGAAGTTTCTACCGCCCATCATCATAAAGTCGGCGCTATCTGGCTCATATTGTTTGATAATAATCTTGGAATGGTTAGCCAGGGCATGGATCACTTTGCACCCGATACAAAAAAACCTGGTATCTGGCAGGAATTGTATGAACTGGGTAACCCTGACCTGGAATTGTTTGCTAAAGGACTTGGTGCTGATGCCTACACGATCAATTCTCCAAAAGAACTGGAGAAGATCATGCCTAAAGTGCTGACACGTGCCAATAAGGACAAAGTGCCCCAGGTTATTATTGCGAACATCAATAAAAAACTGGTGCCCCCTTATTATAATCCCATATACGGACCGCCGAAACCTCCTGGGTTTAATTTAAAGAAACCGAAGTGAGAAAATAAGACAGGCCAAAAAAAATTATTTCGCTTTATTAAATAACGACGCAAAAAATAATTATGAAACAAGCTAACTCTGATTTTGATATAGTAATTGTTGGTGGCGGTATAGCAGGTATCTACACAGCATGGAGACTGCTTATGACCGATAAAGCAGATCCATCCAAACTAAAAAAGTGGAAAAAGAAAAGCAAGTTGCGTATTGCTGTGTACGAAGGAAGTGACCGTATTGGTGGCCGCTTACTTTCTGCAACGCCACCCAATTTTAAGTCGCCAATGAATTGTGAGTTGGGAGGGATGCGTGTTGTTGATTCGCAGACATACGCTTATTCTTTGATCAAGGATAAATTAAAGATTCCTATTACGTTGCAGGCGGTGGGTGAAGCCATCAATATAATTTACATGAGACGAAAATTGTTGCGTACTTTTCAATTGGCTGATCCTGATGCGCTCCCTTACAATCTGACCGAAGAAGAAAAACTGGCTTTAAAAAGTGGAGGAACCACGGCAGACAATTTTCTCGGTTGGGCTGTGCTAAAACTTATACCCGGCATGGCTGGACTGGCCGGCGAACCACTCAAAAAGTATTTACAAACGGTGATCATTGATGGCATTCCCCTTTACCAGCATGGCTTCTGGGACCTGGTTTCAAAGGTGCTCAGCAATGAAGCATACAGGATAGCAATAAAAGCAGTAGGATACGATGTGCTTGGTTCCAATACCAATGCTGTCGATTGCATCTCTGAATATTTTGATTTTACTCCCACTTCCAAATTCTACCTGATAGACGGAAGTTACGACGTGGTGCCATGGACCCTGCAAAAGCAATTTGAAGAAGCGGGCGGGAAAGTGATCATGAGAAAATGGCTGGAGAGTTTTGATGAGGTGCAGCTGGAAGACAAAACGAAGGGCGTTGAAATGAATTTTTATAAAGAAAAAAAACCGGTAACTGCCGGTGCCCTGGTTCTTGCAATGCCAGTCCGTTCCCTTGAATTACTTGAACAAACAGGACCAGTGATGGATCCGGAACGAGCTCCCGAACTTCGTTGGATGATGAATGCCGTCTCGCCAATTGATCTCTTCAAAATGATCTTAGTGTATGACAAACCCTGGTGGGAGAAACAAGCTTATGTTACCAAGGGCAGATCGTTAACTGATTTGCCTGTACGCCAACTCTATTATTGGGGAGTGGAGGTGGATCCCAAAACAGGCAACCAAAGTAAAGCTGTGCTGATGGCTTACAACGATGAAGAGAGCACCACTTTCTGGAGTGGTTTCAGAACAGCACCGCTGGGACCTAATGACAATAAAGAAAAGAATGCCGTTGAACATCCGAAACATCTTCTGCCTTTTAAAAATGCTGAAATGTTTCCAAGAAAGAATAAAGCAGATGGCAAACCTGGACCAGCTACTAAAGATCCCTGGCTGGCACTGAAAAGAAAGAACTGGGATCACCATCCCGCACCAAAAAGAATGGTAGAGGAAATGCACAGGCAAATTATGGAGATGCATGGAGTTACTGATGCCCCTGCCCCTATTGATGCAGCTTTCAAAAACTGGGGTGATGATCCCTATGGTGCTGCCGTTCATTTCTGGAACAGTGGCTACAAATCATGGGAAGTGATGCCTGCGATGACAAAGCCGGTAAAAGATTTTCCCTGTTTTATCTGTGGTGAGGCCTGGTCCGAAAATCAAACGTGGGCTGAAGGCTCTTTGCAGACATCAGAAATAGTTTTACAAAAACATTTTGGATTATCTGAACCCGATTGGATACCTAAAACAACAAAATAATATGGCAACATTACTACCACGTATCATAGGAACCGGATGGGCAGTACCCAATAAAATTCGTTTAAATGATGACCCGATCTTTACCTGGCTGAAAGGCAAATATCCCAAACAGGATCTTTTTAAAGGTTATAAAATTCGACATGTCCTCGATACAGGTGAAGACCTGATGACCATCATGGTTCCAGCGGCTAAAATGGCTTTGGAGAAGGCAAAGAAAAAACCGGAAGATATTGATCTCCTTATCGGGCTCGGCTCTATCAGTGAATATATCCAGCCCAATACATTGTCGCAATTGCATAAAGAACTTGGACTTCCGGTGAGGACCTGGGCGATCCCTGTCGGAAATGATTATTCAAATTTTGCGTCCGCTTTGTTAATGGCAGATAGCCTCATCAGGACCAAAAGGGCGAAAAATATTTTGATTTGCCTGGGATGTAACTGGACCAGAAATGTGGATTATCACACACTTCAGGCGATCAGTGCCGCAGACGGAGCGGGAGCAGCCGTGATGTCGATGAGTGCTGATAAATCAAAATGGCATGTAGCGGATCAATGTACGGTAATGGATACACAATATTACGGCGCGATGTATACTGATGGACTTTCACTGACAGCTACTCCACCGATAAACGGATATAGCAATGTTTTTTCACCGCATTTTTTCCAGATCACTGCCGAAGGCGGAGAAGGATTTAAGATATTCGGAACCAAGATTGCATTGACGGCTGTAAAAAAATTATTGAAGCAAAACAGGATCACTGCTGCGGATGTTTCTTTTATGCCTCATCAAACATCTTCTGTGCTAATTGACTATTGGCGCAAACATTTATCGCCAAGGCCGGCACAATTGTTAACCACTCTTGAAGAAATTGCAAATGTTACTGTCGCCACCCATGCACTGAACCTTGCATGGTTTGAGGAAAAAGGAACAATCGAAAAAAACAAATTGGTGATAATGGCGCTTGGTCCGGACATGCATTGCAATGCCATGCTGTTAAAACGAAATTGAACTTAAAAATTAAATATCTGAAAGGCCTGGCAAATAACCAGGTTTTTCATTTCTATAAATCAAAGGCCTCCTGCAGGTACGTTATCTTGCCATCTGCTCCCCATTTTGTATAGGCGTCCAAAGCTTCAAGGATTGATTTTTTATAATCCAATCCCAATCTTTTTTGCATCAGTGCCATATGTTCATATGCAAGACCGCAATCCTGGATAAATCCGGATGACATTGCTTTTTCAGCAGACTCTGTAAACAAATTCACTGCCTCTGTTGTCTGCCCGGCAAAACCTTCGCGAATCGCTTCGAGCATTATAGCCTTGTGTAAAAAATTTTGCGGACAAAGACCAGCCCAACCTTTCATAACCTCAATTCCAGAATTAGCCTTGTTCGAAAAATTAGCAGAAGCCTCTCCTTCTGTCTCTGCTGCCCTGTATAAACATGCAGTAGTGTAGTAATGCTCTAACTCCAGGTGTCCGGGCTGATTGGCAAAAGCAGGCAATACAGGAAATGCTTTGTCACCCCAGGCAACGGCTTCTTCCCAATTTCCAAAATGAACGTTCAATTTTAATTTGGATACGAGGTAGTAACCGATCTGGTTATATAAATCGGTATTGCAGATAGATGCAATATTATTTGTCTCATCAAACTTTTCATCAGTAAGAGAGGTGTACTCGGTTGTCCTGCCCTGCAATGCTTTGGCAACTTGTTCTTCATGCATAAGATGGAAAGCTGCATTTATTACCATTTGGTTGTTGCGGAGTGAATGAACCTGCGCTGTTTCTATCACATCATCGAGATGAACTCCGGCAGTACTCTTTAAAATTACGCAGAGAGAAAGATTAAAACATCCAAACAAAATGTCGCCGGACCGAAACCCGGCATCTGCTGCCTGCTCCGAGATGGGAATAAGTTCTCTTATTGGCACCATCCAATGTGCAATAAACCAACAATGGATAAAATGTACCCTGGCTTGAAGTGTATTGTTGTTTTTATTATCAATGGCCAATGCAAGATTACTCCACGCATACGCAGTGGTACTGTCGCCCGTAAGGGCTTTGTGAATAATGGAGTACATGGAATAAACTTCAGCTGCTGATTCTCCATTGCCGTGCTCAAGTGTGATGCGGAGGCAAATAACTGACATCAGCACAAATAGTTCCACTTGTTGCGACTGGTGCGCAAAAGGGCTCAACTCGAGAAGGAGTTTTATAATATTTTCCGAGTTCTCATCTTCCAGTTTTTTATGATCGATCAGGCTTTCAATTGTCCGGCCGGACATAAGGAGGCCGATTGCGCCGAGGTGTTCCCCAATTTTTTGCCCTATCAGGACAGGGTCACGTTCAATTTCGAGGTTAAGCATCCTGACGCCTTCCAGCCCCATATCGAGTGCCTGTTTAACAAACCCCATTCTGAACAACCTGATGGCTTCTTTTTCATTGTACGTTGCCGCTTTATTTTTATCACCTGCTTTGGCCCAATGATAGGCAAGTCTTACATATAATGGATGCAGGTCTTCTTTAAAATGGCGTTCATACCATTCTGCAGTTTCCCTGTGCAAAAGTCTCCTTTGTTCATTGAGTGTCATTTCATAGGCGACCTCAGCGATGGTACCATTATTAAAACGGTAACCGTCTAACTTATCAACGATCATGTCGCTGATGAATCCTGCCAGCTTAGCGTCTTTCAAATATATTGATACCGATCTTTTTTCTGTATCAATGGGATAAATGCTGCGAACAATTATAGAAGCAAAACGGGTCCCTACAATACTTGCTACTTTAAGAGATAGCTGTGAGCCCGGGTCTATTCTGTCTATTCTTCTGCGTAAAGCCCCACGCACAGTTTCAGGCAGTGATAGTTCATTCATCAATGCATTGTCAGCAAGAAAGCAACTATCGTTTTTGAATATAAGCAGTTCCTGTTCCAGCAAAGAGCCAGCAAGTTCAGCACAGAAGAAAGGATTGCCTTTTGCAATTTTTTTTATAAGATCTGAAACTTCTACGGAAATATTGGGCACCCCCAGTCTTGTACAAATTATTTTTTCCTGGTCTTCCGCGGACAGTTCCTTTAGCTTTATCAGCTTCTTATTTTTTATTTTTAAAGTCTTAAGCTTCGGAATATTTTCTGCTTCGCGAAATGAAAGTATAATTAAACATCTGCTCAATTTTGTATTAATTGATTCGATCAGATTCCAGGAGGTTTCATCAATCCATTGAGCGTCATCTATAATTATTGCTACTGCATGTTTCGCACTTTCTTCTTCTAACAGGTATAACAGGAAATCATGGGTGGCTGAAACTTTCTGACTTCCGGTCATACTTCTGATTTCTTCACTGTCTGGAAAATTTGATTGCAGAACAGCATTTAATAAACTGGCCTGGCTCCCATACCGCGATTCTATAACTTTAAGCGCTTCCTTCTGATCCTTGATCGATGTTATATTATTTAAGCCCAGCAAGGATGAAAAAACATTTCCCATGACGCTATAGGGTGTATTCCGGGAAATAAAATCACCAGAACCAGATAAGAAGAGGCCCTCAACTATAGTATTCTTTGCAATGAAATCTTCCAGCAATTTTGTTTTGCCCATTCCGTTTTCACCTTCAATAATGATACATGCACTCTCGTTTCGGGACGTATTATTAAAAGCTTCCAGCAAAAAGGTCAACTCATCAACACGACCGATAGATACCGAATCGCCTGATCGTTTTATATCATCCCCTGACAAGCCTTCGGGCACATACAGAGGAACAGGTTCAGGCCGGCCTTTTATCTTTTCCAGAACAGGACCAGTATATTTAATCGTCTTATTTGTAGTGCTAAAAGTTGCTTTATCACAATAGATAATATTCTTTTTTATTCCCGCAACGTGTGCGCTGAGATTTACCACATCACCGATCACAGTATACTGTCTAAGGCTATTATTTCCGAGGATACCACAATACGCCATGCCGGTACTGACCCCAATGCTGTTTTCAAAACCTGACTCTTTCAGCAAATTGTGAATTTCAAATGCCAGGCGAACACTGCGTTCGGGGTTATCATTGTGTGCAGAGGGCGGGGGGCCAAAACAAATCAGCATATTGGAATCCTTCTCATCAATCCAAACCTGGTTAAATAATCCATCATATTTTAAAACCAACGGTTTTACTAAGGAAACTGAATCGTGTAACTGGCTAAGATTGACAGACGAATTTTGTGTACTGTTGGGCAGCCTGACAAATAAAATTGTTACGGGTCTCGATTCTGCTATCCAATCCAACCGTTCTTTATTAAGAGGGAAGGTCAGGGTCTTTGGCACAAATGATTTTAGCT
>Ga0193726_1002093_pt1 | contig 14045 bp, 14 predicted proteins | sample H2c1metaG_FD_144928 | JGI IMG/M metagenome (GOLD analysis project Ga0193726, IMG submission 144928) | Soil microbial communities from a riparian zone of the East river system, Colorado, United States - H2c1 | ecosystem: Environmental > Terrestrial > Soil > Riparian zone | place: USA: East River... | reverse complement strand
AAGGTGGAAAGAGCTTAAAAATGGGCTGGAAAACGTTTGCTTTTTACTTTTTAGTTCTGTCCGGAATTGTCCATCGCTCTGATACCAAAGGGTAAGAAAAAACTGCTAGAAAATCGCCTTCAGAAATCCGCACGTCAACGCAGTTTTATTTTATTAGGAAGTAGTTGTGCATCGGTCACCAATGTTAGTGGCAGCTTTATTAATAGTCAAGTTGTTTAAAAAATGATTTAAAATGCACTTTGTGCTCTTTGTCATTTTCTAAAGCATTTACGTTTATTATATAACTGCAAGCATCTTTAAGTCTTTCATTGGAGAAACTCTTACGTCCATCTTCTTCATATTCAAAATATGCGTTGATTACAATTCGACTTTGCTTCATTAATGCTCTGACAAGCGGCACAAAGTCTCCGTCGCCAGTGACTAATACCGCAACATCAAAAATGTCAGCAAGCCCTATTTGAAGAATGTCAATAGCCATTGCTACATCAATTCCTTTTTCTCCTTTTGTTTGTGACATTGGGTGAAATTTTGTTTCAATGCCAGCATGCATTAAGTGTGATGCCTTTGTCTATCTCTTTTTAATTGTTTGTCATCAGCATTTTTTGTCGTAAAAAGTCCTTGATACCATGCAGAATAAACGACTTTGTATTCGTAATCACAAATGCTTACGAACGTATTCCTCAATAAATTTATGAAAAGGGGAAAATGATAACCATCCTAATTTGCGTCCATAGAAATGATTTTGAGCATAATTAAAATGAGAACCATCATAAAAAACTGCTATTCGTAAAATTCCTTGCATTTCGGAGAGTTTTAAAAGTTGCCACTAACAAACAGGTATTGCCGATGGTGGGGAAGTTATATTAGTCCGCCCCGAACAACCGCATGGCTTTTGATAAAGTTAAATGTTATGAACTTAAGCTGAGCTTTATTCGTCCAGCCCGAACCGCAGTACAGCAGAATTACCGCTGCTTATTGTTTGAATGTCCAGCCCCACTATTGGCAATACCGATGTTAGCGGTTCGGCATTGTTTCAATTTACTTTTTGTGTTTCTTATAATCAGGTATAAACTCTTGTGTATAACAAGCCTTATCAGTTTTAAATAGACCTTTCTCAAATGCTTCTTTATGTAATTCTGGCAGCTTCTTAAATCTTTTCATTCGAAGTCTATCTACCTTTTGGAGAGTTATAAAATCATAAGTAAAACTTACTATCATTACAACCTCTACTTCGGCACATGTATCTACAAACTCTGTAGATGCTAGACCTATTCCAACAGACCTAAATAATATTTTTTTTACGGAAACAGGAATCTCTATTTTGAAAAAACCATTTAAATCTGTTTTGCCGACTTCAACTGTGTCATGAATCACAATTGACACGTATGGCAAAGTTTCCAAAAACTCAGAAATCACCCTTCCTTTAATTGTTCTATTCTGCGAATAAAGACTGGATATTGAAACACTGAGTACAATAAATAGAATTAATAATTTCTTCATTCCAACATTTTTCTTTCCGTTTATATGTCCACTATGTAGTCGAATCTGCGCTGACCGCTAACACTCTAATTTACGCTATAAGACGACGTAATCCGAACTAAATGGCATTAAAAATCAATCTATTGAGGATATACATTTCGTATTGTCGTTAGGACGATCCATTTATAATTTAAACAGTACTTTGTAGGAGGACATTAACGATCCGAGGTGTGGGCCTGCCCGGGCGGTTTTATTATGTCTCATTTGCAACTATAGACATTTGTTTTCATTTCAGAAATGGCAATTTATCCTGTAGTTTTGCAGCCCGCTCTTTTAGAGTGTTCGGGTGGTGGCGCAGCCCGGTAGCGCATTTGCATGGGGTGCAAGAGGTCGCTGGTTCGAATCCAGTCCACCCGACTGAATAAAGGGAGTCAACTTAGAATTGACTGCCCTTTTTCGGGCAGTAGTCCCGCCTGATGCGGGACACAATGTTCGGGGAAAACAAAAAACCGAAAAGGAAATTTTCGGGCAGTAGCGCAGCCCGGTAGCGCACTACGTTCGGGACGTAGGGGTCGCTGGTTCGAATCCAGTCTGCCCGACAAAGTGTTTAATAAAACGCCGGCATATCATACCGGCGTTTATCTAAGAGAGTCAGTATTAAATTGACAGCCTTTTGGATCGCCCGATTTCCAATCACACACTTAATTGGTAGTCGTCGAACCTACAGAGCTTGAAGTCTTTTGCGTTTTCTGAGAAACAGTTCCGTTCAGGATAAATTTTATCTGCAAACTATCACTTCCCGTTGAGCCTGGAACGCCTGCCAAAAGAACCGTGTATGCATTCTGCTGATCAAGAGGAATGCTACGGCTTTTATTAATAGTTCCACCATTGCTGACCAGTATGCTCACCACTCCCGGTGTCACCGCCGCAAAATTTGAAACAGTATTAAAAGGAGCAGTATTATTTACTACGTTGTCCCCATTTGCAGTAATAGTAACCGTTGGTGCAGACGAATCCGGGATGGCATTCACATATCTTACATACGCTTTGCCCGTGGGAAGACTGTCAAAATTATCATTCACGATCACATTACGATAGTGACCATTTGTCCCGGTAACAAAAAGGGAATAGAATCTGGTGGGTGCAAAATTAAATGTGGAAGAATCAAGAACTGCGCTCGTGTTGAAATCAATAGTCTGAACCGGGCGGCTGGCAGAATTAACACTTAAATAATCTCCCGTATAGCTGGTAAAAGCCAGCGGACCATTGGTGATTAAAGCTCCTGAAAGAGAAACATTCACGGCTTTATCCGTTGCAAGATTGACGGCCATAAATCCCGAAACAGGAGAATTGTTGTTCATATTATTGTCTGACTTGTTGCATGCAAAAAGTAAAATGCCTGCCGAAAAAACACTCACAACAAACAATGCACGGTGCACAAATAATGGTTTCATACTATATTTTTTGAATGATTAAAAAACGTAACGGATAGATCCATCAAAAGCGGTAGTTTTGAGAGAGAGGCACTAAAGAATTATAAAAATTATGCCAGTATCAAAGAAGCATATTTGAATATCAAAACTTAGGCTGGTCTTAACAATTTCAGAGATATATTAAGCTATTTTTTCAAATCAAAAAACAAACTTTATCTTCGCCCCTTAATGAACATACTCATTAAGCAAGCTTGCATCGTTGACCCCTCATCCCCATTCAACGGACAAATCACAGATGTTCTTATTGAAGATGGAATTATCAAACAAATTGGTAAGAATTTATCCATTCGCGCCGATAAAGATATCGATGTTGCAGGCCTTCACCTTTCACCAGGATGGATGGATGTTTTTGCCAATTTTGCCGATCCTGGATATGAGTTCAAAGAAACGCTGGAAACAGGGAGCCAGGCGGCTGCAGCGGGCGGATTTACCGAGGTCATGGTGATTCCAAACACGAGCCCTGTCATTCACAATAAGGCAAATATTGAATATATCATTCAAAGAAGCAGGTCGTTACCCGTAAACATTCATCCTATTGGAGCTGTAACAAAAAATGCAGAAGGAAAGGAATTGGCGGAAATGTATGATATGCAAATGAGCGGCGCAATTGCTTTTGGAGATGGTATCAATTCAATACAATCTGCCGGCTTGCTGGTAAAGGCGCTTCAGTATGTCAAAGCGTTTGATGGTATTGTGATACAGCTTCCGGACGATAAAAGTATCAATCCCCACGGATTGATCAACGAAGGAATCGTTTCGACTCAAATGGGATTACCGGGAAAACCTACCATGGCAGAAGAACTGGTGATCGCAAGAGATATAAAACTTGCAAGGTATGCTGAATCAAGGATCCATTTCACCGGCATAAGTTCAAAAAAATCGCTGGAATATATTGAAAGGGGAAAACAAAACACAGATGTTAGCTGCTCGGTTACTCCTTATCACTTATTTTTTTCGGATGAGGACCTGAGGGATTATGATTCTAACCTGAAAGTAAATCCTCCCTTGCGAACCATTGAAGATCGCGATGCCCTGAGGGCTTCTGTGGTCCAGGGAACAATAGATTGCATCTCCACGCATCACCTGCCACATGAATACGACAGTAAAGTGCTGGAATTTGAATATGCAAAATATGGCATGATCGGTTTGGAAACAGCCTATGCTGTGTTGAATACTTGTCTGAAAGGAATAACGCAACAAAGATTAGTTGAAGTTCTTTCAGTAAACCCGCGAAAAATATTTAAAAAAGAAGTTGCTGGTATCCGTGAAAATGAAAAAGCAATTCTTACCTTGTTTGCACCCGGACAAAAATGGACAGTGACCGAAGCCGGCATACGATCGAAATCAAAGAATTCCCCTTTCATCGGGAAAGAACTCACCGGAAAAGTTATCGGGATAATTAATGAGGAGCATTTATTTTTGAACCAATAAATTTTTTTTATGGAAGATAAAAAAGTAATGACGCATATTACCAAAGGATTGCTTGTATCCCTGATTTTAATTGTGATCGGCATAGCCGGTTACCTTGCAAAACTTTCCGACCAAAGCTGGTTCCAATGGGCTAGCAACGGGCTTTTGTTTGTTGCTGTGATCTGGGGTTGTGTTTTTTATGCCAACCAAATGAACGGCCAGGTAACCTTTGGAAACATTTTCAGCCACGGCTTTAAGATGTCTGTAGTTATCGGCCTGATACTTCTTGTTTATGTTTTATTAGCCATGACCCTCATTTTCCCTGAAATGAAAGATAAGGCCCTTGAGACTGCCAGGCAGAGAATGGAAGAGAAGGGTAATCTTTCTGATAGCCAGATAGACCAGGGAATTGAGTTCACAAAAAAATTCTTCCTCCCTTTGGCTATAGCTGCAACCCTGATAGGGACGCTTATTTTTGGTGCCATTGCTGCATTGATCGGGGCGGCAGTCGCTAAAAAGAAACCAGTTAACCCTCTTGACCAAATGAGCATGTAATGGATGTTTCCATTGTTATCCCCTTTTTAGACGAAGCCGAATCATTGCCGGAATTAACCGAATGGATTGAACGTGTTGTAAAGGCAAATAATTTGTCTTACGAAATACTGATGATTGATGATGGCAGCAGCGATCGTTCATGGGAAGTGGTGCAGGCGCTTCGAAGCAAAAATTCAAACATCAGGGGCATAAAATTTCAGCGCAATTATGGAAAATCTGCCGCTTTGAATGAAGGTTTCCGTGCAGCACAGGGTGATGTCGTAATCACAATGGATGCCGATTTGCAGGATAGCCCCGAAGAAATTCCTGAACTGCGCCGCATGATCCTTGAGGACAATTATGATCTTGTAAGCGGATGGAAAAAAACAAGGCACGATCCGATTTCAAAAACCCTTCCATCAAGATTTTTTAACTGGTTCACCACAAAAGTTTCTAAGATAAAGCTTCATGATTTTAACTGTGGTTTGAAAGCATACAAATTAAAAGTTGTAAAAAACATTGAAGTGTATGGGGAGATGCACCGGTATATTCCTTTGATTGCAAAATGGGCAGGGTTTAAAAAGATCGGGGAAAAAGTTGTTGAACACAGAGCAAGAAAATATGGCAAATCAAAATTCGGAATGAGAAGATTGATCACCGGGGGACTGGACCTTGTTTCCATTTTATTTGTGGGCAAATACGGAAAACGACCCATGCATTTTTTTGGGACCTGGGGGGCATTTTCATTCTTCTTAGGCCTTATTATTTTTCTTTACCTCACCCTCTCCAAATTTTTCTTTGACAAGACAGGTTTGACTCAAAGGCCGCTCTTCTTTTTCGCTATTCTTGCCATGATCATCGGAACACAATTATTTGTTACGGGTTTTGTGGCAGAATTGATAAGCCGAAATGCTCCCGGGAGAAATTCTTACCTTATTGAAGAGAAACTGGGAATGTAATGCAGAAGATTATCATTATAGGACCGGCACACCCGCTTCGGGGTGGCCTGGCAACGTTTGATCAGCGATTGGCAAAGGAATTTATAGACGGTGGCGATGAATGCCTGATTTATTCTTTTTCGCTGCAGTATCCCTCTTTTTTATTTCCAGGCAAAACTCAATACAGTACGGATCCTGCTCCTAAGGATCTGAAAATTTTTTCGGTAATCAATTCCATAAATCCTTTGAACTGGATAAAAATTGGAGTTCTTTTAAAAAAAGAACGTGCGGATATCATAGTAGTGCGTTTCTGGATCCCTTTTATGGGACCAGCATTAGGAAGCATTCTCAGGCGGGTTCGAAAAAATAAACATACGCGGATCATCTGCATTGCAGACAACGTCATTCCTCATGAGCACCGACCTGGTGATACAGGTTTTACAAGATATTTTTTAAAAAGTTGCGATGCCTTCATCACCATGAGCGCAAAAGTGATGGATGATTTAAGGAAATTTCAGAAGGATAAACCAGCCCTGCTGGTTCAGCATCCCCTATACGATAATTTCGGCCTGCCTGTTTCAAGATCAGCCGCGAGAGAAAAATTAAATCTTAATGACGAAGGACCCATCATCCTGTTTTTTGGTTTTATCAGGAAGTATAAGGGGCTTGACATTTTACTGAATGCCATAAAAATAATAAAGGAAAAAATGAAAGGTTCAGAAGTTAATATGCCCAAACTCCTGATTGCCGGCGAATTTTATGAGGATGAAAAGCCCTACCTGGAACAAATAGAAAAATTGGAAATAGGTGATAATATAATACTGCGAACCAATTTTATTCCGGATAGTGAAGTGAAGTACTATGTCTGTGCCGCCGATGCTGTAGTACAACCTTACCGCAATGCAACGCAAAGCGGCGTTACTCCCCTCGCCTATCATTTCGAAAAACCCATGCTCGTTACAAATGTGGGTGGATTGCCATCATTGGTACCACATGAAAAAGCAGGCCTCGTTGCCGAACCGAATGCGAACTCAATTGCCGATGCAATCATTCGTTTTTTCCAATTAGGAGAGAATTATTTTTTACCTCATCTTCGCAACGAAAAACAAAAATATAGTTGGCTCAATATGGTGAATGCGATCAGGGAGCTTTCAGATTCGTCAAAAATGGGTCGTAATTAGTGAAAGATAAATTCAGACCTGGCCTGGCAACCCCTGGAAAAAATTCATTTTAATTCAATAAATCAGTGTAATCTGCGGTCATGATTTACAGAAGTAAAGCACCTTTACGGATCGGGTTAGCAGGTGGGGGAACCGATGTGAGCCCCTACAGTGATTTGTATGGAGGCGCTATTCTGAATGCAACCTTATCATTGTATGCACATGCTACCATTGAGCCCATTGAAGAAAATAAAATCATTTTTACCTCCATTGATCAAAAAGAAGAAGAACATTCAGAAACCGGGGTAAACCTGGATGTAAGCGGCAAACTCATCCTTTTGAAAGGAGTTTATAACCGGATTCAAAAAGACTATGGGTTGCCTGCAAAAAATTTCCGCCTCTCGACGTATGTGGATGCACCGGCAGGTTCTGGCCTTGGCACTTCATCAACATTGGTAGTTGCCATCATCGGTGCATTTTATGAAATGATGCGGCTCCCATTAGGTGAATATGATATTGCACACTATGCTTTTGATATTGAAAGAAAAGATCTCGGCCTTGCCGGCGGAAAGCAAGATCAATACGCCGCAACATTTGGCGGAGTAAATTACATGGAGTTTTATGACGAAGACAAAGTGATCGTAAACCCACTCCGGATCAAGCAACAATATTTATTTGAATTGGAAAACAACCTCCTGTTGTACTACACATCTAAAAGCCGTGAATCTGCAAAGATCATCGAGCAACAGTCCAATAATGTCTTAAATAAACAAGAGGCCCCGATTGAAGCCATGCACCAGTTGAAACAACAGGCTCAAAGGATGAAAGAAGCGCTGCTAAAGGGTCGCCTGAACGAAATCGGTGAGATATTGGATTTTGGTTTTCAACAAAAAAGAAAAATGGCGGCCGGAATAAGCACTGACCTTATGGATGAAATTTATGAAACAGCAAAAGGAGCCGGAGCTACCGGTGGCAAGATATCAGGTGCGGGTGGTGGTGGTTTCATGATCTTTTATTGCCCGGCCAATACAAAGTACAACGTAGCAAAAAGTTTAGAAAAATTTGGGGGGGTGCATCGTAGTTATCAATTTGTTGAACATGGATTAACAACGTGGACAATTTAAGACAGACCCATTTATTGGATCAAAGAGAAGTACGGGATATGGATAAAATAAAAAAAATCATACAGGCTTCAATAGAAGTAAAGCAATTGGTCTTACAAAACGAAGAACTGATTTCCACTATTGAGAAATCGGTGAATGTGATTGTGAGCGCTTTCCAACAGGATAAGCGGGTATATTTTTGTGGAAATGGTGGCAGCGCCGCAGACGCTCAACATTTAGCGGCCGAATTTTCGGGCAGGTTTTATACTGACCGGAAAGCCTTGCCGGCCGAGGCGCTCCATTGTAACACATCTTACCTTACAGCCGTGGCGAATGATTATAGTTATGATGTTGTTTATTCCAGGATCATTGATGGTATTGGCCGGGAAGGCGACATCCTGATCGGGCTGTCCACTTCAGGTAATTCAAAGAATATCGTGAACGCATTTAAAACTGCAAAAGAAAAAAAATTAATTACCATTGGATTTACCGGAAGCGGCGGAGGCGCGATGAAATCCTGTTCTGATCATCTCATTAATATTCCATCTGCCGATACACCGCGTATCCAGGAAAGCCATATCATGGTAGGTCATATCATTTGCCAGTTAGTAGAAGAAAAATATTTTGGATCGTAGTTCATGGTCATTAAAGAATGCATCATATTAGCCGGCGGTTTAGGTACAAGACTTCGTGATGTGGTTCCGGATCTTGCAAAATGCATGGCGCCGGTTGCGGGCAAGCCATTTCTTACCCATGTGATCCGTTATTTGTTTTCGCAGGGTATCGAAAAATTTATATTCTCTCTTGGATACAAACATGAAATCATTGAGGAATTCCTGAATGATCAATTTCCTACACTGGATTATCAAATTTCGGTAGAAGAAGAACCACTCGGAACAGGAGGCGCCATTCTATTTGCATGCCGAAGAGTCACCGAACCAAATGTAGTGGTGGTAAATGGCGATACTATTTTCAAAGCCGACCTTCAGGAAGCCACCGATTTTCACATAGAGAACCATGCTGAATGCACCTTGCTGCTAAAACCTATGCAGGATTTTGATCGCTATGGAGTAGTTGAATTGGAAACCGATTACACAGTAAAAAAATTTAAGGAAAAACAACACTTTCAAACCGGTGATATCAATGCCGGTGTCTATATCCTGGATATCGAAGGTCTGCTAGATAAAGAATTCCCCGAAAAATTCTCGTTCGAGAAGGACTATTTTGAAAAATATTATCCCGAAAAAAAGATTTTTGGTGTGATCCAGGATTCCTATTTTATTGACATTGGTATTCCCGCTGATCTTCAACGGGCACAGGAAGAGCTAAAACAAATTCCACTGAACCTTGAATTTGTGAATTCAGAATGGACCCTTTTCCTCGACCGAGATGGGGTTATCAATTACGAAAAGGAAAATGACTACATACTAAACTGGAATGAATTTGAATTTTATCCGGGTGTCATAGAAGCGATCCCTTTGCTTTCAAAAAAATTCGGGACCATCATTATTATCAGCAATCAAAGAGGTGTGGGCAGGGGCCTTATGACGGAAGATGATCTTTTAGATATCCAGCGACAAATGAAAAATAAAATGGAGCAGGATGGCGGGCGTATTGACAAAATATATTATTGCACTGCCACTGATGCAAAACATTTTTGCCGGAAACCGAATCCAGGCATGGCTTTACAGGCCGTAAAAGATTTCCCGACAATAGATCTTTCGAGGACGATCATGACTGGCAACAAGCTCAGCGATATGCAGTTTGGTAAAAATGCCGGAACATACACTGTTTACCTTAAAACCACACATCCTCATCAGGTGATCCCTCATCCAGACATAGATCTTGCTTTTGATTCCCTTATCGATTTTGCCAAAGCTTTGTAAAATTTCTGTGACCTGCACTTTTTAGAAGCCTTTGCCGTTATAACCATCTGGATTCTCCAGTAACTTTGGGCCAAATATGAACAGATCTGCATCTTATAAGCATTTTCTTAAAATTTCCGTCTTCTTTTTGGTTTTCCTCGTTTCATTCGGGCAGGTTAGTCATGCTCAGAAAGTATCCAGCTCCGACAGGAAAATATTAAAAGAAAAAGAAGATACACTTAAACAGCTGGCTGCCGATATAATATTGGATAGCCTGACTGAAGGCAGGATGCGCTCAGACAGCCAGTTTGTAAGAACATTGGTTCGCGCGCTGCAAACAAAAAATTCATTTTATTACCCTTTTGAATCCGTTCAGGGTATATCAAAATTATATGCCCCGGACAGCGCCTTCAGGATCTTTACATGGAACATTACATATGATGATAATTATTGCCGCCAGAGAGGCGCGATACAAATAAAAACTCCGGATGGCTCGCTCAAATTGGTAGCCCTTCGTGATTTCTCCGAGTTTACTCCGGATGCGATGGATTCCGTGCGGACCAAAGCAAATTGGATCGGTGCCGTGTATTATGATATTGTGAAAACAACCTACAATGGCAAGAACTATTATACGCTAATTGGCTTTGATAATAACAGCGTGATGAGCAATAAGAAGTGGATCGAGGTCCTGACCTTTGATCAAAAAAATGACCCGGTTTTTGGCGGCCAATATTTCACTTTTGAAAAGGATAGCGCCAAACGTAACCCGCAATTTCGTTTTAGCCTTGAATATAAAAAAGAAGCGCGTGCCATTTTAAAGTATGACACCGAAGACAATCTTATAATTGTTGACCACCTTATTTCTGAAACTGATGAGCCGGAAAACAAATGGACCTATGTACCTGACGGAGATTATGAAGCCTTCAAATGGCAGAATGGAAAATGGATGCACATCGACAAACTATATCATTTCAAATTGCAGGAGGGCGAAGCGCCCGTTGGGGATCCTCTTCTCGATCTCAAAGGAAATGTAAATGAGAAAAAACTCCAGGAGAAATCAGATCAGAATAAATCAAAAAAGAAAGACGAGTGAATAAATTAAAAATGAAAAATTAACAATTAAAAATTGAAACCGGTTATTCGTCCAGCTTGAGGACCGCCAAAAACGCTTCCTGTGGAATTTCAACATTGCCGACCTGCCTCATTCGTTTCTTTCCTTCTTTTTGCTTTTCTAAAAGTTTTCTTTTACGGCTAATATCACCCCCATAACATTTTGCAGTAACATCTTTGCGCAAGGCTGAAATAGTTTCCCTGGCCACAACCTTTGCTCCTATTGCGGCCTGGATGGCGATCTGGAATTGCTGGCGCGGAACCAATTCCTTTAATTTCTCACACAGCTTGCGTCCAAAATCCTGCGCGCGGCTCCGGTGAATCAAAGCACTTAATGCATCCACCTTATCACCATTCAATAAAATATCCATTTTCACTATATCACTATCGCGATACCCGATCGGGTGATAATCAAAGGAAGCATATCCCCTCGTTTGAGATTTTAATTTATCATAGAAATCAAAAACGATTTCTGTCAAAGGCATCTCAAAGAAAAGTTCAACCCTGGTCTGGGTAAGATAATGTTGATTTAATAAAATCCCTCTTTTTCCCAGGCATAAGGTCATAATGTTTCCAATGTATTCCGGTTTGCTGATGATTTGTGCTTTGATATAAGGCTCTTCGATGCGGTCAATACGTACCGGGTCGGGCATCTGGGTAGGATTGTTGACAGCGATCTTTTCTCCTTTTGTCGTATAGGCAATAAATCCAACGTTCGGCACCGTTGTAATTACGGTTTGATCAAATTCTCTTTCCAATCTTTCCTGGATGATCTCCATGTGCAGCAACCCTAAAAACCCGCAACGAAACCCAAAACCAAGTGCTTGTGACGTTTCCAATTCAAAAGTCAGGGCGGCATCATTCAATTGCAATTTATCCATGCACTCACGCAATTCCCCAAATTCGTCTGTATCCACAGGAAATATTCCTGCAAATACCATCGGTTTTACTTCCTGGAAACCTTGCACCATTTGCGGATCCTGGTTGCTGGCATCAGTGATCGTGTCCCCTACCCTTACTTCTTTCGCATTTTTTATCCCCGTGATAATATAGCCCACATCTCCGCAAAATACTTCCGGCTTTTCAGTCATCTTCAATTTCAAAATACCAACTTCATCAGCTGCATACTCCTGGCCAGTAGATACAAATTTTACTTTATCCCCTTTTTTGATCGAACCATTCAATATGCGGTAATAAACAATAATGCCACGAAATGAATTAAACACCGAATCGAATATAAGTGCCTGCAACGGAGCATCCGGATCTCCTTTTGGTGCTGGAATTTTTTCCACGATGGCATTGATGATTTCGGGTACTCCCATGCCCGTTCGGGCGCTCGCTAATAAAATATCTTCAGGTTTGCAACCGATCAATTCAATGATCTGGTCCTTCACTTCCTCTATCATGGCGCCATCCATATCTATTTTATTAAGCACCGGGATGATCTCGAGGTCATTCTCAATGGCGAGGTACAAATTGGAAATTGTCTGGGCCTGTATGCCTTGCGTGGCATCTACCAATAGCAGTGCTCCTTCGCAGGCTGCAAGTGCCCGGCTCACTTCATAACTAAAATCTACGTGACCGGGAGTATCTATCAGGTTTAATATATATTCCTGTCCATCAGAATGATGGTAATTTATTTGTATGGCGTGACTTTTTATTGTGATCCCCTTTTCACGCTCCAGGTCCATATCATCAAGCACCTGGTCCATCATATCGCGTTCGCTGATGGTGTTTGTGGATTGTAAAAGGCGGTCTGCCAAGGTCGATTTTCCGTGATCTATATGTGCAATAATGCAAAAATTCCTGATGTTCTTCATGTAGGCTGTTCTTCGATTTTATGAGGGGGCAAAGGTAGTTAAAACAAGCGAGCCCCGAGCTATGAGTTACAAGATCTTAATTGTTATATAATACCATGAAACCACCTTTCACAAGCTCGAACCAGGGCGCTTTTGCCCACAGTATTTAATGCATTCCAAAAAATCAGGATTTGCTTTACATTCGGTTGATGGTTACTTTTTGGGAACGCTGACATAGTGCCTTCAACATTCGACCTCAAAAAAAATATATGAAAGGATTTTTTAAAGAACTTTTTGAATACAATCATCATTTTAACGAGGAGGTGATTTCTGTTTTGAATGAAAATAAAGGAAAAGCATCTGAAAAATGTATGAGCCTTTTAAGTCATATTCTCAACGTTCATCAAATTTGGAACGGCAAATTCCAGCCAGAATTGGCACCGTATGGATCCTGGGAAATTCATCAAATTCAAGGCTGCCATGAAATTAATAGCAAGAACTTTGAAGGCTCCATTCTCATAATTGATAAATATGACTTAAACCGTATGATTCAATATTCAAATAGTAAAGGACACATTTTTAATAATACCGCCCGGGATATTTTATTTCAAATTATCAATCATTCTACTTATCATAGGGCGCAAATAGCGACTGAATTCAGGCAAAACGGCCTTGAACCAATTTTGACTGATTATATTTACTACAAAATGACCTAGCTAACAAAAAGATTAAGACAGAAACGAACCAGTATTTGCAGAATCAAGACGAGGATCGATGCTGAATCAAAACCAAAAAAAATAGTACCACTTTAATTATGCAAGCACCCCTTTTAAGTCCAAAACCACACTATCCTATACTTGACGGGCTGCGTGGCGTAGCATCTGTTATGGTTGTGGCTTTCCATATTTTTGAAGCCCATTCTACCAGTGCCCTCGACCAAATTATAAATCATGGTTACCTGGCCGTTGACTTTTTTTTCCTGCTATCCGGGTTTGTTATAGGATATGCTTACGATGACCGCTGGGGAAAAATGAGTGTTGGCAGTTTTTTTAAGCGCCGGCTTGTAAGACTTCAGCCAATGGTTATAATGGGAATGGTCATCGGAGCCGTGTTTTACTATTTTCAAAGCTCCGGATTGTGGCCAACTATAAGCC